>Ga0181612_167766_pt1 | contig 11501 bp, 8 predicted proteins | sample HoacroProtozoa21_FD_119630 | JGI IMG/M metagenome (GOLD analysis project Ga0181612, IMG submission 119630) | Hoatzin crop microbial communities from Cojedes, Venezuel. Combined Assembly of Gp0051906, Gp0051904, Gp0051908
AGGTGTTCTACTAGATCTATAATGGCAAGACTTTAATACTACTTATTTTTTTATAAAGTATGAGTTTCTGTTTATGTATATGGGTTTATGGAAGCTATTTAACAACATATTTAACAAAAATGTTCCAAGAAAATCTGTTTCTTGGGTGTGTTCCTCACTGTTTTATATAAGCCCTTTCATAGTCATCTTGAGAACTGTTACTTACCCATTTGTAAAATCCTAACTGTTCAGGTTAGAGTTTAGAACCAGGTGGTTCAGGTCCTGCTTTTCAAGTATTTTCATAAGCTTAAATACATGCTTATGTTATTTGAGATGGAAACTTTAGTGAAGCTATTTTACTTGTTTAAACTGTTTGTTAACTCCATTCTTATTTCCTAGCCCAAGACTGAGGAAAGGCCCAAGAATTACACTTATTTCTCAACAGTGAGATGCTTAATGTGTCTTAACAACAGACTTTACTGGATTATAAGCATTATGGTAGCTACAGTGATTGCAGAAATACTTTATAAATTATTAAAAAGATTAATAGGTGCTTGTGTGGCAGGAGAGGGCCCTTGTGACTTGAAAATCATTAACAGCCACTTATTAATGCCACATCTATTATTCTTATACGGTAAAATTAAATATTTTATTGAAGTTTAATATGGTTCTCATGTTGTTTCCTGTATGTGTGCTTTCAAATGAAGCTCACTAGTTTTTGAAAAAGGATAGAAACAGGCAACAATTCTGTTGCAGAAACTGAAGTTCTGCTTTGTTCTAGAGATAGTATTGACTATGTAAATGTTTTATTTCTGAATTTTTGCAATTTTTATTATTGATAATTGTCATTTAAATTTGTCAAGATTCATTACTAACACTGTAATTATAGCAAAGTTCCTCTTTTTTTTTTCTTTTGTTTTTTTTTTAACACATTCATCCCCTCACATGTTTCTCTAGGTGCTCTAGCATCCTTACAGCTTTATCAGAGGCCTGCTTGCATTAGTGGGTCTCTAATAGCTTTTATTCAGGTATTAATAGTTTTAGGATGAAGTGAAATTTTTAATTTAAACTCAAATAAATTCATACACAAACATATTTTAATAACCTTTAAGCACAGCAGTTCTATCATGTTTCACTTTTTCCTTTGCTCTGGTGGTCTACTGGACTTTCTATTTATTTTGTGCATTTATGGTTGTTTTACTTTAATTTCTTACCAAATGCAATATTTTTCAGTAAGAAACACTCTAAAAGACTTCCCTAACTTAGACAATAGTTTTTTATTCCATTAATTCACAGTGTTGTTATAAATGTTTATTAATGTTTAGAACAATGTGACAAGAAATAGTAGTTCTTTTTTGTTATGCAACCTTTTGTAAACAAGAAGTGTTTCCGGAATATTTTATGTTTATTTCCTAAGGGAGATAGTTTATTGAGTTAGTTGTTAAAGTGCTCCCAAATACAAACATTTTTCTTGCATTCTCCCCATAGTCTCACTGGTTTTCTTTATGAAACTGTTTTGCCCAATAAACATTTATTCAGGAATCTACAACAGTCTTCTATTAATCATTTCAGAGTAGAATCCCACTGATCTGTCTTCTTACTAGTCTTCTGCAAAGAGAGTGTAGTTAAGAATGGAGGATGATTTTTGCACAAAACAGTTCCTTGGGTCAAAAATGTTATCTTTGTAGATTTGGATGTTTTTCTGTGTATGGAGCATGAAGATCATCTGAAATTATAAGAAGCATGTGTAATATCGCTAAGTGTAAATAGAAAACTTGTTAGCCATTTTAATCTGGTTGTACATTCATTTCAGAAATCAGCTCAGCAGTAGCATGTTGTCATTTACTATTTTATTTGCATTCAGATCAAGATATAATATCTATGGATATGAAAACGATACATCAACATCCTCAATATTTTTGTCACAAGGATATTTTTTTTTCTTATACCTCCGTATGTCAATAATCTCTAATTTTGCCTTTTTTTTCCCTTTCATTTAGAAGTCAAAAGAATAGCTACTTGCAGTCTTGACCTTGTTATTCTTTTAGCCCTTCTTCCTTTCTAATTTATTTCCTTTTGTACTCTTGGTTTATTCAACAATGCTATGCTGTTCTTACGTCTTAAATTTTGTTTGCTTTCACGAAATTGAGATAAGGCCTGTCCATCTCCAGGCATCCCTGGAGTTGCATTTTCCTTCGGGTTGTATCTGGAATGTAATGTTGAAAGTCACATCAGTGACTTGTGAAACTGCTTCTTAATTCTGTTTGTCTTATAACAGTGCTCTGGACCAGTGGACTTTATTGGGGAAGCAAGGGTTTATACCCTAGCACAAATGGTTAAACTATTGCAGTGGCCTCCTGTAGTAATTTGTGCCCTGCATTTTTAGGTAGATAACATGCATCTTTCAAATATTTTCTTTTCCATTCTCCATTCATTTTGTGGCAATGAAAGTCCACACCGTCAGGATTTTCTGCATCTGGTGGAAAACTTACAGTGCAGTTAAGGCCTATTTGGATCATGGACCCATCTACTTCAAAACATAGCATGGCATGTCTGAGAAATGCTAGTAGTGCATGAGTTTTCTTAACTCGTAAGTAATACACCTTTTAGCTTAGAACCACAGGGATGTTAGAAAGAAGATTATTATTTGTCATCATGCTACTTAAGAACAGCATTTAGGAGACTCAGTGATAACCAAATGTTCTATTTGAATGGGGTTCTTTTTCTCTTGCTTTATTGTCTAAAACCATAGAGTACGGTATTTAAAATGGCTATCTGGAGAGCCACACTCTTTCCTAGGAGGTGGCTGGGGGGGGACATGAACTGTTTGCTTTTTTTTTTTTTTTAAAGCCCCAAGGAGGAGCTATAGATCCTGGACACTGAGGTTATTCTTACATTTCGTGTATTTCTTGTCTCTGTAGAATAGTTTTGACTACATGATGTATGCATTTCCTCATCTTTGTTATACAGGCTCTGTGCATCACAGGCTCTCTTTCTTCAGAGCTGTGTTTAGTATTTTTCATGAACGCTGAAATAACTTTTGTAGTTTTTGTTTTAGAAAACTGCATACTTTCTTTTTGGTTTTCCATCTTGAAAACAGGAGGAATAAAGCCTGTTAGGTGCATGAAGACTGGTGTTATAAGAAGCAATTGTGAAAACAATGGGATAGTTGTTGAAATTAGGACTGCTCTTTCAAATTTGATTTAGGAAGAGAATTCCAGCTCTTTATTTTATACTTTATTTTTATTATTATTTATACTTTATTTTTCTCTGTCTATTCGTGAATACCAATATCTGTTTTGTTGTATTTCTGATTACATTACTGAAAGTTTAAAAGAACCTCAGTTCACTTTATTCTTTTGTTCTGCTTTGTCTGCCTGTCAGTAAAAAAAATGCAGATATAAAGTTCATTGTTAATGCTCCATGAATAAATAATGTATTAACTAGTGTTTATAAAAAGACTCAAAGGTTAGATGGAAATGTTATCAAAGTACATTTTAAACTGATTCTATGCTTGACGGCTAATGTGAAAAGCTTAAAAGTAAATTAATAAAAATTACTTTTCTAAAACAAGAAAAATGGTGCTGCTATCTGCATAATGAAAAGATATATATAAAGAACTTTTGCCTCTTATTTACATAGGAATTTAATGAGACTTGGATAAACTCTAAAATAACAAGGCACCACATGCCTTCAGAAAGCTCTTTCACTGCACTAGCTTTGTCCATGTTAAATATTTTTAGTTTAAAAACTAAGTTTAATTGAAGTAGTTTTAAAATACATATTTCCAACAAAAGTGGTGCTGAAACAGGGCCACAGGCAGTATTCTAAGAGGCTGCTTTTACTTCATGTTTGAGCATTTATTTGTACAAATCTTATATACTGTCTCTGGGCCTTTCCAGTATTATAGAAAGTATTAACAGCCAAGAAGTCTGACAGTGAGGAAATATATTAGCAATGTGCTTGTCATGGAGTGACTGAAAGTACCGATCTGTGAAAGTTAAAACTAAATCTAGAGGCTAAGCCGAACAGAGGTGGGAACAAATCCACATGTTTTAGGAGTGTGCTATTTTATTTATACTGAAATGTGAACAGCAATGGAGTAGTGACACTTTTCACAGAGAGGAGTGTTTGGAGTCAGTAGTTCTGGCATCATTACTTATCAATGCTCAACAGGTATGCAGTGCTATTCCAAATCTTATATAAAATATTATGCTTAAAAGTCTTTGACATGTTTGCTTATTTGCCTAAAGGCAATACCACATATTGGATTGTTTAAATTTCTTAAGAGTAATTACAGCAATTTAATAATGTTATTTAAACAGGACATACATTTTTTATATTTATTTTATAAATAAAAATTAAGTAAATACAATTACCACTTTGAAACTTGATGCTTTCAAAATTCTTTCCTAATACAAAACTTTGTCATGTTTGAAATATGCTCTGTAAATGCATTCTTGACAATGTGAAAGCTAACTTTAGAGATCTGGATGATGGAATTGAACAAATAGGACTTTTCTGCAGTCATAGCTGATGACTGAAAAAGTTAGACTTCAGTTCATGCAGTTAGAGTTGACAGCACTTTGAGGGAGGTAGAGAAGGCTATGGGCTAAAAGCTTATAATAGACCAAACATAGAAGAAACATTGTTAAACAGCAGTGAAAAATAAGCTTTTTTAAGTAGTTCTAGAACTCATCTGGAAAATGTGTTCTTTCTAATAGGTGTTACAGTTTGATAGGGCTTTGTTAAGTGAACTATAAACATGGGTCACTTAAATGCGCTTTAAGCCCATGGTAATGCAAGGAGTAAAAGAAATACCATTGCCCAGCTACTCCCTGTCACCTATAAAAATAAGAGAGTTAATCCTTCCCGTAATATCTGTATTTCCTTCCCTCAGCACGGAGATGTAAAGTGAACAGGAAAGTTAAGGAATTAGCAGTGCTTTGGTTTTATACCTTGTACAATTTCCTTACATTTTGAGGTAGACGGTGCAAGAACGGCAGGAAATAGACCTCTTATTTCTGTGAAGCCTCTGAAAAACATCCTTTCAGTGAAACCCGTCACTGTGATCAACAGTGAGGCTGGTAGAAAGAAAGAAAGAAATGGAAATCCTGGGTAGCTTTTTAGGGTATGTGGGAGATATGTTCAAGGGATATAATAGTGAAAGAAGCCTGTTGTTCCTGCTTTAGGCATAACTTTACAAAACCTCAGAACAGCTATGTTGTTTATGTCCAAGGCATTATAGTCGTTTCTCATCATGTTGCTTATTCACAAAACATTTTGTGTTGTCACAAGTTTATTTCTTGTCTCTGTAGAATAGTTTCGACTACACAAAGTATACATTTCCTCGTCTTTGTTATATAGGCTTTGTGCATCACCAGGCTGTCTTTCTTCAGAGCTGTATGTTTAGTATTTTTCACGAACATGTGCTTTAGGAAAGAAATAAAGATTTAAAGATTTTTTTTTTTTACACTTTTGGATATTAAAAATCAATCTACAGTAATGTAGTAAGGAGATAGCATTTCTTTAAAGATAGCAAAATGAACAGAATTTGGAAGTTTAGCTTTGCGCAGAATAAACCTACACTGGAGTGTTGCCCCCTTAGACACGTAAGTGTTTTTTAGCCTTTGTCCTCTAGAAAACTTTTACATGAATTAATGTAAGAAATAGACTTAATTGCTGCTTTGTGCCCCTGTCAGTTGCCGCATCTGAGGCGATTCACAAAAGGAGAATTGATCAGCAGGAATAGTGAAAAACTGCGAACAACTGAAATGATAAGGGATTTGACTAAGTGTTGAAATCTTGAATCAATATCCATATGACATATTTCTGTAAATCAGGAAATGAGCAGGCTTCTTAAATATACACCTAGGTAATCTGAGTAGAGATGCTATTTTATGAAATAAATCAAGGGGAATAATTCAACTAGAAAATTTCACCTGTATGTACAAAGATACATATAAGTTGCAGAAGGGGAAAATGTCTGTATAGAAGTATCTTATCTGATGTAGTGAAGTACTGCATGTCAGTGCTGACTATAGACCAGATACCAGGAACCTTATTTTCCTTAAGTAATATGCTACACTTAGCGTGATACTACTCAGTATAGATGATTACGCAACTGGTGATTAGTAGTGTGAACTCAAATAAGTCCGACTTCCTGTAGGAAAGGGTGGTAAGTTAAAATGCTTGGGGGTTGGAGGTAATTACCAGGTAGAATGACTCCTAAAACACTTGGGTTTCTTCAGCTACCTGCAGGTCAAAGCAAGTAGCGGACTAAAATTTTTGTGCAACAAGTCTGTTATGCAGACATGTTTCTTTTAGTCTGACACTAATATGCTGCTTCAAATCAAAGTGACTCATTTTTCCGTCTTATTAATAATGTATGCTTGCAGTGCGTGCATGCATTAATGTTTTAAAAGTAATTTATACTTTGCGCTTATGCGGTGCCTTTCATCTGAGCATTTCAATGGTTTATAAACAGCTTGTATAATATATGAACAGGTTTTGTTTATCTCCTCTTATTTGATAAGGTTGTGCTTTTCAGGTGGCCAAGGCAAAAAGATTAGACAAACAGAATCCATCTCCCATTTATGGTACAACTGACAGGTAACCATAGCTACGTATGAATTCTTCTAATATCACAGAAAATACGGCCACCAAGATAACACATGGCCCAACAGTAAATCAGTGCATATGGGAAGACCACTTAAATATTTGCCCTGTGAGTAACCGAGGCATGTATTTAACTGAACTAACATGAACTGAGGGCCTCCTACTCCTATAGACTAGTCTTGACAATTGCAAGTTGATAAAAAGCTTCGTAGAAGACTGTTTAACATTTGGCCATAATCTAGCATCCTTAGCATTTCACTCTTCCACTATCTGTTTTTTTCACCTGTGATGTATTAGTAAAATTTTTAAAGTATTAAAACACTGATAATTAGGGGTCACATATAGCATCAGATGCTGTCAGAACCTGTTATTCTTGTTGTATACTTTCCTCATAGCCATTTCTGAAGGGGAAGGTGGGTGTCTTTGGTCAAGTGTGTCCCTCGGTTATGACAGCTTTGCTTTTAAGAGACAGGGAAAAAAAACCCCACTCTAAAAACCTACAGTTGAGGCACACTTCCTCATGTAGGAAAGGAAGCTGTATTCAAATAAACTTTTCCAAGGGTGCTGCCTGCAATAGTCACGCAGTTTCCTCCTGGGAATAAGATAGCAAAGTGCAAACCAGTTCAACAAAAATATAAATTCTCTGTTGATTAGTTTAACAAGTACATTGACTTAACCAAAATGGGGCCAGTTACAATACAATGGCATTTTCTCAAATATCTGCAAAATCAATAAAATTCTTGTTCTCTCTTTTGTATATAGGCATGTATTCCTAATCATTGTCAAGTCAGAGAATATTGCAAAAAGAGATCTTGTGTTATCAGTCAGGCAAATAAATATTTTCGGTGTCTAAGACAAACAATCATCGTGTGATGTATAGAGGGAAGAAAAGGGGTATTTTGTTTGTTCTTTCATTGTTTTTTAAGGTAGAATTTCTCGCAGTAACTCGTTGCTACAGTTAGATATTCTACATGCCTATGTTGGACTTTGAAGGCCATGAGTGGGCACAGAGATATTGTTTGTAATATCATACTTAAGCCCAGAGATAAGTAGAAACATGAATCTCTTAATCGCAATTATCCATAGTTAAAGCTTGAGTGTGAACTGACTTATTTTCCACCTTATTCTCCAAAGAAAACCCAAGTTATTTAAACAAAGATAATGCATTAAGTGGATTGACGTGCTTATTTTCAGCTAAAGCATAGTTCTGGATAAAAAAGAAGTAATGCAATATGCGTAGTTAGAGTTGTGTAAGTTAATTTTTATAAATTTTAAAGTCTTTGAAGAGTGAATTTCTGTTATTGTCCAGTATAGTCTGATTAGAAAGTGAGCTGGCTTGGAATTCTTGTTCCAGTATGAGATGTCCCACGTAGTAAAATGTGAAGCTCAAAAATCTTTTTCTGATTTGCTTCCTTCTTCCTGAAAATGTGTTTCTCTGCTAGTTCTGAATGTAAATACTTGCTGAAACAATTAGTTCAGAAAATAACAGGAATGAAATTATGTAACTAATTAAATTAACAAATGCAATGTAAGGTATAAAAGTGGCTTTTCATTTTTCCTGTTCTTAATATATAAAATCAGCTTCTTCTGTTAAATACTTACGGGCAAAATGCATTCTTAGTTCCAGTTAGATCCTTTCACTCAGAATTTTCTGCTTTTTAAACCGTGAAGACTTACATCAAGATAACTGACATAGCTATTTATCAAGTAGCCTGTTTACAAGCAGTATAAACCAAACTCTTAAAACCTGCAGTGACCAGTTGATATGTGCCTCAGGCAGATAATCAAAAGTTACTGAATGTATTAGTGTTTTTAAAAAAGAAAGAAAAATCATCCATGGAAGTTCTTATGGAGAATTGAAGATATTAGTAAAATGTGGGGAAATATGACTATTTTTTTTGGAAGGTCCTACCTTAATTCTGAATGACTAATCCACACATAATATAATTCTTACAGTTGCTGCGTGGACAGTCCTCAGAAAAATGAATTCCATGATAATCAATGAATGTGGTTTATGTTCCTAAATTCTTTGAGATCTCTCATGCACAAAGCTGAGATATCTAATTTCAATACTATGTATGATATAACACAGTTGAAAATTGGTATAATATTTCAAAATTATTTTTTAAAAAAGAGGAAATTCTCTCAATTTCTGTTTCTGCACTTTAACGGTTTTCTTAATTAGATGTGGATTTTTGTGTCTCCTAAACTGTGATTATACTTAACCAGTGATCAGTGAAGCAAATTTGGAAAGGAAAAAAGTCAAAGTGGAGAATATTTATTCTCTCTGTATTGGATAGTTTACCTAAGAATGCTTGTGAATTGCTGCTGCTAGGAGGAATTCTTCCGCAGATACTAATTTAGGGAAAGCCTGAATCCTAGTTAAGAGGCAGTATAACATAATCCCAACTAGAATGCTGACCTTCATTTTTTTAATGTGTCTTTCCCATACACTGCAGAAAGCATTTGTATGGTACAGTCTTTATTATCAATTAATATCGATATTAACTGGATCTAAAGATTTCAATAGAGATGGACAACGTAATTCTCAATTTATGATTTGCTTGAGAGGTTGCTACAGTGAATGTCTTGTGAAGTGAAGAATAAGGGAAAACACTTGTAGCCTTACAGAAGAAAACGTTACTGTATGTTTTCTGCTTTTTTTCCAAAACAGCATTGCTGCTGGTGAGGGCTTTCAAGTTTAATTAGGGAGGGTTGGGACAGAAGGAGAGTTGATTCTATCTGAGCTTCCTCAGGCTTGCCATATGGCCAGAAGGAATCTATAAAATTCTGCTTTCCACAAAACCCTTGAGAGGTAATTTTGAGGGACTTTACCTATAAAGGAAGTAGGTGGAGATGGTGATTTGCAGTTAACTGGGGAATTGTTACAGATGCCAGGCACTGCAATACTAGAACATGATACTGACTGCAAATTCAGAGTCTGGTGATTCAGAGTTTCGGCCTAGAATCTCCCTTTATTCTCAGAGGATTTGTAAATCACTGACTAAAGCCTCCCCTACCCTTTTTGAAAAAAACAAAACCAAACCTAAAACACAACCTAAATGACATTAATTTAATTAATCTCTTGTTGTATAGAGGAAGCGCCACTGTTACTGTAATCCAGGTAAGTGGCAACCTGAAAAGTGGATGCATGTGACCTTACATAGTGTGATATTACAGCCAAAGTCACTCCAGAACCCAGGGCTGGCAGAAGACCCACAGCAAATTCCTGTATAAACTGATGCAGAAACTGGCTTTCAGTGAAGGCCTTCCCTAGTTTAACAGTTACAGCAGGCCCACTGTATTATGTTCCTTCACAGCTTTTGTCCTCAAAAGGGCTGTTCTTCAGGTGTATGACATGAGGATAGAAATTACATGCTTTTGATTGAGAAGGAAGATGCAATATTCAAGTTTCCCTAGCCAGATGGTGTTGGATAGGTAACCTTTAGCTGAATGTAGTTATCATGCTTCAAAGCAGACTGTCTTACTCTGCCTCCTGCCTGCTTGAAAGATGGCTCTACTACATCAGCCTTCAGCAGAAGGTTGGACTGGACTTCTGTACTTTGCATTTTAAATACAGATCAAATTCATTAATTGCCACTTCTATTAACCATACAGTCTGCTCTGCTGATTTTAGTGTAGTGCAGTTTGACTGACTAAACGACATTATAGGTTTTTGCATGCAGCCTCTAGTATAGGTTTGGGTATTTTGCTTGATATTATATATTTAAAGGCTTCTACATTATGTAATGTCTAGATAGTTCAAGCCGCAACAAAAATGCGGCATGTACCTCTATGGCCATATTGATCCCAAGGATGATCCTGATTTGCTGCACTATTATTCATAGTATGACAACTGTTCACTTTTCTCTTGTTCTGGCATTCTCAACGATGAACTTGCTCACCTACAACTTAAATACGCCTTTCTAAATAGGGAACAGGAAAGGAGTTAAATGTTGACATGAAAGTGGATATTGCTGTCCCAACAAACATCTCTAGACTAAATGTATATAATGCTGTTGATAACATTTCTGCTTGCGGAAAGAACATTTATGTGATTTTGTGCAAATTTATGAGAATTTAAGCTTTAGACCCTTTGGAAAATGAACCAGTGCAAATTATAATAACCTCTCGGTTTAGAAAGAATCTGCAGTGGGTCTTCATGCTTATTTCAGACTTCACAGCAATTCTATAGGGTTTAGAGTGCAAATGAAAATTTTGACTTTAACGAACAGAGTTCTTCAGGAGCTTTGAAATTTGCTACTGAAGTCCAGTTGTCTATCTGGTTTTGTTGTACAAATGCGGGGTTAAGACAACTCAATGCTCTGCACGTGATAGAGCAAAGAGAATAACCAGGAGAATTTTGTTTGGCAGTCCTTTGGTTCCTCTCTTCCTTTACTTAATTCTGTAAAAATCTCTCATTTGGTAGTTCAGGTAATCTTTGGAAAAGTATCTATTTCTCACCTTTTTGTGGAAAAGGGAGTGTGAAAGTTGGATTGAAGGGAGGTATTGTCTCTAGTCATGTATTTTTATATTGCTGATGTAAAATGAGCATTGTTTAACAGTGGATTAATATTTAAGTTATAGAATGAATATCCAAAATCACAGGGGATCACACACTAAGAAGCGGGAAACAATCTACAAAAAGCACACTTGCTGAAAAACCTTCTTTGTATTCTCTGATTCCCTTCTTTGCCTTAAATATCTTAATAGAAAAACTGCAGTTCTTTTAATCTAAAAGGTTAATTTTTCTCCTAGAGCAAGGTATTCAATCTAGACTACTGGTTCTCCATTTTTAAGTGAGAGGAAGATAATTTATACTAATCTTTAAGAAAACAAAGTTCAACTTTGTTTTTCAGGAAAGGACCATCTTCACATAATTTCTGTAGTACGAGGTATGAATC
>Ga0181612_102136_pt1 | contig 11500 bp, 6 predicted proteins | sample HoacroProtozoa21_FD_119630 | JGI IMG/M metagenome (GOLD analysis project Ga0181612, IMG submission 119630) | Hoatzin crop microbial communities from Cojedes, Venezuel. Combined Assembly of Gp0051906, Gp0051904, Gp0051908
CTAGATGACCTCTAAAGGTCCCTTCCCACCCAAAGCATTCTATGATTCTACGAAACTCAGGATGTTTAAAAGAGAAGATGTTATGGTTATCAGTGGATGTTTTTACTTCTCCCACCCTGTGACAATGCCCAATGAACAGATAGGGTGCAAGAGATACATCTCTGCCACTGTTACAAAATGAAAAAATACTACATTCTTTCTCTTGTGAAATGTTAAGTGAGAAAAGCAGATCAGCTTTGTAACTGCTCACAGCCTGATTACTTACCAAAGAACTCCAGGCAGTTATGAAATAGATATAAAACAGTGTTCCAGGGCTCCTGAGGTTCCCTATGCATTAATCAAAGATAAGTTAGAACAATGATAGCACCAGAGCCATCAAGTTAGCGTCGCTTGCAATTGAAGACAGACATCGCAACAAAGTGCTCCCCTTTCCACTGCTTATTTCCAGCTGGTTTGCAGTCAGTCCGAACGGTGAAGCACGGGGCTTTTCTCAACTCTTCCAAGCTATGTAATCACTCCAACAAAAAGACTAACATTTTTGAATTAGCATTTTAGCAGAGTTCAGCTGTGATCCTCCTGATTTTGTGTGTGTGTATAACTAAACTGAGCACCTGCAGAGTGAGTACAGTCCTGCAGCCATGTCATACGCACACCAGACAGAGAGAACGCTTGCCTGGATTGCTTCTTTAGTCTTCTTCTGGAAGGAATCACCAGCTGGAAGAAGAGGTAAGTCAGCTTGATGCCACTGTGATGGTAAAAGCTGCCACTTCAATGTGAATAAGATTTATCATTGGCAAGGCAATGGAACATCTTTCTTGGTGAGTTTTATAACATGGGGGTGAAAAGTTCTGGATACAGCTCCTATTTTCCTATCCTTGTCCACTGGAAAGTGTTCTGATTCCTCCAAAATTAAGACAGCAATATCCATTTACTACAGCAGAGAATACAGCACTACTCTCCAGTACGTCCAATACTTAAATTTCAGGTAAACTTGTTTAAAATTAGATCAATGTAATGGGATCTAGTCCAGATTAACATAGGCGTAAGCATAGAACAGGAGCTTAAACTGAAGGCCTCAGGGTCCTTCTTTCTGGATCTTTACAGCTGTGCTACATCTCTATAGCTACTCTCAATCTGGTAGATATGATGAAAGCAGCCTACATATAGCCAAAAAAGGTGCTTCCCCTTTGCCAGCAGTTACTGCCAACACGCAAGCAGGCAAATATTGGGTAATCCCTATGACTCTGTCAATGTTCTGGCATATCTCTACTTGGAAAACAAGTCAGCATCGGAGCAGAACAATTTCTGCTGTAACAAACAAACAAACTATTTGCAAAACACTTCTTGTAACAGATATTGAAAAGAAAACTTTAGTAAGTCAACAAATAAAAATGTGAGAGCATTTCTTTTCCAGCATTTTCCAACCTCCTACTCAGTCTCGTTTTGAAACAAAATGCCATTCATCCCTGGGGAACTTTCTTACCACATTCTAGATTTTGAGAAATACATGTTTTCTATCACTAATCATTTTTGTCTCTCCTTGAATTTCCACCGTCTGTTCTCCTTGCATTAGTTCATATCCTCGTACAATGTTTACCTGGTGATTTTTTTATTAAATATTTTTAGGACAGCCTGGGACACCCACTGTCTGTTCTTCTAATCTGACGCAACTGCTTGTGGTGTTTGGAGAAGATGGGCAACATGCCAAGTGCAGAAGACAGCCATCCTGGATCAAACCAAATGTCTAGCCAGCCCAGTATCTGACAATGGCCAGTGGGTGAAGAACAGCACAAGCTTGCACGGTTTGCCCTCCAGAAGATTTTTCCAGCTTCTAGTGACTTCTGGTTTAGGAACCTTATGAGCAGAAATATTGTCTTCGTATATAGCATTGTTATTTTACATATATGTCTCTTCTAGTTATTTGTTTTATCCCTTTCTCAGTCCTTGTAAACAATGTACTGTTCTAGGTTGCAGATTTCAGATTCTGTGGTAGAAAACCAAAACAAATAATTTTTTCACTGTTATGTAAGTGAAGTCTCATCATGTGTGGTTATTTCACGCCTAATGAAAAGAACAAGACTAATCTTAATTATATTCAGATTTAAAAAAAAACATTGAGGTTCTTCAGGTTTGGATATTGGTGATTCAGTAGACAGCTTCTTTCCCTGTGACTCACTAAAAACATTGCCTCAGCATGTGGATATTGCTGCAGGTATCAGCCTTAATACTGAATAAAAAGACAAACTTCTCAGCACTTTGAGACTTTAAAAAAGAACAAATCCAGCTTGAGTATTGCTACTTCTGCTTTCCTCAACCTGCATGGCTGAAACAATCTCATTGATGAGCTCTTAAATGCTCATTTTCTGTCCTCAGCTGCACATACACTTGCTGTATTTGACGATGGCCCTGTTCCATCCACGAGGAAGCCGTGCATGAGGAAGCTGCACAGAGCCGTGCTTGGAGCCAAATTATTACGTTCATTAAGACCTCACCCCACACTCAATTTTATGACTTCGGCGCTGGCTCTAATTACTGGATGGATTGAACAAGCTAAGCACTCTAGCAACCTATTATTAAGATTACCTGAAAACACAGCTGAGTCTAGCTATTAGACGTGTGACCAGCCTTGGTTTGGAAAAAAAAAATCTAAATGAGAGCAACTCCTCCCCTTCCATCCAGTCTTACCTGACCTCTGCTGATCCGTCACACCCTCAAAATTTTTAGCTGAGTAAAATGAAACTACAGAGGAAACCATGAGTGACATGTGATTCAGTACCAGGTTAATAAAATAAAAAAGGAGGGTGTCCTCGTTCCTTTACTAGTGTGCTCTGCACAGCAACTCCTCTCTTCCATCACTACACCGGCCACGCTTGCTAGTTAGCCTTGGAGTAGGTTCCGTTAACAGAAAACACGCCTGTACGAGCCCGTGCTCTTGAGTACACGCTGCTAGTTAGTGGGTGATGTAGGAGCTTCTGCAGAGTCAGTGGGAAATGGGTTCGCTTAGCCAGGGCTCGCACTGCCACTGACTGTGAGCACTCTCACTGCAGCGGTGTCAGCACTCCAGCCCAGTACAGACCAGTAAAACCCTCCTCCTGTCATAAGCATTTGGTTCTTGCAAAAATAGGTCATCAGGGAATGCAGATTGCCAGAAGCACGCACAGGCAAACAGCTTTGGGGTGTGCGCGGCAGAATGGGAATATATCTTAAAAACCGGGATCAGTAATTCAGTGGAAGAAATAATCCTGTTACCCCAGGATTCCAGTTGCCACATTGAAGTCAATGTGAATATTGCCAATGACTTCAGCATGTACGGGATCGAACTCCTGGGACTTGGTTCTGCAAGGCCTCAAGCACTGCTGTACAGTGCTGAGAGCGCTGGCTTTCATGTAGAAGCTCGGGAGTCTTGAAGAGTCTGAAATTAAAAACCACCTGCTAGTGCAGATACTTCCTGCAAATGAAAGAGATGCAAAGCCATAGATGCAATAGATGAGTTAATTATTTCTCACCTACTTTCAACAGAAACATAAATTACTGGTTTGACTAAACACAAGGTTGCAAGAGCACAGTTACAGGCGAGATAGCATCTCCATTCACAATATCTTTGGAATAAAAAAAAGATAAAGATAAGAAGGTAAATACAAATCTATTTTTTTTTTCAATTAAAGAAAATAAACTAGATGCTTTTTGTTGATATCACTTTAAAATGGAGTCTGTGATTTAAACACCTGAACATTTAAAATTGAACCAGTGACCTGCATTAAGGCTAAACTCGCCACACTCTACTAATTTAAAGTAAATACAAATTACGGTCAAGTAGTCCATGTCTGCTGCTGAAGGTGAAAAGGAAAACCACTTTGCTGGGGCCATCAGCGGGGAAACACACAGAACTAGAGCTTGTTGTAGTTGTGAACAGTTTTAGGAAACAGTAGCCTTGCCTACAAGCACAGTGTGTCCAGTCTACTCCAATTTAGTACTAACTAAATTAAACTAACTAGTAACTAACTACTCTATTTAAAGTTGGAAATCTCTCCTATGCCGGTAGTTTAAGGAGCAAAGAAGACTGTTTTCTCAGATTCAGGCAGCTGAGGGGCTGCCACCATAGGTCCCAGAGCATAAATAAGCCCAGCTTGATTCAAGGTAAGAGTGCAAAGAAGAGTTCTGTCTCTGCCTCGCTCTTTGCAGCGCTCCTTCAGGAGCCCGATCGTGACAGCTGATTCTGCACAACGCTGCCGGAGCCCACAGAGGCTGTTGGAGAGGCCTTCACACAACCGGGACGCAGATAATCTGCTGCTGAACGGGAGGGAGCCACGGGTTTGACAGATTTTCAGGCAACACTCGGCTTGAATCGATACAGCCTGCTGGTCCGAAGTCAACTTTCCAGCTAGTAAATAAACTGAGGACACTGCATCCCCAGCCTGGTTAATCCGCAATCCAGACAAGCCGTGCATAGATAACAGAGAATGGATTTCCACATTGAAATGGTAGACAAATGACTACAAACCGTCCATTCATTTTATGATCTACAAGGAAAAATACATGTTTTCATTATTATCAGTGATACACAATTTTTTGTTTTCCTTAGGAAAAAAAAAAACCAAAAGATCCAAAACAAAAGATAACGAAGAGCCTTATTTAAGGCATGGCTTCTTGTTTGCTGATTTGAAAAGCAAAGCAGTGCTAGTAAAACAGATAAAAAAGCCTGAGCTGTCTCTCAGCACAGCATATCCAGCATAACGACACAGATTAAGGGATGAGCAGAGGAAAGTGAATTTAAACCATCTTTGGATCCTGCCCCATTCAGTCCTCTCTGCAGACAAAATATCTGGTGGCATTATCAGATGGACTAAATGAGGAAAGGAAACAGGAAATTAGTTCAAAACAGTTATGGCTTAGGCAGTTTAAAAAAAAAAAAAAATAAAATACTGTGGTTAACAGTAGAAGAGGTCACTAGCAACACTGCTACAGCAGCTAATCCAGTCATAGATACTAAGGTCTGCTGTATTTTCTCTTGTTCTTCAGTTAGGTGTTCGCACCTAGTACATCGGACTGTGAGAAGGAGAGAAGTTTGATGTGTGTTAGTTTGCAACACAGAAACATGTTTTTGTTTTTGTCCTCTCAAGCAGTTGAGTCAGTGGATCTGTTCCTAATGGCTGTCCAGAGGAGGATTAGGCTTTGTTTGCCTTCTTAATGTACTACACAGTAAACTGTAAGGGAACTGCAAGAGAAGAACCAAAGAGGATTTTAGCTATTGAGAACAAATCTTTGTAAAAGACCTGAACTAAAAATTTCATACCTCAGTACAAATTCAGTTTTTCCCAAAAGGCGGGGTTGATCAGCTGCACAACAGACTCCTGTAGCGTTCATTCAGCTCAGTAACACTCTGGGCAGTAAAAAAGCCTTTGCAGCAGTTTTGCTAAACACCATTACCTCAAGCCTAGGTCCAAATTATCTGACTAATGCTTGGTTTAAGCAGAAAATCTTCTCACCAAGCCAATTCTCTAGGCCGGCCGTGCTTCCACAGGTCATAAATATTCTCTGTTCTCCTTGCTCTTCTGCCAGTCTTTTTTTCATGCTGAAGAGCAGCCTTTCAAAAACACTGAGTCAAGTTGTTTGATGGACAGTATTACATAAAATTATGTTTTTAATTGTTTTTCAGCTGGTTTGTATCTGTTCCCGAAGAACAGTTTATTGCAAAAGCAATGACACGCTCCAGTGCTTGGGAAGAATTAAAGCCAAGCTGTTATGCAAGTTTGCTCCTCGTGAGGAGCGTGTTTGCTGAACCACCTTCTCCCAGTCCTTGTTCTCTCTGGTCCTCTGGGAAATATATTGATGGACATACATCTCCAACATGAAAAAGCAGCAGGCTTTATTTCTACAGAGAATCCAGATATGTTATGCAGACAGGAAGATTAAAGATACGTTGATAATTCTTACAGTGTTTATTATACTCTTATCTCAAACATCAGTTGAATTAATACTTATCTGTTAAATGTACAGTTAGTCTAGACTGAAACACTCATACCCGATACAGTAAATCTTTAAAAAAATTGTAAATCTCCTTTTTCATTCAAGAGAATTTTTCATGAATGAATCTTTTGGAACAAACCCAGGATTTTGCTTTTCCCATTGAAATTTATTGGTAAAGGGAATTTCCTAATAGAAAGCAAAATGTTGATGACCTCCTTCAGCAAATTAGGCTGTGGACTTTAAACATGTGCTTAAAAATTTTGAGTGTAAATTTAACTTTTGCTCGTGGAGAAAGTTATTGGGTGGTTAGGCATTTCTGACTGGCTGCCAGTCCAAATACCAGACATTCATGACAAAATTTCTCTTGTGAATGGACAAGACTTCTAGCAGATCCAGGTAGGTGAATAGAAGCAGAAAAGGACATAGTGCTTCCTCAAGCTCATGAAAGCTTCCTTGCTACTTAAATAAGTCTTCAATAATATCCCAAGACCAAAAAACAGGACAAATTCTGCTTGCCCAACTCCGATGAGCATTCACAGTAAAGTCAATGAAACACATAAACAATCCAGGTTAGAAAGTTTTGACCAAATCTTGGGGCAAAACCAGGCAGAAGTATTCAGAAAACACGGTGATGGTGGCATAAATGTCTGATGGAGATTGAGCAGTGTCCGAGGTTACTCACACACATATCACCAGCGTCACTAAACACAGCACTCGGGGAAAAGGCAAGACTTGAAGGAGGAACTGATTGCCATGGATGGCTGCCAGAAGATGAGGATTAGGTGCCGCTGTACTATTATTTCAGATTGTTTACACACAAGAAGCAGGAAAAATACTGTAGAGAAATAGGATTGGTAACACGCCTCTCAAAATCACAAGGAAGACTGTCTGTATATATTTAGTATGTTAACGAATATTGAGTGGGGGAAGGGAAGTGGTACCATTTTTACCAGCTTTCTTAATGAAAACAGATTTATTCAACCTTGCTGCCTCGTCTAGTGTTCACTTTCCTACTTATCGTAGACCTTCAAAACCAATTTTAACCTGATTTTGGAACTGGATAAAGGTCACTAAGCAAATAAAGTTCAAGATGTTTTCAGAATGAAGGTAGCAAGGAAAAACGGAGAATCATACATGCTTTTTTATAAATTCCAGTTACATGTAACTGGGGGAAGTACTCGACATGCACTTACACGAAGCTACAAAGACCACCACCAACAAGAAAAGTTATGGTCAGTCTGCCATCACTTGACAGGCGTGAGCTCGTAGGAAACCTTCCAGCACAGCCCTTGTGACGTGGCTTGATGGTGAACCGAAGCGAGCCACGCTTTCCAAGCAGGGAAGGCAAAACCAACGGTGGGATGGCCGACCTCAGCAGACAGCTTATTCCCACTCACCGTGCTGCTTATTCCCACTCACCACGCAGTTCGCAGGGATGGATGAGAAACAGATTAACTCAGAGAAGGGACACAGCCAAAAACAGCAAGGCGATCTGTGTTACCTGGCTCACGTCCCTGTTCTGCTTCACAGAACGATCACGCAGAGAGATCTGCGAGCACAGTGCAGGGGCTGGCAGCAGGAAGAACTACACAGGAGCAGAGACAGGGCAGACTACCCGGTCAATGAGTGCTTGCTCAGAAACAATCTGAGCTTCAGTACACACACTGGAAAGGCAGACAAAAGTCTGGGACCTGCAGTAAAGGATAAGGAGGAGCGGACGAGTGGATGGCTACGCTGTGGTAATAAAAGACTCAAGACAGACTGGGAAGTTTTACTCAGTCTGAGCAATGCTTTACGCTACAATTAGTATCAATGAACCCAGTGGCACTACTAATGAAGTAAGATACCAGTTAGTGTAAGAGCTTGGCCCAATGGAGTTGAAACTCTAAATTACTCCTGTTTATTTTTTGAAGACAAGAATAAATAGCTGAACCTTGAAGAAAATAGTGAGACTTTCAAACAAGACAAATAATTGTTAATAAAACAAAACTCTCATACATCAAAGCTTTTTGCTTAGGCCCACAGACAGGCACTTGTTCCCTTAAGGCATGCATGAAGCAATGGCACCTTGGGACTACGCAATTCTTTCAAGACTAGGCAGGATAGATCAGTTCACGATAAGCTCCAGGCTTTTAACAGCTACAGCTATATAGAAGCTGAACTAGGGTCAGGTCCACACACCACCTCAACTGTGGAGTTCAGTTTCACTTCTCCACGTGTCACAACCATTTTTATTAACCTTTGCACAAAGAAAGGCTCAATTGCCTATTAGCAGCCTCTTCAGTCGTAAGTCTTCACGACAATCTGTTCATACGTGTGTAGATCTTTATAGCGCACTTTGTAGCTTAGCTAATCGTAACACACGCAGTAGTCACCTGGTAAGGTTTATACAAGGTATTTATTATATATACAAACCCGCCTTCCGTGAGCACCACAAGCCTGTAATTTTCAAAACAGCTTCAGGCATTTGGCTCTATTAACGTTCACTTAGGAAATTTCTACATCTGTGCAAAACTCACCCTTGATATCCAAAGACAGTCTGGTAAATAAGTGCCTTGTTTTTCAACAGGGCTAAGTCCCAGTGGAAGCCAAGTGCTTTTGAACATTGAAGTCAGTGAACAAGGCAGCTTCCCCCTCCATGGCTGTAATCACAAGACCTCCCAACTGGAAAATGTAGTCCATCTGTAATTAGAAATAAATATGGACATGACAGTTATTTATACTAAATCCACTTTATACGGTCTGACCATAACAAGGGGCCTTGTAGTTATCAGGTTTATTTAAGCCTTTACATTGCCGGGCTGGTGTAAAAGGCCATTTATGTCAGTAGGAACCCAGCTTTCTTTGTCTTCTGTGCATGCAAGTATAACATTGCAAACATTTACCCAATTAGACAGTTAGCTCCACCCGAGTATGAACAAACAAAAACAACCGCTCATAGCATTCCAGAGAAAGAACACAGCGCAAGAACAAAGATTTCCACACGCAAACGCAGGTAACCAGCTAACCACCAAGCAGCAAAGCGAGCACATGCTTAAACGTTCAAACACAGGGGCAAGTTCTCTTTGATCGCCACAATTCTTTGTGCTGCTGGTTCAGAAGCAGGGGATCGATGTCTGCCTGATTTTTCCAGCTGAAAAAATTTAAATTTCCAGCTGGGAAAATTAAATACATATTCAGTTGAACAGACGCCAAGTTTGGCTGATGAGAAGACCGATAGCTTCTCAGATGGTATGCAGAGACTTTTTAGCTTCTCAGATAGGACGCAAAGCCATTGTCTCTTGAGGCATTTTTTATTTGTTTCTCCTGATTCCTCTGATGGGGTTATCGTTCTTTATTCCTCGCATTGGTTTCTCACTTGCCGGAGGTGGGACAAAAGAAACTAGTAACACCCAAGAGGTTAATGCCTGTTTGCCATGAGGTCTTGTTGCAATCACAGTTCCTGAGCCTCCGCAATAGACGTGAAGGCACCAATCTCATCTTTACAAATGTCACGCACACCTGACCTTGTGAGGCAACACATAAACAAACCTGACCAAACAGTGAAACCTGGGTGGGTTCTGGACCTACAAACCATTCTGTGTGATAACAAGGTAGAAACACAGAGCTGCCCTCTGACCGCAAAGCTTGAATCTATTCTACCTCACTTACTGCTGAACAAAGAAAGCAGCAGCTTTCGTTGCACTCAGAGGAGAGAAATGGGCACCTCCCAGAGCCAGTCCGGACAAACTGGGATCTCAGCAGCCCTCAGGAGGTACGAATTCCCCCCACTCTCTCCAAGGACAACTGAAAGCAGCAGCTATTAACTTCAGCACCCCCATTTCAGGCGTTCACCGGAGCGGACCAGGTGGGCGCAGTGCGTGTTCCTAAACCGTGCACATTGTTCTCCTTCAGCACTTTGCATAAGCAACATCCCAAAATAATCCTGAATAAGCAAGTGAAGCCGGCAGTGTGCAGGTCAGATCATTAACGAGACGAAATTTGCAGAATCCTAACCTAGTATTTGATTTAAGACTAATCTGTTAGCAGTATCTCTAAAAATACTAAAATTTACTGTGGCATATTTGAAGCTGTTGTATAAGGTCCAATGCTGCATTGCAATGATAGCAAGAGTTACATTAGCACATAACTAGTACAATTTAGCACATAATTATGTCTTTGAGTTTGCATGCAAGTGGCCTGATCTCGTTATTACAAGTGTGTCCTTTTATGAGTAAAAGCTGAAGGGTTTGGCTTTAAGTAAATACACTTTTCAGCAAAACCTAGCTTCAGTAGTTTCTAAAGCATCGCTCCAGGCAAAGCTGTAGGCTTCCCATATGCTGCACTTTTTTCACTTAAAAGTCTAACAGCAATTCTTACCACCTAGGTACAGCGAACTGCATTTGAGAGCACTGATGTAATCAATGAAATGGGAATCTTCAGATTTTGCCTGAAAAGTGGTGATGTTTACAGTACTAGTCATGACGCGAAGCGGAAGCCACACTTTCATACTGCATCACGCACTAGTGCGTACGCACGGTCTCTCTCTGATGTTGTTCCTCCTCTGCACTTGTCTTCCTGGTTGCATTGGGAGCTTTACGCTGGAAAGCTTTTCCCAATGTCCTGTTCAAAACCAAGGCTGTTCTCTGAATATATGACTCCACAGCACGATCGGAGAAAAAAATCATGGTGAGGGTAGCTCTACATAGTCACGCTCTCAAGATGGCAGCCTGGAAGAGGTACTGGCAGTATTCAGGCACCTCTCCTGACCTCTTTCATGCAGTCATAATGTTGTCCTGGAAGATGAGCTACAGATGTTTTAAAAGTACCTTTTTTAAAAAAGCAATGTGAATTGGGCAGAATCACCCGATGCGACAAGCTCTGGAAGAAAGTGTTTCCCATACAATAGCAACAGCTCTAAAGCTCTTGGCCACTGTGCTCCAGAGTTTCAGGGACGTGAAGCTGACAGACATAACCAGAGTGCATGATACTGAGTCTATTCTTGCCAGCCACAGCTCTGCTATTTATAGTTAGTGTCGCCACAAGGACAGGGAAGGAAGGAGCAGAGCAGGCAGTTGCTCATCTGATTTAGATCTTGGCCATCTCATCAGACACTGAGGCTGCAGCTAGCTCTCCTAGATGGGAACAGTCCTTCTACCTGACATAGCAAGAAGAGTTTGGAAAATGAGGATGCTGTGAAGTTCCTTCCTCTTCTGTGTAACCACTCGTTCCAAGCTGAATAGCTATAGGAGTGTGTCACTCCTCATCTGCCACACTGCAGCATGATGACATCTTTAAGCACGTACTGGGGGAGTAACTCCTTTGCGGTCGCTTCATGTTTAGCCCTACCAGCTAGCATATGAATTCCAGAAGCGTCTTCTTCAGGCACATACAGAATCATAGAACAGTTTGGGTTGGAAGGGACCTCATAGGTCATCTAGTCCAACGCCCTGCCATGGGCAGGGACACCTTCCACTACACCAGGTTGCTCAAAGTCCCATTCAACCTGGCCTTGAACGCTTCCAGGCAGGGGACATCCACAGCTTCTCTAGGC
>Ga0181612_156373_pt1 | contig 11500 bp, 10 predicted proteins | sample HoacroProtozoa21_FD_119630 | JGI IMG/M metagenome (GOLD analysis project Ga0181612, IMG submission 119630) | Hoatzin crop microbial communities from Cojedes, Venezuel. Combined Assembly of Gp0051906, Gp0051904, Gp0051908
CCGGCGGAACGCTCATCTACGACAGCTTCGGCATTCTCGAAAAACCTACGCGCACCGACATCAACATCTACCAGATTGACGCCATGAACACGGCCGCCGAACTCAAAATGATGAAGACGTTCAACATGATGATTCTGGGCGGACTGCTCAAGCTGCACCCCATCGTGAGCATGGACAGCGTGATGAAGGCTTTGCGCAAGTCGCTGCCCGAACGCCATTGGGACCTGCTGCCCATGAACGAAGAAGCCATCCGCAAAGGTATGGATATTATTCGACCCCAATAATCTTTTTTCGAAAAATTTCACAAAAAAATTATGGCAAGCCGTAGAAAACTGAAAAAAGCCGTGAAGAACGTGTGCGGCGAACTCTTTGCCGACTGCGTGGCCCTGAGCCTCGCCGAAAACACCGACAAAGACAAACTCGAAGAACTCATGCGCATGGTGTGCGCCACCTATAGCGACTACGTTTCGCGCATCAGCCACACCGAGAAAGGCCAAGAAAAAGCCTTCTACAAGCAACTGCGCAGCTCGTTCACGGCACAGGCAAACAAAATTTCGGACGAAATCATCAAGGTATAGCCTCAGCAAGACACGAACACTGAAATATGGCGAAAAATTTTTATCGCACCATACTCTACAAATGGCGGGGATGGCGCACGCAGGTGACGTGCGACATTCCCGACAAATGTATCCTCTGCGTGGCGCCTCACACGAGCAACTGGGACTTCATCTTGGGCGAATTCTTCATTCGCGGCGAGGGCAAGAGCGTGAATTTCTTGATGAAGAAAGACTGGTTTTTCTGGCCGCTCGGACCCATCTTCCGTCGCATGGGCGGCATCCCCGTTTATCGCGACAAGCGCACCCACCTCTCCGAACAGTTGGCCGAACAAGCCAAGGCAGCGAAGGAGTTTCGGCTGGCCGTGACGCCCGAGGGCACACGCTCGAAGACGGAGAAATGGAAGCGCGGATTCTACTACATTGCCCAGAACGCCGGCCTGCCCATCCTGCTCTTCGGCATCGACTACGCCGACAAACTCATCGTGTGCACCAAGCAAATCGTGCCCTCCGGCGACGTGGAGCGCGATATGCAGGAAATTATGGACTATTACAAAGACTTTCGCGGCAAACATCCCGACCAATTCGCCGTTGAGTCGGGCAAGGCCGCAGCACAAACGGAATGAAGCGCGCCCTACTCCTCCTCTTGCTCGCCTGCCTCTGGGCCTCCACCCTGCGCGCCCAAAGCAGCGAACGCGACAGCCTCATCAACGTTGGGCTGCAGCGCTACTTTGGCGCCTATCGGGCTGAGGGCTATAGGCCGTCGCGCTCCTTCGCTGCCGACACTTTCAACGTGAGCGAGGCACAGCAGACGTTGCGCGTGTTTGCCAACGAGGCCTTCTGCACGCAGCCGCTGACGGGCGAGCAGGTGGGCCGCATCTATCGCGACCTGCCGCAGTATCTGCCGGAGCCCTACAACGCCTACAGCCTTTCCATTTATTCCACCCAGAAAGGCTGCCCCATTGAAGACCTTGTGGCCAACATTTATCGCACGGGCAGCATCGACGCCGCGCGCCTCTGGGGCTCCACCAACTACGACGGCGCGGCGTGGGTGCGCAATGCCTCGCAGCCCCATCACGCCAGCCGCGGCTTGAGCGGCCGCCACATCGTCGTAGCGCCCAGCCACGGCCGCTACTACAACGGCAAAGGCTGGCGTTGGCAGCGCCCCTTGCTGTTCTGCACGACGGAGGACCTGTTCACGCAGTCCATCGCGAATCCTTTCCTGATTCCCATGCTCGAGCGAGCCGGCGCCGTGGTCTATAGTCCCCGCGAACGCGACATCCAAACCAACGAGGCCATCGTGGACAACGACGTGCCCGAAGCCCAAGACGGCACCTACGCCGAAGCCACAGCAGACGGGCAGACGTGGGAAACCTGCGACGCGCCCGGCTTTGCCCCTGCTGCCGAATCGCTCGGCGACGACAGCCGCCCCTTCGAGAACGGCACGGCGCGACAGATTGCGACCACATCGCGCGCTTCGCAAATTGCCACGGCAACGTGGACGCCCAACATTCCCGCCGACGGCCGCTACGCCGTCTATGTGTCCTATCAAACACGCCCCAACAGCGTGAGCGACGCCCACTACACCGTGGTTCACAACGGCGGGCAAACCGAATTTCTCGTGAACCAACAAATGGGCGGCAGCACGTGGGTCTATCTGGGCACGTTCGAATTCCTTTCGGGCGAGAACCAGAGCGGCTGCGTGGTGCTGTCGAACGAGAGCAATGAACAGGGCGTGGTGAGCGCCGACTGTGTGCGCTTTGGCGGCGGCCGCGGACAGACAATGCGCGGCGAAGCGGGCACCTCCGGCCTGCCGCGTTTCCTCGAAGGCGCACGCTATCAGGCACAATGGTGCGGCATGAGCGACAGCATCTACAACATGCACGACAGCGAGAGCGACTACAACTCCGACATTCGCACACGTTCCAACCTGACCAACTTCCTCGCCGGCGGCAGCGTCTATCTGCCCTCAAAAATGGGGCGCGGCGTTCCCTTCGAACTCTCTCTCGCGCTCCACAGCGACGCCGGCTATCGCCTCGACAACAGCGTCTATGGCACGCTCGGCATTTGCACCAGCGTGGACGACTCCGCCCGCAAATTCTTGCCAAGTGGGCTGTCGCGCATGGCCTCCTACGACCTCGCCGCCATCACACTGCAGAATGTGCAGCGCGAACTGAGCGCCATTTGCCCCTCGTGGACGCGCCGCGGACTGTGGGACAAAAACTATGGCGAGAGTCGCACGCCGCAGGTGCCTTCCATGATTCTCGAAAGCATGTCGCACCAAAACTTCGGCGACCTGAAGTACGGCCACGACCCCAACTTCAAATTTGCCTTGGCGCGCGGCATTTATAAAGCCATTCTGCAGTTTGTGAACTATGAACACGGTAATCGCGACGTGGCCGTGCAGCCGCTGCCGCCGCGCTGCTTCTCCGCCCTGTTGAGCGACACCGGCTGCAGCGTTCGCCTGAGTTGGCGCCCCACCGACGACGCCCTCGACGCGTCTGCCGCGCCGTCGCAGTACGTGCTCTATACGAAAGTGGGCGAAGGCGCCTTCGACAACGGCCAACTCGTGAGCGGCACGAGCATCACGCTGCCCCTGCACGTCGGCACGCAGTACGCCTTCCGCGTGAGCGCCGTGAACGACGGCGGCGAGAGTTTTCCGTCGGAGACCCTGAGCGTCTATAAGGCCAAAAAGGAGCGGGCGCATGTGCTCGTGGTGAACGGCTTCCGCCGCTTGAGCGGTCCGGCGCGCGTCGAAACGGCCGACAGCATCGGCTTCAACCTGAAGCGCGACATCGGCGTGCCCTACCTCTACACCACCGCCTTCGCCGGCTATCAACGCGACTTCGACCCTGCCGCGGCAGGCAGCGAGGGCGAGGGCGCACTGGGCTACTGCGGCGAAGAACTCGTGGGCCAAATCATCGCCGGCAACACGTTCGACTACCCCCTCGTGCACGGCGCCGCCATTGCCGCGAGCGAGCGCTATTCCTATTCCTCGTGCAGCCGCGAAGCCGCCATCAATCTCGATTGGAAAGCCTATCGCGCCGTCGACCTCATCCTCGGTTTGGAGCGCGACACCCGGCATAATTTGAAAAAATATAAGACCTTTGACGCCGACCTGCGCGGCAAAATCGAAAACTACACGCAGCAGGGCGGCAACGTGCTCGTGAGTGGCGCCTACCTCGCTGCCGACCTCCAAACGGCCGAGGAGCAGGACTTTGCCCGCCGCGTCTTGAAATTTGAGAACGGCGGCGAAGTGCGCGACGACCTCGGCGACATCACCGGCCTGAAACTGCGCATCAGCGTCTGCCGCGACTTCAACCCCTACATCTACGCCCTGCAGTGCAGCGACAGTCTGGTGCCCACGGGCGAGCGCACCTTCAGCGCCTTTGCCTATCCGAGCGGCCTCTCCGCCGGCGTGGCCTACAAGGGCGGCGACTATCGCGTGGTGGCCATGGGCTTCCCCTTCGAGAGCATTGCCGACGCCGCCGTGCGCGCCGACGCCATGAACGCCATGCTCCGATTCTTGCTGAAATAATACGCCTTTATATATATTATATGTATACTATTCAACTCAACGAAAAGGGGTCGCGCACGCTCAACGTGAGCGATGAGAACCTGCGCACCATTCGCAAATACGACCTCTTCAGCGGCCTCATCGACAGCCACGGCTACATCACCGACAGCGTGCTCGACAAGCTGCGTCTCAACGTGCGCTCGCTCATCGCCAGCCACAACGGCGACTGCAAAGACCTGCTCGACCTGTGCATCGACGTCATCTACGACAAAAACATGAAGGCGTTCGGACTGCACAGCCTCATCCTGCTCTACTTGGAATGGCAGAACAATCAGGCCCGGCACACCGAAGACGAACTGCCATCGGAGTATTTCTAAAGCCGTGCCCACATCCGACTATCCCCGCCTCGATGCCTTCTTGCCCACCACGCGCAAGGAGGCGGCTCTGCGTGGGTGGGACGAAATGGACGTCGTGTTCTTCAGCGGCGATGCCTACGTCGACCATCCCTCCTTCGGCGCCGCAGTTTTAGGTCGTCTGTTGGAGAGCGAAGGCTACCGCGTGGCCATCGTTCCGCAGCCCGATTGGCACGGCGACTTCCGCGATTTCAAGAAGTTCGGGCGGCCGCGCCTCTTCTTCGCCGTTTCGCCCGGCGCGATGGACTCGATGGTGAACAAATACACCGCCAATCGCCGCCTGCGCAGCGAAGATGCCTACAGTCCCGACGGTCGCCACGACTGCCGCCCCGAATATCCGTCGATTGTCTATACGAAGATTTTGCGGCAGCTCTATCCCGACGTGCCCATCGTGGTGGGCGGCATCGAAGCCTCCATGCGGCGCGTCACGCACTACGACTATTGGCAAGAGCGGCTGCGTCCCAGCATCTTGGTCGATGCCCCCGCCGACCTCCTGATTTATGGCATGGGCGAACTGCCCATTCTGGAACTCTGCCGGCGCTATGCCAACGGCGAAGACCCGCGCGACGTGCCGCAGGTGGCCTATCTTGCGAAAGATATTAAACCTTCGCCCGACGACATCGTCTTACATTCCCACGAGGACTGCCTGCGCGACCGCCGCCTCCACGCCGACAACTTCCGCCACGTGGAAGAAGAGAGCAACAGCCTCGAGCCTCGCCGCATTTTGCAGCGCGCCGGCGGGCAGTGGGTCGTGGTGAATGCGCCCTACCCGCCCATGACCACCGAGCAGGTGGACCGCTCGTTCGACCTGCCCTATACGCGGCTGCCGCACCCCAAGTATCGCGGCAAGCGCATTCCCGCCTACGAGATGATTCGCCACTCCGTCTGCCTGCACCGCGGCTGCTTTGGCGGCTGCGCCTTCTGCACCATTTCGGCCCATCAGGGAAAATTCATTCAGAGTCGGTCGAAAGAGAGCATTCTGCGCGAGGTGCGGCAGGTGGTCCAAATGCCCGATTTCAAAGGCTATATATCCGACCTCGGCGGCCCCTCGGCCAACATGTACGGCATGGGCGGGCGGAACAAGAAGGCTTGTCAGAAATGCAAACGCCCCTCGTGCATTCAGCCCAAAATTTGTCCGAATCTGAACACCGACCACGCGCCGCTGCTCGACATCTATCGCGCCGTCGATGCCATGCCCGAGGTGAAAAAGAGTTTCATTGGCAGCGGCGTGCGCTACGACTTGCTGCTCCACCGCTCGGGCGACGCTCAAATCGATGCCGCGGCCGACGCTTACACGCGAGAACTCATCCTGCACCACGTCTCCGGCCGTCTCAAAGTGGCTCCCGAGCACACGGCCGACAGCGTGCTGGCCTTCATGCGCAAGCCCTCGTTCAAACTGTTCCGCGAGTTCAAACGCGTGTTCGACCGCATCAATCGCGAAGCCGGTCTGCGCCAACAACTCATCCCCTACTTCATCAGCAGCCACCCTGCCTGCACGGCCGCCGACATGGCCGAACTGGCCGCCATCACCAAGGACCTCGACTTCCGGCTCGAGCAGGTTCAGGACTTTACGCCGACGCCCATGACCGTGAGCACCACGGCTTTCGCCACCGGCTACGACCCCTACACGCTGCAGCCCGTCTTTTGCGCCAAATCGCCCGCCGAAAAATTGCGGCAGCGCATGTTCTTCTTCTGGTATAAGCCCGAAGAGCGCCAAAAGATTATCGCCGAATTGCGCCGCCTGCACCGTCCCGACCTCATCGACCGTCTTTTCGGGCCAAAGCGACGCCGCTGAAGCCCCCTTTCGCACATTTGCAGAAAATTTTGTGCCCAAAACGCCGCGAAGACAAATGTTTTTTGTATCTTCGCGGCAAATTTGTATAATTCATCAAAAATCAACTGTTTTCGAACAATGAAAAAGATTCTCATCTCCCTGCTCTTCGCCTTCGTAGCCGTTGGCGCGAGCGCACAGTTCAGCCAAGGCACGAAGTACATCGGCGCATCGTTCACCAACCTCGGCCTGTCCTACAGCAAGAACAACGAATTCCGCTTCGGCATTAATCTGGAAGGCGGCTACTACGTGGCCGATTGCTGGATGGTGCGCGCCTACGGTGGCTATGAGCACGCCAAGCACGTGGACGACGTTTACCTCGGCGCCGGACTGCGCTACCACTTCTATCAGAACGGCATCTTCCTCGGCGCCGGCTTGGAGTACGACCACATCACCAAGAGCTCCAACGACCTGCTCATCCCCGTCGAAGTGGGCTACACGTTCTACCTGAACCACTACCTCGCCATCGAGCCGTCGGTTTACTACAAAATGAGCACCAACGACTTCGCCGACGGCAGCACCGTGGGCCTGCGCATCGGACTGGGATACTTTTTCTAATTGTTTATGACTGCGATTTCCGACCTCGGCGAGTTCGGGCTCATCGATTTGCTCACTTCCAACCTGCCCCAGCTGCAGGGCGACACGCTCAAGGGCGTGGGCGACGACTGCGCCGTCTTCGCAAAAAGTGAGGGCGAGGCGGGCAAACGACAGGTGAGCCTCATCACAAGCGACATGCTCCTCGAGGGCATACACTTCGACCTCGTCTATACGCCGTTCAAACACTTGGGCTACAAGGCTGCGCAAGTGAATTTCTCCGACGTCTATGCCATGAACGGCCGCCCCAAACACTTGCTCGCCAACATCGGCGTGGACCGACGCATCAGCGTGGAGCAACTGCAAGACCTCTACGACGGACTCGCCCTCGCCTGCCAAGACCACGGCGTCGACCTCGTGGGCGGCGACACCTGCACCTCGCTCACCGGCCTCACCCTGAGCATCACCTGCGTGGGCGAAGCCAACGAAGCCGACGTGGCCTATCGCAGCGGCGCACGCGAGAACGACCTCATCTGCGTGAGCGGCAATCTCGGCGCAGCCTACTTGGGACTGCAATTGCTCGAGCGCGAAAAGATGGTGTTCGAGTCGCGCCCCTCCGACATGGAGGCCGCGCAGCCCGACTTTGCCGGCAAGGAGTATTTGCTCGAGCGATTTCTCAAACCCGAAGCCCGCAAAGACATCGTCGAACGCCTCGCAAAAGCAGGCATACGCCCCACAGCCATGATGGACGTGAGCGACGGACTCTCCTCCGAATTGCTCCACATCTGCAAAGCCTCCAACTGCGGCTGCCGACTCTACGAAGAGCGCGTCCCAATTGACTATCAGACCGCCGTCACCGCCGAAGAATTCAACCTGAACGTTTACACCTGCGCCCTGAACGGCGGCGAAGACTACGAACTGCTTTTCACCGTGCCGCTCGACCAACACGAGGCCGTGAAGGACATCGAAGACGTGAAGGTGATTGGACATATCACCTCGGCCGACGCCGGCGCGCGCTACATCACCCGCGACCAAAAAGAATTCGACATCAAAGCGCAAGGTTTCAAAGCATTCTGACAGGTCAGAGGTCACAGGTCAGAGGTCACAATTTCTTTCAAAAAAATTTTACCCTTTTCTCATGCAAAATTTCGACTTTCAGTGTCCCACGGCGTTCGCTTTCGGTCGCAAGGCCGAGGAGCGCACGGCCGAGTTGGTGCGTCAGCACGGGGGCAGTCGCATATTGCTCGTTCACAGCGGCGGACATGCCGTGCGCAGCGGGCTCATTCCCAAGATTGAGGCGCTTCTCGCCGAAGCCGGTCTGCCTCACGTCGCCCTCGACGGCGTACAGGCCAACCCCATCGACGAGAAAGTTTACGAGGGCGTGGCACTCAGCCGCGATTTCAAGGCCGACTTCGTGCTGGCCGTGGGCGGCGGAAGCGTGATTGATACGGCCAAAGCCATTGCCGCCGGAGCCTTGTACGATGGCGACTTTTGGGATTTCTTCGAAGGCACTGCCATCATCGAAAAGGCCCTGCCCGTCGGCGTGGTGCTCACCATTCCCGCCGCCGGCAGCGAAGCCAGCGGCAACAGCGTCATCACGCAAGTCAAAACGCAGCGCAAAGTGAGCCTGCGCACGCCTTTCGCCCTGCGACCCAAGTTCGCCGCCATGAACCCCGAGCTCACGTTCAGCCTGCCGCCCTATCAGACCGCGGCCGGCGCCGTGGACATGATGGCGCATATTATGGAAAGATACTTCACCAACACGCCCCACACCGAAGTGACCGACGCCCTGAGCGAGGCCCTGCTGCGCACCATCATCGACGCAGCGCCAAAAGTGCTCGCCAAGCCCGACGACTACGACGCCCGCGCCATTCTGATGTGGGCCGGCACACTCGCCCACAACGGCCTCTGCGGAACCGGCAACGAAGAAGATTGGTCGTCGCACGGCATGGAACACGAACTCAGCGCCTTCTACGGCTGCACCCACGGCGCCGGACTCGCCGTCGTGTTCCCCGCTTGGCTCACCTATATGGCCCACCACAAACCCGAAAAGCCCGCACAGTGGGCCCGCAACGTGTGGGGAGTGTCGGCCGCAGCGCCCACAAACCTCGAGTCGCAGGCACTCGACGGCGTCTCCCGCTTCAAAGCCTTCCTCCAGAAAATCGGAATGCCCACCAACCTCAAAGAATTGGGCATCGACAACTTCGACCTCGAGAAGGTGAACGAACACGTCCACTACACCAAAGGTGAATATTTCGGCAATTTTATGTCGCTCGGACGCTCCGAAACGCGCGAAATCTACGAACTTATGCAGTAAAATTGCATTTTTTTTGAAAAAAAAGCGTGCCAAACACCACTTTGGCACGCTTTTAGCATATAAAAAGGCGGAACATTTTCAAACAAAACAAATCTAATAAAAATTCCGCAATTATGAACATCAAACCATTAGCAGACAGAGTTCTGATTCAGCCCTCTCCCGCAGAGGAAAAGACCGTGGGCGGCATCATCATCCCCGACACCGCCAAAGAAAAACCGCTCCAAGGCACCGTTTTGGCAGTGGGCAACGGCACAAAAGACGAAGAAATGGTGCTCAAGGCCGGCGACGTAGTGCTCTACGGCAAATACAGCGGCACCGAAGTTGAACTGGAAGGCGAAAAATACCTCATCATGCGCCAAAGCGACGTTTTGGCAGTCATTGCATAAGGCATTCGCGCTTCCAATTTTTTTTAGTCCAAAAATTCAAAAAAAATAAGCATTATGGCAAAAGAAATTAAGTACAATGTTGAAGCTCGCGAGGCCCTGCGCCAAGGCGCCGACGCACTTGCGAACGCTGTCAAGGTGACTCTCGGCCCGAAAGGTCGCAACGTAGTGATTGACAAGAAATTTGGCGCACCCCGCATCACCAAAGACGGTGTCACCGTGGCCAAGGAAATCGAACTCGAAGGCAACTTCGAAAACGCCGGCGCACAGCTCGTGAAGAGCGTGGCCAGCAAAACAGGCGACGATGCCGGCGACGGCACCACCACTGCCACCATTCTCGCACAGGCCATCCTCGCCGAAGGCATGAAGAACGTGGCCGCCGGCGCCAACCCGCTCGACCTGAAGCGCGGCATCGACAAAGCCGTTGCAAAGGTGGTCGAAGGCATTAAGGCTCAGGCCGAACAAGTGGGCGAAAGCTACGACAAAATCGAACAAGTGGCCAGCATTTCGGCCAACAACGACCCCGAAATCGGCAAACTCATCGCCGACGGTATGCGCGCAGTCAGCGTGAACGGCGTCATCACCATCGAAGATGCCAAAGGACGCGACACCGTGCTCAAAACCGTAGAAGGCATGCAGTTCGACCGCGGCTACCTCTCCCCCTACTTCGTGACCGACGCCGAGAAAATGCAGTGCGTGATGGAGAACCCCTACATCCTCATCTACGACAAGAAAATCTCCAATCTGAAAGACTTCCTGCCCATCCTCGAGCCCGCCGTTCAAACCGGACGTCCGCTCCTCGTGATTGCCGAAGATGTTGACAGCGAAGCCCTTACCACACTCGTTGTGAACCGCCTGCGCACGCAGCTCAAGATTTGCGCCGTCAAGGCTCCGGGCTTCGGCGACCGTCGCAAGGCCATGCTCGAAGACATCGCCGTGCTCACCGGCGGCGTAGTGATTTCCGAAGAAAAAGGCCTCAAGCTCGAACAAGCCACCATCGAGATGCTGGGCTCCGCCGAGAAGGTCACCATCACCAAGGAAAACACCACCATCGTGAACGGCGCAGGTGCCAAAGAACAGATCAACGACCGCATCCATCAGATTAAGAACGAGATTGCCAACACCACCTCGTCCTACGACAAGGAGAAACTCCAAGAGCGTCTGGCCAAACTGAGCGGCGGCGTTTGCGTGCTCGAAGTTGGTGCCGCCAGCGAGACCGAACAAAAAGAGAAGAAAGACCGCTGCGACGACGCCCTCTGCGCCACCCGCGCAGCCATCGAAGAAGGCATCGTGACCGGCGGCGGCGTGGCCTACATCCGCGCACAGAAGGGCCTCGAAGGACTCACCGGCGACAATGCCGACGAGACCACCGGCATCCAAATCATTCGCCGCGCCATCGAAGAGCCGCTGCGCCAAATCTGCGCCAACGCCGGCAAAGAAGGCGCCGTCATCGTGAACAAGGTGCGCGAAGGCGAAGGCAACTTCGGCTACAACGCCAAAACCGAACAATTCGGCGACCTGCGCGCCGAGGGCGTTGTGGACCCTGCCAAAGTGGCACGTGTAGCCCTCGAAAATGCTGCCAGCGTGGCCGGCATGTTCCTCACCACCGAATGCGTCATCTGCGACAAGAAGGAAGAACATCCCGAAATGCCGATGGCAGGCGGCGCCGGCATGGGCGGAATGATGTAATCGAACATTTTTCCCTCTAAAATATCCAACGCAGCCGCGTTCTCCAAATGCGAGAGCGCGGCTCTTTTTGTGCCTCGTCCAAAAAAGTCGAAGCATTATTGGATTTTTCGGAAAAATTATTCTATCTTCGCGCCAACAATCTTGAAAAACACGGCGCGCCGCACGCACGCACAATCACTCCGCTCCATGCAAACACCGGCCACGCTCTACATCGTAGTGCCCTGCTACAACGAACAAGACGCACTGCCCCAAACCCACCAAC
>Ga0181612_109732_pt1 | contig 11499 bp, 10 predicted proteins | sample HoacroProtozoa21_FD_119630 | JGI IMG/M metagenome (GOLD analysis project Ga0181612, IMG submission 119630) | Hoatzin crop microbial communities from Cojedes, Venezuel. Combined Assembly of Gp0051906, Gp0051904, Gp0051908
CGTGGTCGCCCGTGACCTCGTGAACCGACGCCAAGTCGAGAGCAAACAAGCTTGCTTGATTTGCCGAGACGCGAAGGAGGAAAAGCGCGAAGCGGTTAACATTCGGGAGGGACCCAGCCGCCAGGCTGGGAGGGATGAGCCCGTAGGGCGAAGGTTCGTGAGGCCATTGCCAACCGGCGAATCGACGAGGCATTCGTCTCTCGAGCATAAATATAAAATTAAAAAAAATAAAGGCCTGCCGGTTGGCAGGCCTTTGATTTTATCCGAGATAACCTTTGAGCAACTTGCTGCGGCTAGGACTCTTGAGACGACGAATCGCCTTCTCCTTGATCTGACGCACACGCTCGCGAGTAAGACCAAACCTCTCGCCAATCTCCTCAAGCGTCATCTCCTGACATCCAATGCCAAAAACAGACTTCACTATCTCACGCTCACGAGTCGAAAGAGTCGAAAGCGCACGCTCAATCTCAGTATTCAAAGACTCATTCACAAGACCCCTATCAGCGCTAGGCGAATCATCATTCGGAAGCACATCGAGAAGACTATTATCCTCACCCTCAACAAAAGGAGCATCCACAGACACATGCCTACCGGAAACCCTCATGGTATCGGAAATCTTATCCTTAGGAATATCAATCATCTCGGCAAGCTCCTCGCTAGAAGGAAGACGCTCATTCTTCTGCTCGAAAGTAGAAAGAGCCTTGTTGATCTTATTGAGAGACCCAACCTGATTAAGAGGCAACCTCACAATTCTGGACTGCTCGGCCAGAGCCTGAAGAATGGACTGACGAATCCACCAAACAGCATAGGAAATGAACTTAAAGCCACGAGTCTCATCAAACTTCTCCGCAGCCTTAATCAAACCCAAATTACCCTCGTTGATAAGATCGGGCAAGCTAAGACCCTGATTCTGATACTGCTTAGCCACAGACACAACGAAACGCAAATTAGCCCTTGTTAGTTTTTCCAATGCTTCTTGGTCACCCTTACGAATCCTCTGAGCAAGCTCCACTTCCTCCTCAGGAGAAACTAGCTCCTCCCTACCGATTTCCTGAAGATACTTGTCCAAGGATGCGCTCTCACGATTGGTGATCGATTTTGTAATCTTGAGTTGTCTCATATAATATTGTTCGTTTTAAAATAATAGGTTACAAAGCCTTAATGAACCCCTAAATTTGAAGAGTTCACTTAGATATACGATTTTTTAGTTCAAAAGTTTCAAAAGAATTTAAAATTTCTTGTTAAAAAGACTCAAGTTTTGTCTTTAAAGACTTAACAATGGAAACCGCGGTAGCGCTCGGAGTCAGCCAAACATATAAAGATACTATTGACGCGCAAAGAAACAGAAGCCTTAAAAGAAACGAAAAATGAGGCAGAAAAACACATATAAAAAATATAATGGTAAGCCCACCCAAACATACGCCACGAAGCCTTGTGCTACTATTACCCTCCGAAAACGAAGCAGCATAACGATTCGCACCCAACTCGGGATTACCGGCACCGGTAGCATCACTCATACCCACGGCATCAACCTTACAAACCAAATATCTATTGCGCCATGCGGTGGAATAATCCAAAAACAAGTCCCAATCTTCAACCATTTCGGGAAGATCCGCCTTCTCCAACTCCCCCGCCCTATAAGCCTTACCATAGACCGCCATCTCGGCCTTAACCTGCCCCAGAGCAGTGCCCAAGCCGCCATCAATAGTAAAAAGAGCCGTGCCGGCATCCATCATTTTGACTTTACGATCTATCATGCCAATATATTAAAATCCAGAAGATGAGTCTCCCCATAATAAGCATCAACCTTCACATTCGCATCCCTGCTCACAATTAGTTCCCTGCCACTCAACTCAATGGCAAGAAAATCACCCGTCCTCAAATAAACCTTGGAGCTAGACTCAACTATCGCCTCCTCAACATAAGATTTAAGGAGATTCTTCCTTATCATGGTAGCGAATATTTCCTTGCCATTCGCCCTCAAAGAAAAGGGCTTATCATCGCTTATATCGCTTAGAGGCAATAAATCTCTATTCACATAAGAAGAATAATCCATGCAACTAGCACTTGCAAAACCCTCCTCGCTACCATCTATATAATCCTCCGGATAAAGCAGCATCCCATAGCTAAAAGCATCATAATAACGAGATGCGAATTTGGGAGATATGCTTCGACCAGGCTTAGCGATTCGAGCCACCAGAATCGGGGTATAAGACACCTTGGAGATAGAATCAGGCAGATAAAAATCAGCACTATTCTTCTCCCAGGTGGTATCAGGTCTCACAATAATGTGCCCTGTGGATGTCTTGATGGTAATGTTCACTATTTGGAACCGAAATGAAACTTTAGTTGCTGCGTGGCATCGTTAAACGCCTTTCCCTCAAGAGGTTTTGACTTCTCAGCCTGCAACTCAGCCTCGTACTGCTTGGCCAATTTGCGGAACTGAGCCTTGGTATCAAGAGTAAATTCGCCATTTTCAATCCAATCGAAATAGCTCCTCTCCTTGATGAAAACTTCCTTGACGGGTTTATCTTTATGCTTACCGAAATTGATGGTAGGAACTCCATCCTTATCAACTATTCGACCTGCATAATCAATGGTCTTTGGACGACCGCCAACACCGGAAAGGAACTCCATATCATTCTTGAGAGCCATCTCATGGAATTTATCAGGCTCCTTATACATCTCGAGCTGCCCCTTCAGAACCTCGTAGGTGGCTAGAGTATCAGCCTCAGCGGTATGAGCATTCTCGAAATCCTCGCCTCCGCAATAGAAACGATATGCAGCCTTCAGATTTCTGGGCTCCATATAATGGTAAATATTCTGCACATCTACCATCAAGCAAGAATGAAGATCTATCGAAGAAACCTTAGCCAGAATCTTCTCCGCCATCTCTTTTTTATCGGGAGGAAGTCCAGGAGTAGCAACACGCTTTTCGCAGTATTTTTTCACCCTCTCAATCTCCTCCGCAAGCATCGGAAGGTCGAATTTGGTGGAATTAAAACCAGCCAAATCACTCCCCTCCAACCAATCACACACCTCACCAACTACCTGGAGGAATAGCGGACAATTCACCAAATCCTCATCCTTCACACCATTAACGGCGGTAGCACTCGGATTCATTGGAATTTGCTTGCGCCCCACATAGTCCCACGGCCTTATCTTCCAGGTCTTCGTCTGCTTGGTAGCATCCGGAAAGACCTTGACAAAGCTTAACTCAATTATACCGTCAGTAGCGATATTAAGACCTGTGCTTTCTATATCGAAGAAAAGCAGAGGCCTCTTTAGATTTAGATCCATATTATCTAACCATAATCGGCATTACGATTCCGAATACATTAGCCTTATCCTCGTCTGCGGGGAGAATCAAGGCTGAACGCCTCTTATCAGCGAACTTCATAACGATGGTCTCGCACTCCATATTGGAAAGAATCTCGATGATATGGGTACTCTTAAAACCGATAGCGAGGTCATCACCCTGATAATCGCACTCCAACTTATCATGAGCCTCAATCTCATATCCCAAATCCTGAGCTGAAACCTCCAGACTACCAGGGGTAAGCATGAATTTGATATGATTAGAAGCCTTAGGAGAGCAAACCGCAATACGTCTAACCATATTGAGAAGCTGCTGACGCGGAACAGTCAGAATATTGGAGTTATTCTTAGGGATGATGGTCGCATAAGCTGGATATTTGCCCACAACCAAGCAGCAAATAGCGGTGGTGTCATCAAATTTGAATACAGCAACTTTGTCATCGAAAGTCACGGTAACATCCTCATCCTCCTTACCTAAAATAGACCTCAGCGCATTTGCATGCCTCTTATTCAAAATGAATGAAACCTCGCCCTCTGACTTGATATCCTTGGTATTGTAGCAGATAAGTTTCTGAAGGTCGGAAGCAACAACCGTAGTGGAATCGGGTTTGATGTCGAAGAAAATACTATTCATGATGGGACGGTTCTCTTCATCCGATGCAGCATAAACGGTATTTGCAATGGCCTCAGAAAGAGTCGTGGTGGTAAGCTGAATCTGCTTAGCACCGGCACCTACGGTCTGCGCCTGAGGATAATCATCCGGATTATAATATGGAAGAGTAGACTGACCGCTGGACCACATGCAAGCGAATGAATTCTCGCCCTCGGTCTTGATTCTCAACGGCTGATCGGGAATCTCCTTGAGAAGGTCTGTAATCTGCCTTGCCGGCACTGCCATTCTACCCTCAGCCGTAGCCTCCTGCACTTTCAGAGTTGTACGAAGGGTAATCTCCTTGTCGGATGCGGTAAGTTGCAATGTATCGCCCGAAAGAGTCATGAGATATGTCTCCAGAATAGCCTCTGTGGTCTTCGCAGGAATGGCTTTCTGCACTATCAGTATACTTTTAAGAAGTTCTGAACTTGATACTAAAAATTCCATATATAGTTTCTTTTACAATTTCATAATTTTCGATGGGCGTTCCATCATCCTTACAGCCGGCCGAGACCGACAAATCCGCTTATTAGTGTCACCCCAAATGGTCAAATTCCACTTGGGACTATGTAGCAAACAAAGTTAATAATTTTTTTCGTAATTCCCCACCATATCAGAATAATATTTTTTGGCACAGAGTTTGACTTTCTTCGCATCTGGAAAATAAAAATTAAATACATAGAATTATGAGTAAAGGTTTAACAACAGTGCTGACATCGGTGCTAGTCGCCGGTCTCACCGCATTTGGAGTAGTAAAGGCAAGTGCCCCCAGCTATGCGAAGAGTGAGGGCCAGACGGTTACCTATAATGACGGAACCGCTCTTAAGACTGTCAATCTGGCAGAAACAGACTATCCTGACTTGACTTTCGCGGCGGAATCTGCCGTTAATGCAGTAGTTTATGTGGAGGTAACTGTTACCACCACCCAGAACTATCAGCTTGACCCATTTTGGGAGTTTTTCTTCGGTTTCGGCGGCCAAGGCAATCAGCCTCAGCAGAGATCACAGAAAGGTAGCGGTTCAGGCGTAATCATCCGTCCTGACGGCTATATCGTAACCAACAACCACGTTGTAGCAAACGCTACCGAGGTCAAGGTAACTCTCAACAACAATAAGACTTATGACGCCACAGTAGTCGGCACCGATTCCGCTACCGACGTAGCTCTTTTGAAAATTGACGCCACAGGACTTCCTTACATGCAGTTCGGCGACAGCGACAAACTTCGTCTCGGCGAATGGGTACTCGCAATCGGTAGCCCTCTTGGAGCCCAGCTCAGAGGCACAATCACCGCAGGTATCGTAAGTGCGAAAGGCCGTTCAATGCCTAGCGAAGATGGCAAATTCAAGATTGAATCCTTCATCCAGACCGACGCAGCCGTCAACCCTGGCAACTCAGGTGGCGCCCTCGTAAATAAGGTCGGCGAACTCGTAGGAATCAACACCGCCATCGTATCACAGACAGGTGCATACTCAGGTTACTCTTTCGCAGTTCCAGTAAACATAGTAAAGAAGATTGTCGATGATTTGATTGACTTCGGAACCGTCAAGAGAGCAAAACTCGGTGTCACCATGGGAACAGTTACCGACGAAGTAGCAAAAGAACTCAAACTCTCCGAGCCTAAGGGAGTTTACATCCACGAAGTTGTCAAAGGAAGCGCAGCCGACAATGCCGGCATTAAGAAAGAAGATGTTGTCATCGCAATCGATGGCACCGAAATCCTTACCGGTTCAGCCCTTCAGGAAAAGGTAAATAGCTACCATCCTGGCGACAAGGCCAAATTCACCATCATCCGTGACGGCAAAGAGAAAGAGGTTGAGGTCACCTTCCAGGGCGACGCTGAAAAGACCGGCACAGTAGACGCAGACGGATCAGTAGCATTCTATGGCGCCAAGATCAAGACAGCCGACAAACAGACTCTTGCCAAATATGGCTTGAAGCAGGGCGTCGAAATCGTCTCCGTTGGCGAAGGCAAAATGCTTGATGCAGGCGCATCCGAAGGCTTCATTATACTCTACGTCAACGAGCAGCCCGTAAGCTCAGCAGAGCAGGTTGTAGAACTCGCCAAGAAGAGCAAGAGAGCCATCTACATCGAAGGAGTCAACTCCAATGGCCGTTCATCTTACTTCGGCTTCGGAAAAGAGGAGTAATCCCCTACCCAATACAAAAAAGCCTCCGCCATCCGCGGAGGTTTTTTGTATGATGATGTGAGTGAGACGAACTTTTAGACAATATTCTTCGCGGCACTGAGGCCAGCGAGATAGCCGGTGCAGAAAGCGATTTGAAGATTGTAGCCGCCAGTATCGGCATCAACATCAAGCACCTCGCCACAGAAATAAAGCCCCTCCTCAAGCCTCGACTCCATCGTCTTCTTCGAAACCTCCTTAACATCCACGCCACCGGCAGTAATCACGCAACGCTCATAACCCACATACCCAGAAATCGGAATCCTCCACCCCTTCAAAGCCTTCACCACAGCCACCAAATCAACCCTACCATTACGCATAAGATCCTGATTCCCAGAAACAAACCCATCAATAACCTCACGAGGCAAAAGCTTACCAAGAAGCACAACGAGACGCCCCTTAGCATCCAAACGACGACTCCTATAATCATCAGAAATCTCCTTCCATAGATTCTCCACCCTAGCCACCAAAGACGAATACTCCACCGCCGGCTTCAAATCCATTACCACCGCAAGACGAGCCCCATTAATCAAAGACTTCACACTATTACGACTAACCTGAAAACCAATCGGCCCCTCCAAACCACCATCCGTAAAATCAACATCACCAACCTCACTCTGAATAGCATCCTTCCCATTAAAAACCGTAACCCCAACATTCTTAAGACTCACGCCACAAAGAGAAGAACCATATTCAGACAAAGGCAAAGAACGATCAATATGCCTATCAGAAGGCACCTCATCAATGATTTTATAACCCTCCGGCACAAGAGCAGTCAAAGAAGGAAAACATTGCTTCAACTCATGACCAAAAGAAGTCGCCCACTTATAACCATCACCCGTACTACCAGTCGTCGGATAAGAAAGACCACCGGTAGCAATTATTAACTTACTGCAAGAAAAAACATCCGCATCCTTACAAATCACGGTAAACTCCTCATCATCAGCATTAATAATTATGACCTCCTTTTCAGTCATAACCTTAGCACCCGCACCCTTCGCCATACCCACCAAAGTATCAACCACATCCATCGACTTATAAGAAGCCGGAAACGCCCTATCACCCCTCTCAACCACCGTCTCCAAACCATTATCATTAAAAAGCTGAATCAGTTTCTCAGGCGGCAAATTAAAGAAAGCAGGACGAAGAAAATCCTTGCCAGCACGAACATGAGCGGAAAAATCATTCCATGACTTAACATTCGAAAAATTGCATCGACCCTTGCCTGTAATCATAATTTTACGACCAGGCCTAGGCATCTTCTCAAGCACAATCACCGAAGCCTCACCAGCGGAAGCAGCGGCATAAGCAGCCATCAATCCAGCCGCTCCTCCGCCTATAATCAAAATGTCGCTCTTGTAATCCATAAAAATTGTTTTATCACAAAATTTATCTATATTTGCAGTCCTAATGCCGCTTTAGCTCAGTTGGTAGAGCAGCTCATTCGTAATGAGCAGGTCGCGGGTTCGAGTCCCGTTCGCGGCTCAAAAGACATCTGCTCGCAGATGTCTTTTTTATTTCCTATGCCTCGATGACGCCGCTGGCGATCATCTCGTCATCGGGAGCATAAAGAACGGCAAACTGACCGGCGGTAATACCACGCTGCGGCGAATCAAAAATCACAAAAAGCCCATTCTCACGCATCAAAACAGTCGCATCCTGAAGGGGCTGACGATAACGAATCCTCACACGATAACGCCTCGCCTCCCCAATCGCCATCGCCAAATCCGGACGAATCCAATGCACCTCATCACTCGCCACCCTCAAACAACTCCTAGAAAGTCCCCTATGCCTATGCCCCTCACCAACATAAAGAATATTCTTCTCCGTATCGGAAGCAATCACAAACACTGGGTCCTTATGCCCACCAATATTGAGCCCCTTCCTCTGCCCAATCGTATAAAACTGCACCCCCTCATGCTTACCGATAACCGCACCATAAGGATTTGACTTGAAACGAGTCTTCTTCACATGATGCTTACCACTTCGATAAGTCTCAGTCTCAAACTTAATATCATAATCCACAGGACGAGACAACTTAAAAAGCTGATCATCCGTAAGCGCCTTAACCTTCTCAAAATCAAACCCAACATTATCAGGCACCTCAGTAAACTTATCCTCCGAAATAAAGCCCGTAATCATGTTCGCCTTTCGACCATCAACCGTCAACGAAGAAAGAGTCTCCTCGGCAAAACGATACTGATCATTATCAGAATAATAAGCATCAAAAACCTCCACCACATCACCCTCAACCGACTTTAACTTCTGCTTCAAAAAAGTCGGCAAATCAACCTTACCCACAAAACAAATCCCCTGCGAATCCTTCTTCTCGGCAGACGGCAAATCAGCCTCCTTCGCAATGGCACGAACCTCACTCTTCAGCATACCGCCAATCGGAAAAATCGCTTTAGAAAGCTGTTCCTGCGTAAGCTGACACAGAAAATAACTCTGATCTTTACCAGGATCCGTCCCCTCCAAAATACGATAAACCGTACTGCCATCCTCAGCCTTAAACTCCTCCTTGCGACAATAATGACCAGTCGCCACCATATCGGCCCCCAACTTCTCTGCAGCCTTCAAAAAAGCATCAAACTTAATCTCCCTATTGCAAAGCACATCGGGATTCGGAGTTCGCCCCTTCGAATACTCATCAAACATATAATCCACAACCCTCTGACGATACTCCTTCGAAAGATCAACAAAATAAAACGGAATCCCGATTTTGCGAGCAGTAATCTCCGCCATGAAACGATCCTCCTCCCACTCGCAATCACCATGAAGCGTAGCATCCGCATCATGCCAATTCTGCATGAACATGGCAAAAACATCATAGCCCTGTCGCTTCAGCAACAGAGCCGCAACGCTGGAATCAACGCCACCAGACAAACCTACACAAATTTTCATCCTCGGGATAGACTAAATTAAACACGAAAAAAGGGAAAGCTTAGCACATCGCACCGCTACAACCTCCTACCCTTGCTACCTTCCGGTCCTGGGGGAATTCAGAGGGAGCTGGTCGTGTACGACTTTCCCGTTGCAAATATAGCACTTTTTGTCTTTACGACAAAAAAACTTAATCAAGGCTCGTAAAAATCATCGGAAGCATATCATCCACTCTGTGGAATTTCCAAATCTTCTTGGCTCCTACCATAATAACGGCCATAGGTTTCTTGCCTATCTTTTGATATTCAGCCATAACCTGAAGGCATGACCCGCAAGGAGTAGCAGGATCATCACAAATGGTATAATCAGGACCACCGGCAATAGCCAAAGAAACCATTGGAACGCCAGGATATGTAGCACCTGCCGCAAACATAGCGGTACGCTCGGCGCAAAGACCTGCGGGAGTAGCGGCATTTTCTTGATTGGAACCCTTTACTACGGTGCCATCCTCCAAACGGACAGCAGCTCCTACATTGAATTTAGAATAGGGAGCGTATGAAGTTTTCTGTGCTTCGATTGCTTTGAGGGCCAAAGACTTATCTTCAGCGTTTAGTTCCTCCAAAGAGGCATATTCCTCGTAACTAATATTAATCTTCTTAACCTTCATGTGATTGGTCTTAGTTTGTGTGGACTTCAAATTTAACACAAAACGGACCAAAATCAAAATATTTCGCTAGAAATCAAACATTATCCCCCTTAGAAGCAGCCACAGCCAAGGCACAATTGATTCCATCAATGGCGGAAGACACTATGCCACCAGCATAACCGGCACCCTCACCGGCAGGATAAACATGAGGCATACCAAGAGACTCAAGAGACTGCGGATCTCGAGGAATTCTAACAGGAGAAGAAGTGCGAGACTCAACACCCAGAAGAAGAGCATCATTAGTGTAATAGCCCCTCATAACCCTCTTATCCACAGCGGGGAAAGCCTTCTGCAAACGCACCGCGATATGAGATGGGAGCAACTCATGCAAAGGAGCGGAAACCACACCTGGCTTGTAAGAGGTTCGAGGCAAATCCTTGGACATATGCCCCTCGCAAAAATCAACCATTCGTTGAGCAGGAGCGGCCTGAGGATTACCACCCTCGGAAAGATGCGCGGCAGTATAATCAAACATGGACTTCTCGACATCATGCTGGAAATTCAGCAGCGCTAGAGGGCCGTCATCGGCATATTTCGATGGCTCATCGCCAGGTTCAATCGACACCACAACACCCGCATTCGCCCATTCGGAATTTCTCGAAGAATTGGACATACCATTAGTCACTATGGTGCCATCTTCGGTAGCGGAAGGAACCAGAAAACCTCCAGGGCACATGCAGAAAGAAAACACTCCCCTTTCGACATCTTCGCCATCGGGACCAGGAGCCACAACCTGCTCAACAAAATTATATTCAGCGGCTGGCATACCCTTCTCCCACTGGCCTCTATAGCGGATTTTATTAATGAGAGCCTGAGAATGTTCAACCCTCACACCCATTGCAAAACCCTTGGGCTGAAGTTCGCAACCATGGGCCAAAAACATCTCATAAATATCCCTTGCGGAATGACCGGTAGCCAAAATCACATGATTCGCGGTAAATGAAACCTCTTCGCCATCATGAAGCGCCTTTACAATGGTTTCACCTTTTTCGCCGGCAATAATATCAATCACTTTGGTCTCGAAATGATATTCGCCGCCATGCTCTTTAATGCAATTTCCAATATTTTCGACGACCTTAGGCAAACGATCAGTGCCAATATGAGGATGAGCATCAGTCAAAATAGACCGATCAGCACCGAACTCAACAAATTGATACAGCACCTCTCTGACATCACCTCTCTTGGAAGAACGAGTGTAGAGTTTACCATCGGAAAAAGCACCTGCACCACCCTCACCAAAACAATAATTGGAATCGGGATTAATCACACCTGTCCTATTGATAGCGGCCATATCGGGTTTACGACGATGGACATCTTTTCCCCTTTCGAGAATAATGGGACGGAATCCCAAAGTGATCAACTTCAAAGCGGCGAAAAGCCCAGCAGGCCCCGCTCCAACCACGATCACCGGATCGGCATCATGGACATCTTTATACTCAGGAATTTGATATTCGCCTTGATATTCAGACTTATAATATAGCTCGATTTTGTATACCATTTTGACATCACCCCTTGCATCAATCGAACGGCGGGCGATACGGGCATAAGCCTCTGCACCATGCATCTGAGGCTGATAAGACTTCGAGGGATCAATGACATTAACCACGGCATTTCTTCTTAGTCTCAAAGCTTTCGCTGCTTCGAAACGGATATCGTCCAAACGAAGGTCGCGCCCAACGGGGCATGACATCTCTATAACCTTCATCACTTATATTTTAAAATTCCTGAATTCTCGAAACCGGAGCCACATCGAGCGA
>Ga0181612_132485_pt1 | contig 11499 bp, 5 predicted proteins | sample HoacroProtozoa21_FD_119630 | JGI IMG/M metagenome (GOLD analysis project Ga0181612, IMG submission 119630) | Hoatzin crop microbial communities from Cojedes, Venezuel. Combined Assembly of Gp0051906, Gp0051904, Gp0051908
ATCCTGCTAAAAAGTTTGTCCCTCTCTTTCTTATAGGCCCCTTTCAAGCACTGAAAGGCTGCAATAAGGTCTCCCCGGAGCCTTCTCTTCTGCAGGCTGAACAACCCCATGAAGCCTTTCTGTTCAGAGTTCCCAAGGATTTCATTAAAGAATGACGAGACCCTTCTTCTAAAATCAGAAATAGAATTCTAAGTCCCAACAGTCAGAGTTGGTCAGCCTGTTTGGACTCCACTCATACAGTATAATACACACTTGTGTACACACTGGGTACATTGCCTCCTTAGAGAAGAAGGAGACCATTTTGAGGTTTCTTTTAAATGAGGACTGCCAACACCTTCCCATGTTTACTGAAATGTTTGCAGGCTTTCCAGTGTGGGTGGCAGCTCAATTGTGCTAGCTAGCAAGTCTTTTACAGAACTTGGCACCACTGCTACTAACATGCAGTGTTATGGAAGAAACATCAGTTAAATGTAATTCAGAAGCATTGTAAATACTGTACCATGTTGTTTGTAAACAAGCCTTAGTGGGTAGAAAGTTTGGACTGGAGAAGACACTCTGGGAAACTCGTCACCATTGAGAAGACCTGGGGGGAAATAATGTGAGTTTCCAAGGTTTTCGTCTCCGTGAACAGGACATTTTTCAGCCTGCAACTCCTCTCCAGTGCACCAGAACGAAATGCTTTTCCTTCAGTTGTCCTCTATGCTCTCTTCACTTTCTCTGGCTGCTTTTATACTCTGCTTTTCTCCAGTTCCAGCCTTTCTGACCCCTTTTCCCACCACAGGGCCACTTGGCCACCTTACCAGCATCTGCTCTTGTTCCCCTGTCATGCCTATTATGGGAGTCCAAGCCGGACTTCATCTCACCTGGCCTCTGCTGAAGGATAGGGATCTGACCCGAACTAGTCACCCACACACCCTCTGTAAGCAATGGGGAGACAGGCATTCCCAGAGCATGGGATAGTCCATCCTATCCAAACTCTCAGATCAAAGGTAATCCCATCCGCAGCAGCTCTGGTTCTACCACCTCCCACTCCACCACTTCCTAGCCTGCTGGTACAAAATAACCAAAACTGGCATTGAGGGATACTCCCCTGGGGCCAGTGTCTTGGGCCTCTTTATCTGGCCACGGATTTTCAGAAACTTCCAGGGACTCCTATTTCCTTGGCAAATTTGTTCAGAATTACTCTGCAGTGAGAGTGAGGATAACGGCACTGACGGAGAGAAGGATGCGGAAGACAAATAAGCAATGTGACTGAATTTAGGCAACCCAGAAAAGAAGTATTGGATTAAATTTTTGTAAGCTACTCCTTACTTTAGCTCCACATTCATTGATACTTCTTCATCCGTACATATAGATCTATACTTTATGTCTCCATCATCTCATGTCTCAGCATTGCATGTGTTGTTTTGCCTTTTTGACCTCACAAGTCTTTCCTTTTCTGGTAGACATCACAGGCTCTACTGCAAAGAAATGATTTTCTTAACACTTCGAGTATGATTAATCTGCTCTTAACAGCCATTCTCTCACTCTCCCTTCTCCAACACATGAAACATAACCTGCCTGAAGTCTCGTTGCCTTCCCCATCCACTACTCTTCCTTTCACATATAGGCTTCAAATGCTGATGCATGTAGAGCCAATGACACCTACCACACTCAGTCTGCCTTCAAAGTGGCACCTTCATCCTGCATCTTTGCACTGAACTCTCCAAAACCTTTCCATTGCACTCCACTCTGTGGAGGCTGCAGTTTCCCACACCCTCACTCTATGTTGTTACCGTGTCCAGTTTCAGGTGCCAGGAGAGAGCAATGCAAATGATCACATGTTTAAAAACCATGACCTATGAGGAAATATGTATTAGTTGCTCAGTCTGAGAGAAGGCTGCGGGACAACCGGATGCGATTTACATCAGATTAGTAAAAAAGGACTGCTGCAATCAGCTCTCCACATCTACTGCGGAGATGATAAGTTGTAACAGCCTTCAACTGCAGCAAGGAGCACGCAGGAAAATAAGAACAGATTGTCTGTGAGGGCTGTGAAGACGCCATCACTGAAGGTGTCTAAGGAAAGATCAGAAGTTTGTCAGAAGCAAAGCAGGTGTATTTGATTCTGTGCCCAGAGGATTCGCTAAGCACGCTCTTCATGTCTCTTCTACTTTATTACTCCATGACTCAAAGATAAACACCTGTTAAGTAACCTCATTGTGCTTCTTCAAATATCTCTATACAAACCTCATTCATCATAATCCAGGAGAGAAAAGGATCAGTGCTTATCACAAATTGTGTTCTCTTCTACCTGTTCAGGCATATTATCCCATACCATTTGGATCACCTTTCTCTTATCAGTTCACTGACTGTACTGACCCTATTAATAAACATAAAATCCCCAGTCCTACACTGTATAGTAAAAATGGCATTCAAGAAAGACAGTCATGAGTGGGACAGTAGTTCACCTTGAGGCCAGTCACATACTGTTCCCAAAACACAATATAAAGTAAGTGGAAGCAGCAAGTCAGTTCCAAAACATTCCCCAAATGCACTCAGCAGCGCTTGCTGTCCTGCAGGCAAGCCTGGCTTATGGCAGCAAAGGTGTTCTTCATGTTTTTCTTTTTTATAAGTCTCTTAACAACTCATCAGAGAAAAGAAAATTTTACTGCGTAATGTGATGCCTGAGTTCAAACTTGTTGCTGGGCTATTTGTTTAATGAGCCAATTGCGGGAAATTTAGGAAAAAGTAATTACCTTTTTTTTCCTAATTGTAGTTTTTTCTTTGAAAATGCAGTAGTAATAGCAGTGCTGTAGCAGTGAAGGACTTCTGTGCCCTCAAGCATGTCCATTTTTTCCATCTACCATCATCTTGTCTGATGCAAGACATTACACCTCCCTAGAACTTCTGCCTGTTCTTAAAAAGTTTTTATTTTTCAAGCATACAACCAAAACACGGCACAAAAAACTGAGTTGAGAAGAAAAATGTTGTAATTCATGGAAAGCTTTTTACCATTGAGAATAGGACACAGGCTTTTTGGGACATCTTTCATATTGATATAGACAAAACAAACTGAACCACTCAGAAATAATGAGCTTAACTGACATTTCTTACTGTACTAAAAGCTCCGGGACTCCTACCTGGGTTTCAAGAACAACCAAGGCTTTTTTGCTTGGCAAAGCTCTGCTGAAGGCTGCCTGGTAGGATGGAGTAAATTAAATCCCTCAATTGCCATGGATGTCAGAGGATGCCACACACCTTTCGCACTGCAGTAGACTCCTGTAGACACCAAGCTGTTCGCCAGTGGTGGGGAGGTGGTCAGGAGTCTCTGGCACTGCCTCCCTCTCCACCAGAAGCCCTCTTACCACAGCCCCAGTATGGGGCTTATCCTGATCTTCCTCCTCACGTGGCTGAGTCGGGTCCATTTGTCTCATCTAATCTTTTGCTACAGATAATATCCAGCCTTCTGGTGTTACTACCTTTTCTTCTACTCCATCCCTCCTTTTGTAATAATGAGATGATCTGGAAGAAGGGTGGCTTGGTCTGCAGCCAGCAATGCTTACTGGGATGAAATGTGGTTTATCTCCTCTCCATACTAGTCCATATATATATTTACCAGGGAGAGCTTTCCTTCAGCTGTCTTCGTTTTCTTTTCATGTCTGTCCATCATCGCTGACACAGCACGTTGGATAAGTGAAAGTTATAAATGCTAAAGTTACATTTTTACAGGACAGATAAAATAATTTCTTCAGATTCGTCTCTGTGAAAACTAGAGAGAACAGGAAGAAAGCTGTTCTGGCACTAAGGCACTTGATAGCAATGGGCCACATGAAACAAAGTTTGTGCAAACACTGGTAACACCAACTCTAGTGGCCATCAGCAGTGGATTACCTTCCATACCTCTTTTGTTATGGTTTATGAACACATTATGCATATTTGTGCTTAAGCGAAGGGGTTTTTTCACCTATTTTGCTTCTTAAAAGCTTGTGTTTAAGCATGTCATTAATGTGGGCTACTTTTTGGCATTAAAAAAGGGAGATGGTCACCTGAAGGAAAGTTGCAATAGAGTAATTTTTTGGTCCTGAACTGCATCATATCTGGGCACAATTACTCATTTGGCTACATATGGGCACTGCTTTTCTGCCTGAGACCCCAGCTAGCCAGGGGACCCAGCCAAAACTGGCACCAATCTGCTGCACGGGGCTTGCCCTTCCCCACATCGACACACCCACAGGAGTCAGTAGGGAAGATGAGGATGTCCTTGTAAAGCACTGACATCAGAAGACTGAGCTGCAGGGAACAGTGTCTCATTTGCCTTATCTATTGACTACTTCATTAAAATGGTCAGTGTTCAGATCCGAGACAGGGATACAAATTGGAAGATAATCACTTTGAGCTTGCTGTGATTATGCCCATTCTAGGAAATAAATGGATTGAATTAATGTTATCCATAGAAAAACTGTCAAAAGGTGTTCCAGAGCAAATGCCAAGAAGGCAAAGATGAAAAGCCAAAAATCTGAATAGGAATGAAAAGAGTGAAAAACATTATGAGGACTGGTAAGACATTGATAGTGCTACTTCAGCTGCATGACCACTGGGAATGAAGGAGCTGACAAGCAGATCGAGATGTATGAAAACAGCACGTGAAACATTTGAAAACCTTCATAATTTGAAATAGCTGAACACCAAACCTCAGCACGAAGGGAAGGCTGAGGAACGTTCTTGTTTATTTTTGCCAGCTGACAACAGGTGTTAGAGATTGAGAGCTTTTATGTTTTCTATGTATTTTTTTAACAAGCTAATATTTGTGTAGTGACAGAATCAGTTAAGTTCAGCTGGAATTTGAATTCCAGGTTTGATTTTCTACCATTCAATTTTCCACACTGTTTTTTTATACAGTCAATGCCAGCAAGAGCAGCATGAAGTAAGCAAAAATCAGACTACAGTAACATGCCCAGAGATCATACTATCGGATATCAGAGTGTTAACTGAGACTTGCTGGAAAGGAAATATATGGATTAGCTCTCTCACAAAATAAGGGAAATGCAAATATATCCTTGTGTATTCTAAAAAGTGATACCTTAAACCAGAAAGGATTGAATATGCTGTGCGAACAACACAAACCTAGGTCTTCTTGACTAATCCCTAACTGAATGTCATTTAAAACCTCCTCAGTTTTTCCTACAATCATTATGTTCTTACGAGTTTAAAAAACGCTGCTGTATTGCAGAGGTGCCTCTGTATGAAGACTAGAGCCTTTTACATTTGCCTTAGAAATAGTTCCTACATTTAAACTGAACAGCTTTTTTTTTCCCCAGAGAATCAAAGAACCACTGAGGTTGTCAGGGACCTCCTGAGATCATCTCGTCCAAGACCTTCCTGCTCAAAGCAGGGTCAGCTAAAGAAGGTTGTGCTTGACCATGTCCAGCTGGGGTTTGAGCACCTCCAGTACATAATACCTATTTTACTACTCTTCTTTTTATCTCTCCTTACCTATCATTCTCTATCTTTATGTTTATTAAATTTGTATTACTTTTTTTTAAAAAAATTACATCTAGCAACAGCCATGTATCAGCTACCCGAGAGCTAGATATTGTCAGGGGACACAGTCCATAACACAACTGGTAACACAAGTCAGCACAGCACTGCTCCACCTCAAAAGCACACTGCGAAGACTGGGTGGCTGGGACTCCAACCAGTCTCTGACCAGTTGTTTCAGCAAGAGAGCTAGCGGCATGGCAAATGTACGTATTCGCCTGTCTCTGAACTATGGGTTTGGTAGTCTGAATTGTCATATAGGAGCTTTTATTGTCTTACGCTTAACTTGCAGAGCTCTACCATCCCTCCCACAACCTACCCTAAGGACATGTGTCCTTAAATTCCGCTTATTTAATCTTGGCCTTGACTATATCAGCATATATTTTACAGTTTACACACAACATTTTTTACATTCAAGATAAGATTTCAAATTAATAATATATTGGAAGCAAATTTCTCAGTGAATCAAAACAGCCAAGGGCCAAGTTAACATTTATTGCTTCTATTTAGGTGCCAGATAATCTTTTTAACCTTTTATTTGGGAAGAAATACTTAGCTGGGTACGGGATGCCCACAAACAGCTTCATTTTATAAAAAAAGAGGAATTGCATCCAGTCACTGGACTGACATTAAAATGTGTGTATTGATCGGATCAGAAGGCCCCAGATATCCTTGGACATCTTATATCCGGATTCCATTGATTGGGGAACCAGAACTCAATGAATCAAAAGAGGGGGTTTTGTAATTTGTTACACTGGTCTCCATCTCTGAACATGTGTTTTCTGTAGCACTTTGTCACTCCAGTTAAATTAGAGAATAGATTCCAGTTAAACCAGAGAATAAATCTAACCACAGCTATAAGGTAAAACCCATTTCAGATTAAGGAAGGCATACAGTTTTCCCTGAAGGCCTTCACATAATTATTGTGGATTTCAATTACAAAACAATTCAAACAACTGTAGGGATCATTTTATAAGGGAAAATTTAAAAGAGTAAATAGACCTAGCTTGGCCAAATACAGACTAAGTTATTTGTCTTTCAATAACTTCCACGGGAGAAAAATGTTTAATGAGTCCGCTCTCAGGATCAGAATGAAGTATGTGCTCAGGTGCTTGCAAATTTGGATCTCAGGATCTAATACTGCAACTTCTTATAAAAATATTCTCAATATAATCAGCAAAAATACTTCCTGCTACATGAGTCTTCAGAAACTTCTTCCATAGGAAAAAGAAAGAAATGGTAACAGCAAACAAATACTGATGGCTTTGGGAATAACAACGTCCAAGAGGATTTGTAAGAGCTCATGACTGAAGACTGTGAATAATACTTGATGCACAACAGAACAAATAAGTAAACATTTATGTGGGGATGAAGTTCCATTAAAATCCGGGAAGTTGTGCAGTCATTTCCCTGACATGATTTGAAATTATATGGCATTTCAATCGTACCAACAGTCGTCGGACTTGTTTCTGCTGTTGATGCCTTTAGAAGAAATGTAACAACTCAGTGCTAAGTCAGTAAGACTGGAGTTCTAATGGCAATGTAAGAATAAAAGCAACAATGTTTTTATAAATTGCATCAATAATAAGCTTTTCTTACTCTTCTTCCAATGTCTGCTTAATAGTAAGTGGTAACACTTTTGCCTAAACTGGAAAAATGGAAAGAACAAAAGCTAAATTCTGTTCATGGCAGATCAATGCATATGGAAGTTTTGAAGCCTACTTAATGCCTTTTGTTTGACCTCCTATTTTTGACCGCAGGAAATTACGAGCACAGTGGAGACAGAATATACCGACTGAGCAGGCTACACTAAAGGTTTCTAATGCACGTACAGAAATAGACTGTATATGTGTAAATAGCACCCGCATACATACATAAAGCTTTATTCAGCTTTCCTACATCAGTGTTGACTTCATTATGTCCTAAAAATAGCCTTGCAAAACCTTTCTCCTTACAGGAACGTAAACAGTACTATGACTGTTCTATTACGGGCAGTGGTAGGCTAGTGTGCTTGTACAAGCCTAAAACAAACTGATGTGGCCTTTGAAATTTTTGACTCTAAAAAACCTAAAACCAGTAATTAACTTACGAAATTTTATTTTCTCAAGAAAAATAAAACCAAAGTTATTTAACCCTTAGAACACTGGTGCTCTCCAAGCTGCTGGCAAAATCATTGCTTTGGAAAATAAACGTTGACATCTACGCTACACACATAACTCTCCAAAGGGTTACTTTAAGTATTATTAAGCAAAACTGTCAGCTTGAATGATTGTAGCATTAACAAAGAGGTTCTCCTTGGCAGCCGGGAAGCCTTATATTTCATGCCAAGATGACATCTGCCACCTATAATTGCTTGAAAAAGACAAAAGAATCTCCACTACAGTGCTGTAAACTCATGTCTTGTATCTTTTACTCTGATATCCTGCACTTCAGAGCTATTTACTTTTAATATACAAAGAAAGAACCAAGTCTAGAAATGACAAAGATAGACCTTGGCAAGGTGACAGTGACATTTGGTGCTTGCTCTTTTGCTACCATTTGCTACATTTTTAGGCACAAAAAACTCTCAGGATGGAAGCTCTCAGTAGGAAATGATGTCTTCCAGCCAACAAAATGGCCCAGTGAAGACTGCCTTAGTATACTGGCAACACAGCCGTGATCTAACAAGCTCTGACAAGGCATGCAATATTGTTTTGTTTTCCATTTGATGTCTGTTGATCAGAAATAAGTCACAAAAATAAATAATTTGGCCTCGAGCCATTCTAGCAAATTAAGAAGAGAAAGATACCCGGATGCATCCATTACAAATAAGTGCTGTGTCTACATGAAGTGGAAGAAAAGGAAACCTCTCTTTTGAAATGCCTTATGTACTGATGTCTGTGTTCAAACCAGCTTTGGAGGCCTCTGCATTACAGGTGAGAGCTCACTCACACTCACATTAGAGAAACGTCAGTTGCTTTCTTTCACATTCACATCTGCCATTAGGTATGAGCATAGATAACATGTAGAGCCCTGTGCATATTGCCTTAACATCCCATCCCTGTTCTCAGTGTGCAGCTGCCTTGGGTGGAGGAGAACCCAAAAGAACGGTTCTGCCATTTTTTTTACCACGCACAGACCTTCCTCCAGCTGCTGTATTGCCTAGAGGCAGCACATTTATTCTGAAGGATCACAGTGGAGCACTTATCCTGGCTCCCTATATACTACAGACGTATATGACAGCTCGTGCTACTTGTCCTAAGAAGTGTTAGGACCAGACTAGAACAAATATGTATATGATAGAATCCATACATAATACATATTTCCAGGTAACTTTACTGAATAACTGTGCATTAAATGTATCATTTCATCCTGGATTTCTCTGTAGCTGCTCGGCTGAAGCTGTATCCGCATCTTTCTCTGCTCTGTTGTGCAAGGTTTCCTTGCCATTAACAACCCTTCCATGGTTTACGCAGGAGCTCTGTGTGATCACATGCAGTGTGACGATGCATGAAGGTCTTCATTACACAACGGTATGGCAGTTTGTTAGTGTCCTAACTTCCTTAAGGATAAAAGCCTTGTCTGTTGGACTCTTAACACGTTGAGGGACTGTTACAGAAGTGGCCTTCACAACTATTTTGCCGTCTTCGGTAGAAGGTTTTCCACTCAGAGAAGACTGGAGGTATGAATGAATGAGCTCAGTATTCACTGTCACTCTGTGTTGTTACATACCTGCCTGTCTGAAACCGATGGGCCATGGGAAGAACCAGTGATGAAGTTAGATTCTGAGTGCTCTCTGATTAGGAGATTGCTCCCAACAGAGGTTTAGGTTTGGAGCTGTGTCTAGCTGAGAGGTAAACAGCCATCACAGAGGTGGCTGCAACTGTTTTGGTTTTATTCAGTTCAGTGGTTGCTTTTAACAGGAAGCATATTAGCTAATTTGCAAAAAGCAGGGGTAATCCTGCTTCCCGTGACTGCATTTTTGGTTTGGAATTGCCACAAAAAGCAGCCCCAGGCTGACGACTTCTCCAGGGTTTTTAATTTAATTATAAACTGCTGAACTTTCCTGTAGCTTCCACACAAACGATAATTCATTTCTATCCCTACTCATTCTCCTAACTGCACTGGATGTGTGAGTGTGAGATCTACAGTTGCTGGAAGCTTGTACACAGCCTGAATTCTCATAAAATAATAACAACAAATGAAAAATGCAATAAAAGACATGACATGGCTTTTACTAGCTAAATCTAATTTATAATCCAAAAGCTTCCTTTAATATAAAATGTCATCACAGTAAAGACATGGTTATAAAGCTAATAGCAAATGCAGTGAAAGCAAAGGAAAGAGAATCCAGAGACATATTGTTTAGATCTTGCCAGTCAATTACTCTCCCCATAGAACTACAGTGCAGAATAAAATTAATATTTGCCTTAGTTTTGCTCATGTCATGGAAAATTAAAATAAACGAGGATTTAAAAGGTGAATTTTTGGCCCATTTTTTTGTGGAAGTTCACACTGGTGTTAGCCAGAGGAGGGATTCAGCTCAGTACCAGCCTATATCCTGCACAGCTGCCACAGCCACAGAAAGTCAGAAGCCAGGTCTTGAGAAGAACGCAAGTGCCTTAAACAGGATTTATGCAGATTTCAGTTACCAAAATAAAAAATGGCAATGCAAAAATTTCCATTTCACGGGCTTTGCAGGAAATTGTACTTCCTAGGCACCCTCCCTTCTTGCACATACCCAGTGCTCCCTCTTTCTGAGCAATCCCTGCAGCGGTGCAGACACAAGGTGACGTACAGAAACAACACACACCAGCATCCCTCAGCTCCCCTGAAGGTATCACCCAGCACTGACAATATTTTCTCATGTGAAAAGTGCTCAGACCCATGTCTCCCACCCCGCAGAGCTACCCGCCTGTGGGCTGGAGGTGCTGACATAGACATGCTGTTCTTCACTCTTTCTGAAGAGGACAAAAGACCTAAGTCTCTAACTCCATGACTATCGACTAGGCTGGGCTACAATTTGAAAACTCATTTCCTAAGATTGTTTTTTTCCTAAAACAGGAAAAAAACTTTTTTTTTTTCCAAAGAGCATGCACAACTCCTCTATCTAGGGTGGTGGCTTGGACTCTGGCTCCTTCATGGAGAGGCAGCCCTAACTCAGACACAGAAGCTCCAGAGAGGACCATAACTGATGCCAGTGTCCATGGTATCCTACTGGTGAGTTCTAAATAATCCCTTGTTGAAAATGGGGACATTCTGAGTTGCTTTCCCAGATGTCTCACTCTCTCCAGCAGCTCCATATGGACATCAAGGACACAAAATTTTTGGAGCTCAGGAGTTTTTAGCGGACTAAGCTGGGTCCCCAGACTCCTTAAAATGGACAGTCACAACATCTGCTATGGAGCCAATCTCCTTGGAGGTCTCGAGAGGCTTCGGAGCTTGTGGGTCATCGTTAGAAGTTCTACAACTTTTCTGTGCCTCAGTTTCTCATGTGTGGAAAGAGGTTAGGTATATTCCTCTTCTCCTACTCATTCTCTGCTTTATCTACTTTGTGCCATATTATGAGACTTTTATTCAGAAGAGTGAACTGTGGTACTTTAGATACCACTGACTCTACAGAAACTACCCATCAAACTCCTCATCAACCGAAGACAGGGTTATTTACAGTTTATCAGCTCTCTGAGGTGGGGGACAGCCTACTCTTATGGGTTTCAACAGTATTTGTCAGTAAATACACTTGGAAGATGTGTAGAAAACATCACTGAAGATTTGAAGAAATAAGTATTAGAACAAATTACACACTGTGGGAGGTTTGCTCTGCAGTTGGCTGAAAGTAGAGGTGTTTCTATAATGTCCATATCTCAGCTTATGGTATTTGCTAGATTCTGTTTCAGTAATGAAATACATAAAGAACTACTTTCTTATGAGGCACACCAATGAGGGGGGTGAGACACTGGAACAGGTTGCCCAGAGAGGTGGTAGATGCCCCATCCCTGG
>Ga0181612_165733_pt1 | contig 11499 bp, 6 predicted proteins | sample HoacroProtozoa21_FD_119630 | JGI IMG/M metagenome (GOLD analysis project Ga0181612, IMG submission 119630) | Hoatzin crop microbial communities from Cojedes, Venezuel. Combined Assembly of Gp0051906, Gp0051904, Gp0051908
AAAGATATAAGAACACTGAGAGAAAAAAAAAAAAATAAATAAAAAAAAAAAAAAAAAACAAACCCCGGGGTAAATTGGGGGGGGGGGGGGGGGGGAAATCAGAACACCGTATTAAAGCCTGCAATAAAATTAATTCCTAGAGAATGTCTACAGTATTTTGTGGGTATGCATGAAGAGGTCGGTCTAGTTCAATGAACACTTACGTCCATTGCTAATCAGTTTCTGAAAACATCACTGTTTCCTGTGCGTAAGTACTTTGAAGAACAGACTTTCATTCAGAGATTAACTGTTCCAGATGAATAGCATAAAATACTGCAGGGTGCCCAAAATTGCAGTGCTGCTGCCTGTAACTCAACTCTGTTGTGGATAAAGGAACATGGTGACCAGGACTTGCAAAACTTACGCTCTCAGCAGCACTCATTTCCAAAAAAGTCTACATGGAGTCACAAGAAAGCTGCAAACCATTGCAAGTCGGTAAGGTAGACAAGACGCAGTTTTTTCAAAGTGGCTAGTTTTAGCCATCTAAAATAAAAGAAAAATTAATCCCACCCAGAAAAACATAACTGAAGAGAACAAGCAGTACAATTAAACGTATGTGTCAGATGTAACCAAATTTCATCATTACCAAGAGGACTTAAAACTTCTTATCTTTTCTTGACAAATATAACATACCTCCAAAAGATGAGTGACATCAAGGTAACGAATTGACTCAAGCCCTCATTCAACAAGTACAACAAGACTTCCCCCTCCCTCCATTTACCACAGAGAATCACACCCCATTATGAAATGGCAATACAGAAGAGCCTCTACTTTTCCCTTAAAAGCAGAGCATAAATTTGCAAGACCATCAATGCAAGGAGTTTTTCAAACAGTAGCTTGAAAGTTTGCTGTCTGAAGTCCAGCTGGAATGTAAAAAAGCTGAACAAATCATGGATCCAATTTTCTAGCCTGAACAACTACTGACACTTACCTAAAAGCCTGAGGCTAATGCTTGGCATAAAACCTATACACTGAAATAGACACAAAGAGATTTGCTGTGTCTCACTGAATATATCAGACCCAAAACAAAAATGGTCAGCAAAACATTTACCAAAACAAATGTTACAAGCAGCTAAATCTGTTGAATGAACTGTTTCCATCAATTCCACTTGCTCAGATTCACTTATTGGTACGCAATGGCCGTTGTTTGGAATTGTCTTGTAAGAATGATTTATGATTCGAAAAGCTCTTCAAAAATCTTTTGTTTTACTTAGCAATAAGGATTTACTTAATTCAGCAATTAAAACGTCCAAGGACAAGTCTTTAGGAAAAAGGCTTCGAAGGTCACCAGCATCAGCACTAGGTCACAGTATGAAAACTAACAGTATTCTTCTGAAGTTGCCGTTGTACATGTAGCAGATGTTTCCAACGTTTGTACATGCAGGCCAGGTGATATGCATCACTTCGGTTTTAAATATCCTGGTAGCCACATCATTCTTCAAGTAAACCGCTGATTGTTAAGTGTAATAGCTATAAAGCTTTTCATTAAAAACAAACCGTTACTTAGACTGAAACCCGGTTTTGCTCACTTGATTTTGATGATATCCATGCCGGTCAAAGTGAGACTAACGTGATCTCCTGCTGCAGCCCAATCAACTGGTTCATCATGCAGTGTGATTCCTGGAAATGAGTAAGAACAGAACCTCACAGTGAAGTACCTAGGTTCTGAGCTACAAACAAACAGCTCTGCTTGGGCCATTTGTGCTTCATCAACCATTACTCATCAATTTTCAGTATGAATGGGTTGAGAGTAAAAGCTTTTTAACTGAGAAAACTGAGGAAGCTTTTTTCCCCCTTGGTGAGGACTCACTATTCTCTCACCCCACCCTGCACAATAACATGGCTTTATTTAAGCCAGAGGAGGGGACCTGGCACTTGTCACACAGCACGGATGACGCAGTCCTGAAAACGCCGTAGTACTACTATCACCGTACCTGCCCCACCCATCCTTTGAGGCACACGCACACCCTAGACCGCATCTTTCATATACTTTAATGGTACTATGTCAACTTTCATTTACCTTAAGTGGGTTTGCTGACTCTTTCATAAAAAAGCATAACCGATGCCTTTCGTTCATGACTTTGCGTCTATTAGAAAGCTTCTTTAAAAGTAATTTTATTCTGGTTTTGATGTATTTAAGCCGCTTTCAATGGTAACCCGGCTGGTGGGTGAGGACAAAACTAATTGCTCCTGACTCAATATTCTGAGGTTCTGGCAGACGCCAGGAAGGAAAGAAAAAAATGCCACTTTTTGTAAATACTGCACACACTTATAGCATCTAGTCCTATTTTGCTACAGATTGTATTTATTGATTTGCAAATCTGTTCCCAAAACCACTTGTTAAAAGCATGCCAGAAAGCATCATCTGACTACAAACATGTTAAGTGCTGCTTTTTAAGCAGTGTTGATAAATAATTCACATATACATGTCATCCTCAGAGACTAAGTGAAACTCAGCCTCTTGAAATGAAAAACTAGAATCCTAATGTGCACACTATCTTTAGTAAATATTGTATGATGAATTAAATTGTCTCTCCTTTACATTAAATATAAACAACACATGCTTAATGAACTAATAGCCCCAACCTTTGCCCACGTCAGCCATACAAGAAGCAGTACAAAACAAAACTCATAGAATTGTACCAGTGGGGATACGCAGACAAAATACATCTTTTTCCATTCTGCTTCCTCCACTCCCAAAACAGAGGAGTGACTACAGTAGTCTGACACCCACATTCATCCACATCACTGTAACATTCCTGTGCACGTGGACAACATGCATGTAACCGTATAAACAGGCACACTGAAGAGCTTCCCAAATTAGCACTGAATGACCTAGTTCTGAACAGAACAGGACAGGTGAACCAGCATATTGCTGAATTCAGGCTAAATACTTAGATACAGAAACCTATTCATTTATCTTGAGGGCTTATTTTTTTATTCATTGGTGAATGTAGGAAAATCATAACCTTATCTTTCTGTTTGCACATGAAACAAAAACAACATTGCAAGACAAAAACAGTAAGCTTAATCAGGAAACAACTAAACATTCAATCTCTTGACTTAGCTATTCCTCTTTTCAGAAATCAAATATATTGAATGTTAAATCTTGTTTTCTTTTCTTTTGTAGTTGCTCAGGACAATTATATCCTGAAAGTTTGTATATTATGAAAGGATCAGTGACAAATCTCTTGAACATCAAACAGCAGAGACTTAATTCTCAAGCTTTTTCATATCTAATTCTTAAGATTAATTTCTAAAGGTTGTTCGACACCCTCAAACTTACTAACAGCAGTAACACTCCACAGCAAAGCTGAATATTAATACTACTTGTACTGTATATTCTTATAGACATTGCTGGAACTCAGATGTTTTTACAGATTCTTCATAAAGCAATGTCAAAAGCCATGAGGCTGTAAAATTTGGAATATCTGATATGGTAAAAAAAAAACCTCTGCAAGATTTCACGTACTCTTCATAGACATATTTATACAGACACAGTCACATCTAAAGAAATTCGTTTTATGCTTTCACATTTTATGTTTGACAGTTAGTATCAGTTTGACAGTCTGTTACCATTTCAGTAACTGCTTCTAGCCCAGTATTGACCTGAAAGTAAACACGCTTCTGAAGACAGTACCTTTTGCAGTGCAAGTTTCATTGGGAGGCATTGCCAGAAGTCGTTCTCCAACTTGAATATAGCCTGCTTCTATTTTACCAGTCACACAAAATCCTGATCCTTGGTCTGTAATAAACACAGTAATAATGTTAAAAACTTCAAAATAAGGTCAATTTCCCATCACAAGTTAGCCCTTCAGCAATGCATAGGTAAATTTTTAATATCATAATGATGGGTTTTTTTCCCCTCAGTAGAGTGTTCAGTACTTGCAAGTTAGCCAGCTGTGCATCATAATGAAAATGAAACATTAAATTCAAAACCTCTACATCTTATGTTTTTCAGAACTAATGGAGCAATACCGTTCTTTAAACAAATGTAGGTACATGAAGAAATATTTTTTAGTTTTTCAATATTAGATTAAGCCTCTTAATTTCTAGCAATTTTATTTAATTCAGCACTTTCTTACTACAATTACAGATAAAAAAACATACCACAGACCTCTCCTAAGAATTCTCATGCATACAGGTGCAATTTCCTATGCCATTTACTGTTTAACTGAGTCAGAATCCTACATGCTCTGTCTGCATATTACTTTTACTCCTGGAAAGTTAAAGATTGATTCAGTCCTATTTAATATGAGGAGCTACTATAATTGTGGATGACTCAAGTATTTCTGAATAAAAGATCTGCAAAGTTTTTCTTCTTCAATGTCCTAATACCCTGTTCATTATTTGAATGATCCGTCAGATATTTTCAATAGTTATGCTACATGTGCACATTTATGCACATACACCTTAAGATATGCCTCATCTCCTTAGTATGTGTTTGCAAGTGTGTTTAAAAAGAATCCTCTGAAGTGATTCTACAGCCACGTTTTCAGTATCCATACAAACAACAAATATATCTTTTGCTGAACGTTAGAATTCAATGATAAGCAAGCATCTTAGTATTCTGTGTCAAGCATCTTAGTATTTTGTGTATCACATTAGATTAAAAGCTTAATTCAAAGCTGAATTCAAAAGAGCAAGTTGACCTCAAATCTTGAGCTCACATACTACCAACCTGGTCTTCTGCATTCATCACCATTATTGACGACTGCTTCTATCTAGCCGGAAAAATACCGCCACTATGCCTGCAGGGTAATTCTCCTCTATAGTTTCCAGTAAATTAGGTGAATGCGGTCAATTCACAGATGACATCGGTTCTCCAGAAAACTGGAAAAGCACATACTTGCTAGAAAAAGAATCCCCAAGTCATAGTACAAGTAGCACCTCACTATGGTGGACAAAAGAACCTGAAGCTGGCTTTGCAAGCACTTGCAGGCAACCAGAAACGTGAACTCACTCCAGGTTCCCAACCACTCCCAAGCACTATCAAGAACCATTTCTTTTTTTTTTTTCTTTTTTTTTTTTTCCACATCACCACCAGCTCTGGCTTGGCAAACCAGCGTGGTGCTTGAAGCTTCGCCCTCTCCCGGGCTGACTGCTTCCCGCAAAGCGCCAAGTTCCTTCAGCTCCCCAGGAAATCAGTGCAAGTACAAAATGGATGGTGGGGGACAGAATCAGGACATTAAAAAATGGCCTGATTTCTGTCAATCATGGTACTCAGGTTCTGCCAGGACGTGTTCTTTGTGCTCAGAATTTGGCTGCTGGACAAGGCTTTTCTAAACCCTAGTCAAGCCATACCCTAGACAGCATTATAATGCGGTATGCAGGGACTCATGCAGCAGTGAAGGAATTTACAGGGACCTCTTGGATCAGGAGACAGTTTGCCTGGAGAGAGCATTAGGAGGGCTATGGAGAACAACAGCTAAAATCAGGCTAAGGTAGATGAATCATATGTGTGGGTAACCTTAATGAAGAAAGGGGTTTTCCAAACTACGTAAGAGTACACTCAGCACTCTCACTTTTTACACGTTCCTATGGACAGCTTCGCCTGAGCATGCACAGGCACTGGAACAGAGATAAGAACAACTGTTGCTTCATGTACGTGTACATGCAGCTACTTCCTCTGGTGGCATCCAAGTTAATTACGTTTTGAGATCACAAGGTGAGAAAAAAATAGCCTAAAAAACACCTAAAAGGCCACATTTAGTGCTAAACCCTGTACATGTAAATTGAGTCCCTTCCAAAGCTTTTATTTTTTTGCATACTTCAGCAAAAAATCTGACTTTTCCACTGAACAGATTCAGTCAATATTGCTCATTTTGTGAAACTTAGCTCAACGTAAAAATGACTATTGCAAGAAAAAGTTGTGATAGTATTTTGAAAGATCTCAGTCAATAATCCTAACACACATTCCCACAGCTCACAAAATTAAAAAAAAAAAAATATACAGTGATGGTCTAGACCACAAAACTAGTGATAACATACTGGGGTAAATTCTCACGCAAGGTTTCAGTATTTAACATTATGGCTTCACTACCTTAAGTCAGCTAACCCAGGGCATGTACAGCATCTAGTGTTTTCTCAAAGACCCACAAGAAAATTGGACAAAACTGACTTTTCCAACAACAACCACTATTTTGATCTGGTTTGTTTGCACTTCCCCTGTAAGGACCCTATATATACAGTAAAATTTCTTCTAAAATATGGATTTCAATAATAATATTTGGCTACAAATATTTACAACATTTCAGATCATGCTGTCACTTAGTTTGCAACATTTCTCAAAGGACCTACGGAACATTTCAAATCAGATGAGAGTTACAAACCTTATTTCTTCTGAATTATCTGTAAATGCAAATGCATTTAACCAAATATCAAGTTTACCAATGGAAATCTTAAGGACTCAATGCAGTCGATTTTCTCCAGACAATCAGAATAAGAACTGGTTACATTGACTTGCTGTCCTTATCTCTGTTAGTGCTAGAGAACAGCTAGCTGCCTTTCATCAAATCCTTGGCTGGTTATTACAGTCTCACCACCATCACCCTTTTCTTCCACCTCACATCCTCAAAGTTTTATAGGAAAATGAAGGAATGTATCATTATTTACAGCTACAGCAATGAACATAAAAGCAACAAGTCAAACTTGTTTAAAATCAAGGAGTGGAAGGTATAAGAGCCAAAATCTGAGAAACATTCATTCAGGCAGCAAGAACCAGTTTAGGAAAGAGAAACTCCCAGATTTGGTCCCACAGAACCATCAACTCATTATACAACCAATTAGCTGGTCACGCAGATTTTCTTCCTCAGTTTCTTTTCCAGTGGGTTTCTCCTTCAGCGGTACTATCTAAAATTCAACAAAGTACAGTGCCTGAAAACTTACTATTCCTGTTCAACAGTACTGATACACAAAAAGCTCCTACTTTAAGTTTTATTTTGACATCATTTTTCAACACTTCTGTTAAATATCGGTGAAATGATGGTGAAAATATTATAAAAACAACCAACCTTTAAAAACATCAGCAACACACAACCTAAATGGTTTATCCACTGATCTCTGTGGTGGCTTGAAAGAATCTGCAAATAAAATCATAAAATATTTTAGAATTTCTGTATTCAATTAACTATTTCAACAACTTCTCACTTAGGGATACATCAACTATATTGCATTCCAAAGACTTTGTCCCACGCTTCCCCCAAATTAAACGTTTTGACATAGACACGACTCAGATATATTAGTTTTTAAATGAAAAAATTTGCACTCACCGATTTGCTCTAACAAACACTTTCCTTTATACCACTGTGTGAGGTCACTCGACTGACTCCTTGTGACCAGATTTTCACCACCAAGGCCACTCGTTGGGACGTAACCCACATCTGATTCCTAATTAAGAAAACAAACAGAAGTTAAGCATACATTAACAACAGGATCTTCTAGGAGAAGCAAGAGGTACATTTTTTCAGTGTTACGCATCTAAGCTATAAAAGAACAGTTGGCACATTCACATCTCCCCTGGAGAAGGCTGATTACTCAGTGGAACGTTTCCTTTCTGTTTACCTCTTGCCTGATCACAGTGCTCCAACAAAGATTTGGAGACATTTAAAAATGACAATAGCAATATTAACACCTAGAAACTGTTCAGGTAACAAACTCCAATTCCATATCTGACAGGCAAAACTTCGGTTTGAACTTCAGGTTTATGCATAGGGATTTCAGGAAGGCCACAGGCAGTCCCATGGATAGTAGCTGGAACTGAGCAAATGTGACAACAGTCAAGAACGGCAAATGGAGAGTGTTATTCAAAATTCATATCCACACTGACACCTGCTCTGGTATAAAACTCTCTACTTTCATTCATGGAATCCTGAACATTGAGACAGATGATCCTTGGTCTGTTCTGCTTTGTAGACAACAATCCCAAAAAACTACAAATAAGGCGAGTGCCCCAAAGATTCCACAGACCTAAACAAAGATGATGACAGAAAGAGTATGAAATGACTAACCTTACCCAGGGTTCAATGTACATCGTACCAGTAAGAAAAGGAATTTTCTGTACTATGTACACATAGTAGTAGTAGGAAAGTGACACAAAATAACATGACTGTAAGAAAAGCTCCCCCTACCCAAATGCCTGAACAAAGCAATAAAGACCTCAGAAATTTACATTACCTTAAAGCCAGCTTGTTTAAGAAATTGGCCAAGCTTACTCGTAATTTCCTGAAATCTTTCCTGTTGCCAATTGACCTAAAACAGAAAACAGATTATGATAATAAAATTGCAGATTTTTAACCATGACTTGAACAGACAGCTGCATGTCATCAACTCTGTAGTACCAGCAGGTCTTCTTCACATACTGCACCCAATGAATTTATAAATACGAGATTTCCAGGTGGATTCATAGTTTAATACATAAGAGCATACACATTAAAAATTACTGACGGCAAACAACACACCACTTAACTTGCAAGCCCCTTTACTTTGATTCGTCCTTGAACAGCACCATTTTTTTTCAAGCTTACACAAAATTCAGATTCAGCAAGAATATATACAACACAGTAATAATCTAAAACACAACTAGTAATATTTAACACACTATACAGGTTTCAGTAAAGCTCTTGGGGTCTTGACTTAAATGACCACCAAGATGCCCTTGCAGGTGCCACTAGGTTAACTGCTTATGTGAGATTTTCGTAAGTACAGGAGGGACCCTTACTCATTTTAGCACCAAAACAATCCTCCTGTGTGCTTTGAAAATACACCCATAAATAAAAAGAAAAGTATTGTAAAGTCTAAACACAAGAGGCAGAGCTGAGAACCAAAGAAAAAATACTTTATTATAGTTTCACAATATTGATCCTTAAACTTAGGGTCCACAATCCTAGATCGAAGCCCTTCAATTAAATGAAAAAATTAAGCATGTACCTGGTCCATTTTATTGACTGCAACAGCTAACTGTGTCACTCCAAGAGAGCGCACTAATAAACCATGTTCTCGAGTTTGTCCACCCGTCTCAAACCCTGCTTCAAACTCTCCTCTGCTGGCATCAACAACCAAAATAGCCACATCAGCCTAGATTAAAAAAAAAAAAAAATAAAATAAAATCAAAAGTTGTTAAGAGGTGGAAATAATCTGGGTAAATACACCAATCTGCAATATTTCACACAAAATGTACTTTACATGGGAGGAACCCTGACGTGCTTCAAATGTAGTCAAAACTGCTCAGTCCTATCTGTGTCATGCCCACTTTGGTGAGATATTGCAGCATTATGTCATCTCATGTCACAAACAACCATTTTCTGTTAAACACAAGCCAACTCTTGGTTTTGGGAACCTATTATCTTCGATCTACCCACTATGGATGTGCTTCACAGACTTCAACTGAACAAAAGCTGCCCGTGTTCCAGAAGCTTAAGCACGGATAGGAGCACAACACCCAGTTCTCCCTGCCTTAGTCTGGACACCTTCATAGTGAGAAGCGGCAAAAATTACAGATAAATCACTTCACTATACAACTGGGACAACAGTCGACTGCACGTTCGGTGTGGATGCCTCGCAGTTCACTCAACACACTGGAGCATGCCAAAATCACAAGGCGGAAAAGACGCAGTAGCCTATTTTATCATCTAGGCAAACTCTCTGCCATAGCATTAAGAGCAAATAGGTATCACGCAGTTTACAGCACTGCACAAAAGTCAGCACGTAAGCACAAGGAAAAACCACAGATTTTGCTGTTAGCCTTAAATGCTGCTAATGTTTCTTCTAGTTTTCCTGCTTTGGTAAGTAACAGCCAGTTAGACCATCATCATGTACCAAGCAATGGCAACAGACATGAACAATAAAGGTACTGCTGTCAAGAGGCAGGGGTAAGACAGTTTCATAGGACTGATGAGATGGATATAATGGAGAGAAGAAAAAATGGCACTTTCTCCCTTTCCTTACATGTTTATGCTTCAGGATGCCAGGAGAACGAACAGAGACAGCACACTGTCCTGGCTCTGAATTCCCCTCGCCTTGTCCTAGGCGTGAAATCCCCACAGCTCATACAGAGACAGCGCGAGTGTGAGAACGGGAAAAGGATGAGGGATGAACTTCCCCCACAGCGCTCAGCCTCACAAGTGCATTGCGGTGAACTTCTCCCTCAAAAAAAGGACATCCTGTATTTTCTAAATTATAAAAACCATACCCCAGGACTTATGTGAATTAACCATACATACCAAAGGCCAGATCCTGGCCCTGATAAGGCTGATTTGCATTTTGCATAACAGCAGTTGGGGATTCACCTCCTAACAGAACTCTCCACGATAAAAAGACCTCAGAGCCATTCCCACGTTCACTTTTTCTTCCACCCACTGCTCCAGCGCTGAGCCTGCTTTAACAGGCAACAGAAACTTGCAAAGTGTCAGTGATTCCTTAACAGGTTTCAGAACGGACCAGCTGCTCACCATCCTGAGAGCTGAGGGAACACAGAGATGCCAAGCCTTATTCAGCCAGCCCCATCTTCTGCTGAACTGATACAACTGCTGGAGGATCTGCATGTCTTCTCTTAACACTTCTGCTTCTATTTTCCGCCAAAAGATAAACTAATTTAAATCAAAGTTGTAAGGAAAATGGCGTTCCTCAGTTGACATTTTGCATTGTTGTGAAATGCTACAAAATATGCTTCACAGTACAGATGACTGGACAAGCTCTACACCACCATAATCTGCAAATCTGGAGACTGTTCTGCAGCCTAACCACTGGGTCACAAGATCTGAATTCTTACACAGGCTCTGCTTCAGAGCTGGAGCAGAATCTGCGGCAAAGCAGTCTTCCTACAGTATACTAACAGCACCCATCCTTACTGAGATCTTCAGATGAAACTCACATTTCAGAATGTAATGGCATGCACAAAGCAAAAACCTCTACACAGTAGCTTAGCTTTGGAAAAACAAATCTTTGATTACACCTCTACTTTGGAGAATCAATCCTACTATTTAATAAATGGTGCCTTTAAGTGGAAAAAAAAAAATCACACATTCTATGTCATGTAACCACACGTTATTCTTCCCCCCCCTCTGATTTATTATTTCCATAAATTAAATAACTAACCTCTATGAGAGTGGTAAGTGCCATACTGAATCCAATGGGTAGTGCCAAATATTTCTGACTACCTACTGTTCCTAAAGCAAGTGGCACACAGTCTCTGCAAATGTCCTCCTGACAACACAGATGCACTCTGCATAAACTTTGTCATCTATGTTTTCTCATCCCATATAAAATACATTGTCAAACCGAAGAATGCCTTTTGTTTGAACTCTCTAAATCTTTTTCCTTTAAGCTCAAAACCACTTAAAACCTTTACCTATAAGACTACTTTCACAGAACTTCTTGTTGAGCAGACATATCACACAGCATTACAGAATGGTTGGGGTTGGAAGGGACCTCAGTGGGTCATCTTGTCCAACCCTCGCGCCG
>Ga0181612_116493_pt1 | contig 11498 bp, 4 predicted proteins | sample HoacroProtozoa21_FD_119630 | JGI IMG/M metagenome (GOLD analysis project Ga0181612, IMG submission 119630) | Hoatzin crop microbial communities from Cojedes, Venezuel. Combined Assembly of Gp0051906, Gp0051904, Gp0051908
AACAAAAAAAAAAAAAAAAAAAAAGAAAAAAGAAAAAATCAGGAGAAAAACAATCCAGCGATCTCTTTCTGATGTTAAAACAGCCAGAATGCACTCTTAAGTCTCACTTTCTGCTGCTGGAAAACCTTTCACACTTCAGGAGTTCAGTATCTTACAATTCTCCCCACCACCTTCCCTGAACAGCTGAATTTAATAGATCAAAATCATTTTGCAGGAAAAACCATTCTTACGATCTTCCATATGCTGCAAACTAAACTACAGTGTATTGTAGGTTTAAGAAGCAGCACTTTCCAAAATGGAAAATGGTTTCTGATAAGTATGGAAGAGGAAATAAAAATATCACTCCAGCATTCTATTAAAATACAATTAAACCTGTATCTATGTGTCTCAGACTGTTAATTAATATATTTAAACAGGATGATGAATTTTGCTTTCTCTCCTCTAAATGAGTTGCTATTTCTTACACTTCTGTCACATCTCACCTACCTTTTACTGCATGTCTGAAATAAAGCATCTTCAGCATTCTAACCACAGTAATGCAGCCTTATCAGGTAGGCTTAGATGCCAGCCTTCTCCCCAGAACTTCTGAAACTTCAGATGCCTCAATTCTAAACAACGAGTGGAGTCTATTATTCCCACTCCTGATTTTCATTTTCTTCAAGGACCCCGTCAGTCTACCTAAATTACTCACTTAGATTGCCTGACTCAAAGTCACTAATTAAAAAAGCTCCAAATAGTTCCCAACTTTAAAAACCAGGGAACATCTACCATTTTTAAAACATTGCTGAGCAACCAAAACCCAGCACTCCTTAACATGTCCACATGCATCCATACAAAACAGTAGCACTGACAGAGCTAGACATGAAAACAAGCCACCTGCTCAAAACTCTACTTAACCTGAGGTTTGCAAGAATTTTAGAGTGGTTCCTTATTGCTTTAGGAAACAGTACAGAAGCAACTGCACTTTAGTTGTTCGTATTTTCATCTTTTGACCAAGTGAGGGTGCAGAAAGAAGAGAACATAGGAAGAAGCTATTATACTTAGAAAAACTTCTAGTATGGTTTGTCCAATAACAGCAATTGCTGAGTCCCTGTATATTTTAGTCATGTGCAAGGTATTGAACAGGTTTTTTTTCAGATTTAAAAGGGGCATCAAGACTAAGAATCAGCATGGTCACTCTGAGGCAGAAGTTGTTATTTTCTGTGAATTTTACAGGGAATGAAACCTGCAATATAACATCTTGCGCTGCTGCTGCTGCTGCTGCTCTATCTGGAAGCCACACTCCCAACTTGGGAGGTATATTATGTTAAATGAAGTCAATATTTTATTTTAATACAGTTTCATTTTAATTGATGTTCACTTCAATGACTGTAAAGATTTGTACAAGGTCTGGGAAAGTAAACATTAGATGATTCATCACTGGCAAAATGAAAGCGTGTCCCTCTCATGAAATGAATCTATAAATCTTTGCGACACTATTTTACTGATGGAAACTGAGGTCAGTGAGGAATGAAAGAGACTATTATAGCTGTTCTTGAAAAGATGGAGGAGGAAGGCACTGAAATGGAGACCTAGGGTATGGGTGGCCTGGATTCTGTGTGGAACAAAAATAAGTCTGCCTCATTTTTCCCTCTGCATGCTCTTTGAAACTACCCCACTGACACAGGGAAGTTAGCAGTCTTCCTAGCCAAAGTGTGCACGTGCGCAGACACACAAACACAGACACACACACAGGAGAGAGAGAGAGAACATTTGAGAAGGAGTATAACAAAGTTACCTACTTTGTGATAAAAAAAAAAATCAGACAAGAAAATAACAAACCAGATGAGAGTTACACGTCTATAGCTAAGCACTGCTGATGACACTGAATTACACAGGTTGAGTAAAGACACTCGGCTGCATGCTGGAGTAGTACACAGAGCTGCAGTGCCCCAAGAAAAAGGCCAACAGGTTGGAACAGATTTCCAGCCCTCACACCAAAGTGGGATGATGCTTTGGAGAATAAGCCCCCTGTCAAGGTTGCTTTGGGCTGAGCTGGTGGCTGATACTCATTAATGCAACCTATAGGCTGATGTCTTTTACACCAGGAGGAATTTGGCCATCTTCTCTGACATAGCCAGAGCTCACAGAATGGCTCTGATCCAGAATGCTAAGCTCAGTAAAAACAATACTTCAACCGCAAAAAACGCCCTCCCCACATACACACCCCTATCCTTCTTCACTCAGTTCCCATTATCTGAACAACAATGTTGCACGAGAGCTGTTGGCCCGTTCCACTGGAGAGAAGCTACAGATGCCCAGCAGTCCAGCCCGGGTGTCTGTCACTTCAGGACAAATGGTCACAAATGTCTTTCCAGGCTGATATTAATCTTTGCTCTCCCATTTTCCCTGATTGGGAAATGAAAGCTTCTGAACTTCCAGATGGTCTACAACAAAAGAGCGAAGGAGGAAATGAGACTACATAGACACTAAAATAAATGTAATTCTGCAAAAAGAAAAATGAGGTTCTGTTTCATAGGAATAGATCCCTCCAGATAATCAAAGCCAAGCAAAAATCCACTCTCTGGATAATGAGTCTGGAGGATATCTCATCCTGAAGGGCTTCTTTAAGCTCTCCAGGCCAGCATGTCACTTAAAATAATGGAACTGTCATATATTTGGCAAGAGGGCTTTGATTGTGCCTTCCTTTCCCACATTGTGGAAAATGAAAAAAAGCACTGAAAGAGCTCTCCTGCCACCCTGTATGCCAGTTTGAAAGCAGGAGAACCAAAGTTTCTCCTACAGTTGTGTACAGCCACTTAGAAGCATTACTGAAATTCAGTGGCTAGGGAAGAAGATGTTTTCTTTCTGCCACTTGCATTTCTCTTGCTATGTCAAGTAAAACGTGTACTCTTACCCTGCCATTAATGCAGAATAATTCACTTTTTAATAGAAAATGCCACTGGAATTCCTGTCATTTTCTACAAGATCAGAGCATACACACAGAATACCTGTTCTTCTGCAGACGCACATCTCTTCCATAAATTTGAGGCAGAAGTGCAATACTAGACATTGGGGAAACAGTCAGTATAACCTTTGCCAGACACAACCAGCTTCTGATTATTGATTAGGGGTCAATTTATTAGTCTTCAGGTCTTATCATTAGTTATTGCATGCAACAGGAGAACAGAGAGCCAAGTTATTTACTGAGTTGCAAAAAACTCAATGGAAGAAATATATAGTAGGGCAGAGTCCATTACTGGAACCTTGTGCAGCAGAGAAGCCAACATAGCAATGCTCAGGATCACACATGCAAGTATGAACCTCACAGAGGCGATCTCATGTCAATACATACACGTACGTGCACCTTTATAGGCTTTTGTTTTCACATGGCCATTCTGAATAATGACTATAAAAGGAATAACATAGAGTTGACTCATTCAGCAAGCACAGCAGATCCTCTGCACTGAATGCATCAGGGCTTTTTGTGCAAGAGCAGTGTGTAAGTGTGCAACTAAAATCTTTAGCAGTGCAGAGGCACAAGTGGACTGTGCACCCTATCTTCGTTCCAGCTGTAGCTAACATCAAAACTCTTACCTGCAAAATAGTAACACACTGTGGGGGTAATGAACTATAATAGAAGGCTGAAAATCTATAACTAAAATACTCACTAATCATTTATTAATATGGTTCCATGAATGTCATCGTCATAGAGATAATGCCCAGTCTGATGACACAGAAAAGACCCTCTACTTCAAATCCAAATTCAAATTTCCACTATTATCTGAGCTTCCTGACTTCTAAATGACCTCTCGGAACCACCTACTGCTTGTAGGGAGTTTGATATCGACGGCAAACCTCCCTATTGTAAGGACTTTGTTGACACCTATTCATTTGTGGTATCAGCACTGACACCTACCTCTAGCTCCATAGGGGGACCGACAGAATCAAAGAAACATTGCTCAAAAGGGACTTTTGGAGATCTTTAGTCCAACCTACCACTCCCTACCACTCACCACCACTAGATCTGGTCAGTCATGGCAGGCTAGCCAAGTCCTAAAAACACCTAAGGATGGATGGTCTGCCAACTCTCTGGTGTTCCTGCTTGCTGTATTTTTACTTTATGTTATGATTTTGTATGTTATGGAACAAAAAATTAAACCCCTCTGGAAAATGGCTTCATCTTTGGGAACACTGAGCAGTCAAAAGTACATTATATAGAATTATTATATAAAATTATTTGGGTCACTCTGTCTGCCAGTTTGACTTTTCTCACAGCAGTCCAGAATAAATTAGGGTATTTATAAGTACTTTCCATCCAGCAGCTTTCCAAATTACAATAAATGCTACTGAGGAACCAAAGTCAGTGGTTTACACTCATAGCAACTATAGCTGTTCTCTACACAAGATTGCTTCCAGGTCTGTGAGTATGTTCTGGCTGCGTCCTGGGTTTTGCTGGGATGAAACCAGTGTGCATCTTCCTGTACCTAGCTTTTTACGAAAAAAATCACAGTGTCCAGGCTTTACATGGGAAAAAAACCCAACAGTTCCCAACATCTGGGCTACGCTAGAAGAAAGCACGTTGCATTCTTACTGATGCCCTGCTCACCCAGATCTGACAACCAACACCATGTGGTGCACTGTCAAAAGCATCAGCCCCCTAGGCCAAACACAGCCACCCTGAAAAGTCAAGATTGCTCTCGACACATTTAACATCTTGGTATTCCAAGCTTCTCATGAAGCATCTAATGTTTTTATACTCTTCTACCTCATCATCTATACTGATAATCTGTGGTCCAAGACACCGGTGTTGCAAATACTAATTCCTAAATAGCAGCTTTTGCGCTTTGCAGCTTGCATTTCAAAATGGCTGCTCCCTGCTTGATGATAATAGTAGCATAATTAACATTTAAGGCAGTTAAATTTTTGTTAGTGAGTAGACGCTCCATTTGGCACTTGAAATCTTGCCATTGGAGCCCAGGAGAGTTAGAGCATTGGTTTCTGAGACAAAATAGTGTCCCACTTCTTCTATGCAATTAAAAGTGACCACTGAGTTTTAGATAATAATAGAGGTCAAAATACTCAAGTGCTGTTGGAAATATTTAACCACACACAAATGGTACATATTTAGAAAGCCTTAGAGACTGGCATGTTATGCAAACCAATCAAGCTCTCATGGTTTACTTTGCAACTAAAACATCTTAAGCAGAAGTACACTCTAATGTGTACAGGTCATGTATAAAAACGCAGATGGCTGCAGGTAAAACACACTAAGTTAATGCTGGTTGGCACTCACTCAGACCTTACTCCAGCATTCTCAAAGTACTTTGCAAATATTGATTAACCTGTTTTATAAAGCAGCGATATCTCTGGCTTGTACTTATTTTTACCAAGGGTGAAGTTAAAACAGAAGATCAGGGCTGTAACCAGAAACAGAAAGGCAGGGTCTGGGGCCCATGTCTTCTAGTCTCTAGATGGCTCACCTGCTCATTAAATAGAGTCATGTATGGACAACAAACTTAAACTGTAATTGGGAGTTCTCCAATTAAACAAATCCATTCAGAAAGTTAGACGCATATTTTCAAGGCTGGAAAAAAAATTATTTTAGGACACTAAGCAAGCAACTGCATGAAATTTAGCTTTCTTATTGAGTTCTGAGATCTTCAAGAACTCTAAACTTTGAAGTCCTGAGTAGGTTCATAATCATTTTCTAAAGGACTGACTTCATGATGAAAGGGCAAAAAAAGATTCACCATGGAAATGTTTTCCAAAGTTCTGTAGTTTTTTAGAGATTACATTATTATGATGTAGAAAGAAACTGAGACCGATTTCCCAGAGAAACTATGACAAACCTCTTTTTCCAGGGTGAATGAAGTACAGAAACAAAATGAAACACTAAAGAACAGTAGTGAGCAGTAGGCACACACTTGTGCTACAGCCTTCAATCTAGCAGGCTGCTAGTTTAACCCACACAAAACAGCTGTTTCTCCTCCGAAGTTTTCTGTCTGGTGGGCTGGCTGATGTGACTTTCTTACTTCTGCTGTTCTGACAGACTAATGAAGAGCGACTCACTATAGCTATTACTGTCATTGTTGCTGTTTCCACTGGACATGACATCAATTAGCATGGAAACTTCATTCAGCATTGCATAATGACAAGCAAAAAAAGCAGTTTGGCTGGAAGACTTTCATCGAGACTTTCTCCCATATGGAGTAAGCAAAGATCTTCAAAGGACCTTACAACACTCATCTTCCAGGACCATAAGGGGGTGGGAGACGAGTTAGCAACACTATGGAACATGTAGTGTGGAAGTTTAGACATAATGCATGAAAGACATAAAGCAATCTTCTTTCACGAAGAATAGGTCACGCCAGATAGCTCAGACAACTTCTGCAAAACGACAGGATTAGTGCACAAAGGAAATGCGGCAGATCTGATTTCACAGAAACATTATTTATGGGGTAGTGGGTGGACAAAAGCGTGCAGATTTTTACAGATCTAATGACACACAGAAAGTTCAAATGGTTTCCTGTAGCCTCTACTTAGTGCTACTTTATAGATAGTGTTTTGCTTTAATTAAATGTATCTAGACTTTAATACGACTTTTGGTACTTTACTGCCTGGAAAATTATTACTGACACTGCAAATATGGTGCCTGGTTACGAATATTGCAATGAAGATTTGAAGTTGCCAGACATATTGTAAACAGAGCATAATTACAGTATTTACAGTTGAACGTCAAAATGGGAAGAGATGCCAAGTGGCATTTCTCAGAAGTTAATATTGGGACTGATACCATCTAATATCTTCCCTAATAATTTGGAAAATGAAGTAAATTGTACATTGATTGAATACACAGTAGACGCAAGAGGAAGATGAACTACAACACAGCAGGTGGGTAGGTTGAAATAAACCCAGAAAGATCTGGAGATCTAAGAGGCAGAGAGAGAAGGGTGCATTTAAGAGGGAAGCTATTTAATGTAGACAAATGTAGAATAATAAGCTCAGAGAAAATTAACACCCATCTCAAGTAACCAAATGGGAAAATGCCAATTTTCATTACAAAAAAAAATCCAAGAGATTTCACAGTTTATTCACACTGAAAATTCACATTGGGGTATATGCATCAGGTTTGACAACTTGTTTGCTACATTCCAGCCTGATGTGATTTTAAAAGAAAGAATAACACATTCCCTTAAAAACCTACCTTTTAAAATAAATTTTTACTTATTTTAAATGTACACTGAATGCTCATAACAGACCAAATTTACAGTTCTGTAAGCGGAAATAACATAGTAGTAATGTAACGTAAGAGACACAGAAGCAGCACATACAAGGTCCAAGGTGGAGGTCAGCAAGCCAAAGCCCGTCTGTCTCCGATACTGTTAAGGATTTCTAAGTGTTCACTATATGCAGTAGAGCAAAATCTATGAAATACTAAGTTGCCAGTGATTTGCTGACTTTAGTTTAGAAGCTGAACTATACCTTGAGGAAGGCTATTACTGCAGAAAAAAAAGTAAGATTCAGAGGGACATTAAAAAAAAAAAAGCCTAAACAAATACTGAAACAAGCTTGTTGCGTTAAATGACTACTGTATACACTAATGAACCTTAAATATTATCCATAGGATGGAAATTGTCAAAAGAATGTACCCTTGCAATAAAATTAACCTGTAATTATATAAACTCACTAAGTATAGAAAATGTACTTTACGACACGAAAACCTGCTACATGGAGTATGTCAGAGAAGTGCTCCTGGCGTCAGAGTTTAAAGAGCACACTATCGTTTTCCCATCCTTCTTTGGTTGACAATACCCACAGTACATTATATCATCACAGGAATGATTCATTACAAGTAAATGTAAAAACTTTATCAAACTGAGTATTACTTTTATTCCTAACACAGCAATCCAAATATAGCTCATGCATCCGAAACAGCTGATGTGACAGCAATCAACAATATGTATGCTTGAAAACCTGCTTACCAAGGGGAGCCATATATTCTGAATCCCCTCACCGTCACTTCAGAGTCTTGAAGATAGATGCAGTTTGTTAGAAGAGACTGTACATTTTCATAGCTCTCTGGCTTCAGTTTAGAAACTGAGGGGAAATAGTAAAAGTCCTGCTTGATTAAGTCAGCCATGAATTCCTGGTCAAAGGTCAATTCATGATTTCCTGCTATCACAATCTTGTACTCATAGGGCAGGCTACCTAAAACAGTGAAAAACAAACAAATTACTTGTTTTATGGACAATCTGATAAAACAGACAGACTCACAAACTATTAATGATTTCTATAATATGCTCACATATTTGAAACAATCGAGCATATCCCCACTACGGGTTACTGTAATTCCTGGTGATTTCAGGTAAATGACATTGCTGTCTTTTTCAGGGCACACTATGACTTAGCATGCTTAGCATTAATGTGTTGAAACTACTTTCAATTCATCAACCTTAAAAAACAGTCTGCAGACTTCTGCTCTACTATTTACTTCTAGTTAATTGCCATTTGTGCTGCAAATATCACTTACTGTGACAGTGATGATAACTCTCTGACAGAAATTAGGGTTCAAAGAAGATTGGCCATAATGCTTCATAAAATAACGTCAGCTCTCTTCTCCCAGAGCTGTGGTCTTTGTCAGCTTGTGCTGAAGAGGTCTTACGGACTCAGAACTTGGGTCAGCCAGGGCGGTCTGCTGCTCTCTTTACCCTGACATTAAGATCAAGCCTTCAAGGTAGACAGGGATTTGGTTTAGCTGTCAAAACTCCACATCCCACAGAGAAGTCTCGTAGCTAGCTTGCCTCTATCCCATGGTTTTTTCCTGATCCATTTTCTCAGTGACTTCCTTAGATCCATGGACTATAATTTAAAGTGACTCATGTTCAAGACTATTTTACAACCCGTATTTAGGGAAAAACCTTGCAACAGCCTCCTGCTGAAGGCAAGAATATATGTATGCCCACATATGTGGGTGCTTCCTGAGAGCAGCACTACAACAGAAGCCTTCCACCTGACTCCAGATTTGGTTATCAACTGGATTCTGCCCTTGAGAGCAGGGATCGCCTGTCTCATAAAGCTCAACAGAAGCCTTTTCAGTATATCTGAGAGGAAACAAAGACAGAATCTATGTAAAGCTGCATTTATTAGCTTTGCTTCTGCACCATGAATTTGCATCAAGATGAAGACTGTCAGAACAGGAGACTGGGAGCAGAAAGAAACATTTTATTGAAAATGAGACCCACCTTGCATAGCAGCAATCTCGTCATTTTCTCTTTTAAAAATGTATTGTTGATAACATAGAAACCTTTAGTGATGACCCCAAGCCTAAACTACAAGTAGGATAATTAGAGAATGTAAAACACCAGTCAATATGCAGTGGCAAAAGTTGGCATGATTAGGATTTAAGAATAAAATGCAACAGTGTTCTTCTGAGTTACGGAAACAGAAGACAGAGAACAGTGCTAGCCTAGAGGAGGTGCACATGCCTCATTATTTGCCAAATGAAAAGATCTGGGTAACTCCAAAGCACAGGTTTCAGACACTTGTAACATCTGTTTTATGAAAATTGATTGTACAGGTTCCAGTCTTTCCTGTGGACCCAATACATATGTGCCTTCAGGACATTTATTAACAGAAACCCTTTTCAAATATTTATAATTAGATGTTGAATGTTGGCGATTCAATTATTTACCTGAAACACTCCTTGAGACGTAAATTTTGTCATTTTTGCTTCTGCAATGCTTAGCGTTTTGCAGATGTGTAGTCCATCTCCACAAGTTTTCTGTGTGTGCGCACATCACACACAAACAAGTTCAAAATGTTACTTAAATGCTACAGTATGTATGGGCACCTACAGGCCTTCAAGCATTCTTGGGAAACAGGAAAATAAAGAAATCCTGCATGCCGCGATATTGTTAATAATTCCATTTCTATTCTGTTTTGTAAATCTTTTCCAGCTCATCTGATCCATCCATCTAGCAGCCAAGAACCTGTACGAGCTGGTTATAGTTGCTGCTTCCACTAATGTATTTATGTCATGTTGCTGTCTGTGGGTGTTACTTAGGCAAATTAGCAAATTACTCTAAATGTACAGTTACATTTATTACAGTGGCGGCCAGAAGCGCTGCTGTAGTTACAGGTCTGTCAGCTTTTCAATTAACAACTGTGTTTTTGATGAGTTTGCAGCTCAGGTTTTTTTCCTTTCATTCCACACCAGGCGGCAACTTGCTAAACCTATTTCCCTCTCTTTGTCTCTACAAGCCCTCTTTACCCTCTAAATCCTAGGGGTTTTGTCTAATAGGGGTATTCTTTGCTTCTTGCACACAAATTTAACAATATTTTGTTTCAACTACGTTCCTTAGAAGACTTTAGAACATGCTTCACTTTTTACTCCAAGTGCTCTTGAAGTGCAAAGTCAGTCTTAGGTATAAATCTTCGAACCTTGTTCTTGGGTGGGCACCACTGTCATGAACTATATGTGTAAGATGCCAGTTGAGCGGCTGCAGATGAAGACCCTCAGCTATCACATCACAATGTTCATTACACATTTCCCATCTTCCCTGCTTCCAGTGTGACCCATACTTACTAACGCTCACTTTGGTCCACCTGCAGAAATCAACACTGAATGTGAAACATCTCTTTTGAACTAAACCACGGTCCTCCTACCACTGACCTCAGAGGGTCCAACACTGCAGGAGGACCACAGCCCAACATCGTGAGTCAGCATAATCCTGAGAAATGTTGAATGTTTCAAGTGCCTTTTATAGCACTAAGATCCACCGAGCATTAGCAATATCTGATCAATATTTACCTGAAAACTACCTTAAAGCAGCAACTCTTTCCTGCTTCTGACCTACAACTTCTTTCTTTCCCTTTTTATGTTATTATTTAAAGTGTTCTGTATTTTCTTATTCCATTACGCCCTTCCAACATAAATACATGGTTTTCCATCCCTGGGCATACACTACTGCACAATTTGTAGCCTTGGCTCGGCCCTTAGCTAGGACCAAGACCTCCGCAAGAGCACACAGCCTAACAGCTGTTGTATGGCTGTGTTTCTACATGTGTCCACACCTTTAGAACAACCACTTTTCCATCTACTAGTTTTTGTGCCATCAGCTCTTGATGAGAGAGAATTCTAACATTTCCTGGTTTGACCAGTTGATTCCCACACCTGCTAGTGGGTGCCAATGACAAGCTGGGCAGGCACATTTCCTGTCCCTTGTTGAACAGACTGAGCTGAGAATGCTGAAAACCTGCTCATGCAGGTTTTCATGGCTTCTTATAATAATTCTTATAATAATTGCATTTTGCTAAGAAAGATTCCTACCAAAGACAGCAGTGGCTACAATGTACACATTGCAGTGGGTTCCTTTTGTCTTCCATTTACAAGCTCCGCGAAAACAAGACTTAGTAAAGGCACTGGCTAACATTTTTATTTGCTAAGCTGTTTTCCTTTTTTTTTTTTTTTCCTTCTTCTACTTTTCCAAAAATAGCCATATGCTAAACATTAAGTT
>Ga0181612_144988_pt1 | contig 11498 bp, 8 predicted proteins | sample HoacroProtozoa21_FD_119630 | JGI IMG/M metagenome (GOLD analysis project Ga0181612, IMG submission 119630) | Hoatzin crop microbial communities from Cojedes, Venezuel. Combined Assembly of Gp0051906, Gp0051904, Gp0051908
GAGGAGTTTCCCAGTGGGAAACGGTTCAGAGCAGAGTGAGGCTCGCTGTGGTTTCGGTTTGCATGTTCTGTCAGCTTTCATCTCCAGCAAGTGCTCGTGCATGCCCAGTTCTCAGGAATATATGTATTATGATACATAATTTAACTTCTCTGGTAGGAAGTTCAACTGGGTTCCTCACTCGGGCACTCAGCCGAACTGCTCAGAACGGTTGTTGCACCTCGTTCAACGGCTCCCAGTCCCAGCTGTTTCCCATGCTGAGAAAAGCAGTTGCCGCCTAACAGCCTTTCTTATTGCTCGGGTCTCCAGGGGAGAGGATTATTTCTTCTTTCCTCCCGAGCCACTCACACAGCCTGTCATCTGGTCCATGTCCCACAGCCCTCATCAGCTCTAGGTGCAAGGAGCTGAGCGTCACAAAGGTCAGAACTGGACACGTGGATCCAGAGCCACATCTAACCAACTAAAGTCAAAGTCAACACCATTGAGGGGCAAGAGACCATAGGCACATCCATGTTCCTACACAAGGATGCAGCTCGCCAGCATCTGAAAATATTCTCAGGCTCCAGTATGGGGTATTTAAAAAAAAAAAAATCACACAGATTATTTTTTAATAAGATACTATTTGAGAAAAGAATAAAGCTGGGATTTTGCCAAGGCCGGAGGACCCAGATAGCACTTCTGAGAAATGAAACAGTGCTCAGCTAACCTGACTAATGGGCTTATCTGGAGGGTCTGTGGGTTTTCCTTTGTCTCCTAGCCAGAACTTGAGAAAACACCTGCAGTAAAAATCTTATCTGCACTCTTCAGTTTTCTTTTCTTCCCTCCTTCATCTCCTACACCATGTGTTATGAATAGTTTCTTTCCCTCCTCCCACTATCCCATTTATCAGCACAGCACTGGTTTCATTAAAATAGTGCTACATTTCTAGGACAACGCTCCAAGCCTACTTGGAAGGATTTGCAAATCTTATAAATATTTTGTTCAACAAACAGCAATAAGACGGGTGTAAATCGGTGATGGAGCTTCAGGCTAACCCCCCTGATCCCCCAGTTGAGACCGTGTATCAGCACAAGCCAGTGACATCTGAGTTCATCTGAACCACAGTGACACCAAGTTGTTGTGAGTCCCTCGTGGTCAGGTGCCAGTGCCCACCCTAGCAGATGCAACAGAGATGGGAAAAGCAGTAAACCAAAGACCAGGCGGGGACTCTGGCTGCTTACCAGTGGTGGCTTAAGAAAGTCTGAGCAAATCAGAGCAGGTTGTGTTGGCCTGGAGAACCTGAGGACACCTGAAATGCTTGCAGATGGCTCATGTGGAAAGAAAAAGGAGAGCACGTACCTGGCTGCAGGGAAAGCAGGTCCCCAGCAGCGTTTCACAGAGAGGGAAAAGGAGGGACGCACAAGAGTTCCAGGCCCAGCCGTAGGCTTGGAATGAAGGTGACTCCAGTTTGATGACACTAAGAGGAGGGGAGGGGCAGGTGCTTGGGACAAGTCACTGATATATCTGCAGCGGTAGCTACAGGGACAAAATGGTATCTCATTCCCAGGCTAATCTATAATCGTAAGAGCAAGAAGTGGACAGAGGACATCAGAAAGATGTATAAGCAGAAGAACAGCTCACTATGCATACCCAGAAACATATCTAACACAGATGTACTTCAGAGACATCTCTCTGTTCCCTCCTGCATGGTGACTCTGGACTTCCTTTACAGTCACAGGGGAGAAAGAGGCCCATTTACAGAATGATTCATCTGACCTATTTTAGACATGTACTCTAGCATACAATGACTCATGTCCTTGGGGTGCCCACTTCTTTCCTATAAACAAGAGTCTAGACAAGTAACTCAGATGTAGACATCCACAATTCGATGTCTGCATTTGGACAGACGAATTCTGCCTCTAATGTTCAACCAGAAATCAACCTACAAGCCATGCCAAAGGCAGCTCTAGTTGATAGCCACGATAGGGAAGAGAAACAGGGTCATTCATTCTTTTTGATGGTGCGTAGCTCCCTGCACAAACGCGTAAAGCACTAGCTAAAAGATTAACCATCCTGTGAACGGCTGCGATAGTACCACTGGAACAGCAACAGGGACCAGTAAAATGAGATTCATTATTGCAACTATTTTTCTAACCTTCATCTGTGTCTAATTAATTGGTGTCAGATCTCTTTTCAAGCAAAGGCATTTTGCTAAAGGGAGCACAAACCAAACCAGTTTGCCTTGCAATCTCCTCTTGGGATGGGTCACTACTAGAGTGGATGGGCCTCTGTCCATTGGATTCCACTCTCCCAGACCTGAGAGGCCACAGGAAAAGCAGGTGCCAAGCCTCTTGCTAATCCCAAGGGTCCCTTGTACTGTCAGCACAGCACAAGCTGTGCTTTCCAACATGGGGCTCTCAGGAGCCCCTTGGGGCTGGGGTAGCTGGCAAGATCTTAGCAGGCTTTAGGAGCAAATAATCTGGACAAAAAGTCAGATCAGACCACTGGGAAGGCTTTGTGTTTTGACAATTTTAAAGTGTTTCTTATTTCAGCCTGTCAGTCTGATTTCCTGTGGCTCATCTATTCACACTGTCTGTGTCTCCCTCAACAACTTTGAACTCATTGAGCAATTTCAGCCAAATTTGACAGAGATAACAGCCTCAGAGATGGTTCAGTTCCTCAAAGGTTTGCAAAAATAGACATCCACGTAAAAGAGAGAGATGTTATGAGTAACCTCAACTGAACAAAAAGCTGCAGTGTGTGCTCAGCCTGGATTAGACACTGGAGAATCCACAAGGGAAAGAGCCATTGCAGATCCCTCAGACCCCAGCCCTGGAGACAGTTTTCCTGAACTTCCCAGCAACCCTGACACAGCCCCAGAGCAAGCCAGGCTCAGTTTAACCGAGCAGCCGTAGAGCCCCTGGGTTATTCTCTAAGTGCTTTTGGTAACAATTAACTGAAGCGTCAATGCACAAGAGTCATCTCAAATTTAAAAAAAACAGTTCTTTTTTGGTGTTGCAACTGCAGTTTCAAATGTGAAAATTCAGGATATAAATTCATCGAGCTGAGTTTTGGAAGGGAAAGGTGAGCATTTTCTGATGTGAAGTGTTTGATGTTCCCCAGCAGCTCCTGCCATCGCACCCCTCGGGGCAGCAGGTACCTGGGCAGGTTTCCCAGGGAAGCACCGTCCCTCACTGAGCTGGGGCAGGGACCACGCCACAGCCCGCACTGCTGGCACCACAAGCTGATGTCCATGCTCTAGCTGGGGATCCAGGAGCCTCTGGCTGTCCTTCCCACACCCCAGGGACCAGGGAAAGCTGTGGGGCTGTCACCCAGCTCCCAGTGCCACCGAGCTTAAGCTGTGCCTTGGGTCTCTCAAAGCTCTCTGTGTGCTGTGCCAACAATTTGCAGTGACTGGAGGAAACGCCTCGGAGCTCGGCAGAGGCCCCAGGGGATCCCTCTTGCTTCCCACTGATAAGGCGTGAGCGGACAGGAGGTTGCTGGTACCGCAGCCACAAACTCAGACAGGGCTCAGGGAGTCTTGCAAGGAGAAGCTGGAAGGGGGATGCAGCGCTCAGCTGGGTTGGCACCACGGGAGTCGGGCTAATCGGGCTCATAGGGATGCTGCGGTTGTGGAAGAAAAGGAGAAACTCCACATCAGCAGGGAACTGTGCACACTCTGGGCCAAATTCTCCATGTCTCGGTCGACAGCGAGAGGCGGGTGTCTGGCTGTAGGAGCAGCAGTGCAGGGAGGCAACGCTGTTACAGCTGGATGCCCCTCGTGCAGGGTGGCTGGGTGCCATTCCCCCTGCACGCCAAAGGGACGTGCTTGCAGGAAAGGACAGCTGAAGAGTGAGTAAAAACCAAAACCCTTTCCCATCACCAGAGCCATGGGCACTCCCAAGCCAAGTCTGAGAGGAAGAAAGAAAAATAGCTTTGTGTCTTCCCCTCCTGGCCCAAGCGGCAGGGTTGGCACCAAGCCTGTCAGGCCTGTGTCAGGGTTTCGTTATGGGGAAACACAATTTTATCAGCCTGCACAAAACGTCGTGACAGCTGGGCACAGGAGAGGCAAGAGCTGTGAGAACGAGGACTGAGAGGGAAGCTCTCTGCAGCATCATCTGACTTACGCTGTCATCTCTCAGCCCTCCCCACACCACTCTATGCTGTAGCACTTGCAAAAGCCCCCGAACAGCTCCATAGTCATGGAGGAAGCAGTTGCTATAAAATGCCAAGCACGGGGCTCCGGCTTCCTCAGGTCCTGCCCCTTGCCGGAGCGCAGCGGTTCAGCCCTGCACAGCCAATGCCTGGGAAATTCTTCCAGTCTGCCCCTCCGGTGACCCCTAAGCAATGCGTTTTTATTCCCCGCCTGGCCTTATCACTTCCACAAGTGGCAGAAGCCGGAAGAGGCCAGAAATATGTGCTTGCAGTGGGCTGCCACAGTTTTGGCAAAAAACAAAACGGCATCAGAAGTAGGGGGCTGACAAGGGAAGCAGCACATAAAAAGCTACAGACATCCTGAAGTGCTCAGACAACGTGAAGGCAGGCTGTCGGCCACCCTGAGAAAACACAGATAAGCCAGAAACCCACATATCCCGCTTGCCAGAGCTCTGCGAGCTGGAGGAGGACTCAGCCGCTCTGCAGCCAGAGCTGCCTGGTTGCCAGAAACTCCCAGCCAGCAGCCGAGGGAACAGCGGGTGGAGGGGACATGCTCTTTCTAGGCCCTAGTTATGTCTTTTAGGCACACACCAACCACATAGACGTCCCTTATTTTCAATATACATGTTTTCCCTTCAGCACATCTTATCCTGCAGTTCAAATAGCATGAGTGGTCCATCTTGCTACTTCATTTATTTTAAATGAGCTCTATGCTGGTACTACAGAAACCAGCCTCTCTCCCCTTCACAGCCATAATGTTAAGACCGGACCAAAACCCCGAAGAATACCAGGCTCTCATACCAGCTCTGCAGCAATGCTACTCCAGCCAAAGTGGCAGGGGTACCGAAGATCATATGGTGTTCAGCCGGGCTCTTTCAGACGGCCACTCTTGGCCCAGCACTCCCTGCTAGTGTCTGTCCCCAGATGGCATCACCATCTCTGACGACACATCAGGGCTTCAAAGCATCCTCTAAAAACCAGATGAGAAATGGGCTTTGCTCAACCAGGGGAGCAGCAACGGAAGAACCTGCTGGTGGGGTGCAGAGCTCACACACATGCGCACATGCGTGTACGAGACTCTGTGTTTACAACGGTGGCTTTTAATGCTTTGTTACACACTGTTCTGCTGATTGATAGCTTACCACGAAGCTGTTAACGCAGCAATATCCCAGCCCTACTTACAGACATCTCTGTGCATTTACTTTGTCACAAGTAAACTCTGCACATGGCAATAAAGCTTAAGGTAATGACTTCTTCAGTACAAAGCCAGCAATTTCCTGTCAGGTTGGCTTACAAATGGCTAACTCTTGGGTTAATTTTCAGCTGTGGCTCCAAAGATGGTTATACAAAGTGAGGATGAAGGGAAGGAGAAACTCTAGGCTGTGCCACTCTGAGCCGTGGCATCACTGCTCTGAAGGATGAACACGACAGGGCAAATCCACCCTGTGCTCCTGTGTCCTTGCCCACAGGCACACTGTTTTGTTCTCTTTCCACCAGCAGGAAAGCAAGTGAAAACCAGCCCCAAGTCTCAGGCTAACTCCAGATGTTAGTGATTTTATGCATCCTTCTCAAAGCCAACTTTGTTGCTGCACAGCTGAGAAGACGATGCCGTGACACAAGGGAGACCGCAGAGGGTTTCTCCTCCAGAGGCCTTCCTGGCAGAGATGCGCAGAGCCAGGGATCTCAGCTGCCTTCCCATGGCATCATGCAGCAGCACCAGTGTGACCTGGGCGGGCACTGCAACCAGCACTCCTGCCACCACCGATCACACACCAGCTAGCCACAGCTGCACCAGCCCTGGTGGCCATACACAGGGGCCATGTCATTTCCAGCAGCAGAGCAGACCAGCAGCCCGAATAAGCCTGCGAAAACCTGTGTGGGCTTCAACACCCTTCTCTGGAGCGTAAGGAAACAGCGCGGTGAAGCCTTGAACCAGCGAGATGGGTTGCAGAGAGCCTGCATGCACTCACTGCAGCCAGCTCACTGCCTGCGTCAAGGAAAACAAAGAGGTTGTTATTGCTCTCTCCTGCATGCATCAACCTTCACGTGCTGAAACTGGGAGCTTAACATCTCCAGCCTCCTTCTATAATTAGCGCAGAGAGAGGATGCCTGAGAACAGGAATCTATTTTAGGTGTAGTGAGTCACCTTCCAGAGACGCGTATTGTTTTCTGCACTGACCATATAGAAAGATATGAAAGTAGATACCTAAAATAGATGCTATAAATATGCATTAAAAGTTTGGAGTACACTGCCCTTTAACTGGGTTATGATGTTCTTCCTTCAGGAGGGTGTGAAAGCACTTTGTCACACTGCAATCTAAACCGCTGCACCTGGGAGGGCTGTCAGCAGCCGACACAGGCACAGAGGGGACAAGATGATGCTGGTGGAGTGTTTGCAAACCATCTCATTCCAGCATCCTAATCCCACTGGAAAGCAGCAAACTGCTCTACCCTTGCCTTGGTGTGAGCCTATTTTGCTTTCCGGCACGGACACCGATCTGTGAGAAAACGGCTTTGGTATCGTTGAAAAGGAGAGAAAAGTGAATATGATTCCAGCTGCAAAAATGTGCCAAAGGATCAAGAGTTCCTCTTGGCTCAATCTCCAAAAGGTAGGTCTGTATGTAATGTTTTCATTTTTGGCCATGGCTAAAGTAGAAGAAATGAGATATGGGAAAAGGCATCCTCTTGATGCAGTCCTGCATATTTGTGGAGAACACAGCATTAGGGGAAGAGCTCCAGTGGACCTTCAGAGTTTTTCCATACAACAGCCCAAGGTTTGGGGGCTTCTCCTTTTTCCTGCATCTTCCTAGTTTTTCATATTTTTTCCACTGAATGTCCCACTGCTCTTTCACAACAATTTCTGAAACAAAATTTACATTGCTTAGAGGAATCCCTTCTGTTTGCAAGCGCCCAGTCCTTAACCTTTTTTGTTTATTCTTACTGAGATCTCGCTTACCATTGTTTCACTGCTGTCTAGAAACACCTCAGTCTCCTATTTGCATTATGAGCTGTTGTATTTGTTCCCTTTTTCCCCCTTCCCCATTTATGCTACAGCAAAATTCCCCCTTTACCCTCCCCAGCTTCCATGAAGGTTTCCTCATCCCCTTCTGCAAATACTTCAAAGCTTTAGAGAACCAACCGCGCTTCGGCTCTGCATCCTTTTAAACAGCTCACTGAATATGCTTCTTGTTATTTTTAAGAATCTGTTAGAATTAAACTCCAGTAAGAAATCTGCCACCATTGTGGGGGACAGCACATTAATCAAAGACACAAGCGTCTCCCCAGCTGCCTGGGCAGGGCCCCGCCTGGGATTGATAAATTGCACCTGGAGGTAACTAATAAATCTGAGAAGTCATTTGCTTTTTATGAACAGGAGCAGTGGGGGATCCAGCTGCAGAAGGAATCTGGGTGGAAGGAGAGCAGTGCCGGGAGCTCCTGACACGTCTCCCTTCCTATTGCCCTGCTCTCTGTTGCACTTGATGTTCGCCTGCAGACTCGCTGCCAAGCAGGGCAGGTCCTGCCATGCTCGCATAGGAAATACTTAAATTAGGCTCTGGGGGTTTTTTTGGAGGTGCATGCGAGGAGCACAGCCAGAGCATCCTTCTGCCGGTGCAGGGCTGTCGGTGGTGGTGGCATGGCCAAGCACAGCATCAGCCGCCCAAGCTGTGTAGAGGGAAGGATGCGCCGGGGTTAAAGCACTGCCCCAGGACTCAGAAACTCTGCAGTCCTGCTAGGGGCTTTGCAAACTGGAGACATATTTTCCATCCACACCTGCCTGTGCAGGATGAAGAATTTCACTGTTCTCATTCTCAGTGCAACAGGGAAGCTCTTCCCAAGGGGTGAGGTTGGGCTCAGATGAGGTATTCTGGAACTCCCCAACTCCTTTCACCCAAATGTTACTGCCTTCCCCCTGACCAGGGCCCTGAGCCCATGCTCTGCTTGAGTATTAGCTCAGAAGTCTGAAAACATATTCCTCACCTTCTATGGTTGGAAACATTTTTATGATGCCCACATAATAAAAATTTGCAGAAAATAGGATAAATCATTAAATATGCATCTGGTCCTAGACGGTACTGCAACTGATTCTGTTCAAAAGCGTGGGGTCAAGAAAAAAAAACCCCATCTGCTGTAGTACTGCCCAAAATATCATTTCCTGTTTTCCCCAGCTCACAAACTCCCCATGGTAAGCAGCCTTTCAAACCTATGCGTTTCACAAAGCTGAACACATGGTTGCTGGCAAACACACCCCAACCGCCTACACTTCAGATATTCCGAAGGGAGGATCAGAGACAGGATGTGATCACAGGGGACATCGGGCAAGACACAGGTTAAAATGTTTCCTCCCTCCCCCTTTCTGTTCTTTTCATGTGGACGTCACTAGGGCAGCCTGGAAGAGCTTTCCTGACACAAGCAGCAGTTGCTCCAGGGAGCCAGGAACAGGCACGGGCAGCGCAGCTCAGCTCCTGGTGCAGGAGGAGCAGTCTGCCGGCATCCACTCGAGCCGTCATGGAAAACAAATGCTTTTCCCTGTGACGGGATCTATTGGGCATTAGAGCACGATTTAGATGTAGAACTTCGTATCACAAAGCTGCATTAAAGCCTGTATTTCCCCACCAACCTTGCTGCAACAGAGGATGGGGCAACTCGCTTGGAAATTCAGAAGTGGTTGGGGTTAAGCACTCTGTGCCAAGAAAGAGGCAATAGTTTCCCTGCTCTGGCTTTGCTGGCCTCTCCTGAGGCTCTAGTTCACTGGGTACCAAAAAGCATCTCTGCTCTCTGAACACCCCTTTTTCAAAGCCAACCTCTCTCTGGGCAGGGAGGATGGAAGAAGAGTCTCTTCTGCGCCTGTCAGTGCCACCCCTGGGGGATAAATCTGTCCCCTCCCCTGGGGCACCACATACAGAGCTGTTCTAGGTGACGTGACCCCACCGTGCCCACCTTCAAGTGCAGAGCATCAGGGCTAAAGCACCCACAGGGGACAAGCATTTGCTGTGATGGTTACACAGATAGACACCAGTGAGACAGAATGTCTTGATCCCACGCTAGCCCGGCTCAGGGCAGTGGCTCAGGAGTCCCAGGAGAGCTGCCGAAGCAGGGTCTCCTGGTCTGACCGATGCGGGAATGCACCCCTCACCCTGGGGGAAGCACCGCAAAGCCAGGACATCCACGTCCTCTCCCTTGCACAAGAAACCACAGCGGTTCTATGCTGCGGACCCACCAGCATCCCACTCCGAGGATGGCCACAGCACCGAGCAGTAGACCCTGCTCATTCGGAGCCGCACAGAGATGCAAAAGATTGGGATGCCACATCCAGTGAGAGGTCTCAGAGCACTCTTGGTCCACCTCAGGCATCCACAGCATGTTTGTCATCATGGAACATCAGCCCAAAATCCACCCCCTTGCCCATAATCAGCATCTGTGACTTTTATTTTTCCCCCCTTTTATAAACAGGGCTGCTCTGATATTTGTTCACAACATGGGCTGTGTATGGCTTCAGAGGGGGTTACTTACTGCCAATTACTATGTTAAAGTGGAACGATGTACTGCTTGCCTTGTTATAGCTAATAAAGCTAGGTTATGAAAGAAAGGCACTCTTTAAAGTGTTTGCATGCTACATGGTGATACATGAGGTACAATGTGATCTGCTAAGAAATAATTGCTAATACAGTCGTAGCTTCTTTAATAATGTATAAATGATATATTTTTGATATTTATGTTACATAAATATAATTTTTAAATATACATAAAGAATAGAAACTCTCAAACTCAAGGTTTGCCAGGGGGGGATCTGCAAGCTACTGAAAGCAACTGGTCACTCAACACCTAGTCACCAAAGCAAAGACCCTTGTACTGTACTGAGCAAATCCAAACTCCCCAAAAGCACCCAACACATCAAGAAGCACCACTCCGACAAACAAGGGGAGAGGAGACATCTCATCTCTTCCCAAGAACATTACAACCGAGGGCTGCCTTACGGGCTGGCAAAAGGCCAGCCCAGGCATTTCAGTGATCCCTGCCTTCCCAGGGTCTGATCCCTCGCCAGAGGGTTTCGGACATACGCGTGTAAGGAAAGCCTGGTGAGATTTCACGCAACTGTAAGCTCTCTCTTGCATCTTTGCAGGGAGCTAATTCGCTGCCTCTTAGAGGGCTTACAGGCGGACAAATGTGAGAGCTGCTGGGGGGATTTGCAGCTGTGGGGGAGCGAGGTGATGTGAATGCCACCATGGCTTTCTGTAGCCAGGGGAAGAAAATAGCCTTCTGTCTCTCGACGTCCCACCATCATGACCAAAGCAGACCAGCAGATCTCGGTCAGATGCTTAGCTGGACTCATCTCTGCTGTTTGGATATTGTATGAAGGTGTCAAATCATTGATAAGACATAACTAACTATTCCCTCGTGGCAATGTTTATGAAAGGTAGGATGTAAGGACAGAATGAGATAAAAATCAACTTTAAAAGGCAGCTGTAGGGTTTTATCCTTAATCATGTTCACGTATAAACTCTCTTATAACTGCTTGTAATGTTTTTCTGCAGGTCCAGCTACACTCCTTGCATGATTACCATAGACCGTCTTTGTGGTAAGGCCATTCCCTGACCAGATACATATCAAAATGTTTTACAGTTGACATGTGAGTCCAGCTTCCAAAACTGCAGTTCAAACCCTTAGAGTGGGCCCTGCATCTAGAAAATACCTCCCCAAACTGGAGGCCATTTTGGTCCAGAAGTCTAAAGACACAGAGCAAGATGGAGATGAAGAGCATGAAGCTCCCAGGCTGAAAGAGTGGGTACCTCTATCTCCCACGCTGTTGGCCAGGCACCTCTGTCCCTTGCACAGCTCCCAGCTGGCAGGAAGCAGCTCTGCCTCTCCCAGTGCTCCCATGGGGTGCAGACACGCTAAAAATCACCACAAACCCAGGTTGCCGCTGCCCCGCTGGTCTCTGGGGGATGCTATAAGACCAGGGAGATTTCAGCCCCCAAGGACAAAGATCTCAGTCTTTATTTCTTGAAAGGCTTCTTTACTGGTTCAGGCTGAGGACACCAGCAGAGCAAACGCTGTGGCCAGCACCTTCCATTGCTGGCTGAAAGCTTTTAGAGATTAAGGGAAATAACGTGGAGAAAGAATCTCCTTTCTGTGCCAGAAAGCACACAGCCAAAATCTTTTTTCACTGTGCAGAGGATGAGGATTTGTGGGGCCTATTCTAACACCCAGTAAAGTCGGTGGAAATATTTCTGATTATTTCAGTGGACCCAGCTGAGGAAAGACTAGTGCTTAAGAATCCTTTAACCCTAAACTCAACTCTCTGAGCGCCAGTCTGGTCAGATGTCTACTGTGTTTTTCTGGGGGATTGCTTGGGAAGAGGAGGAAGA
>Ga0181612_146902_pt1 | contig 11498 bp, 13 predicted proteins | sample HoacroProtozoa21_FD_119630 | JGI IMG/M metagenome (GOLD analysis project Ga0181612, IMG submission 119630) | Hoatzin crop microbial communities from Cojedes, Venezuel. Combined Assembly of Gp0051906, Gp0051904, Gp0051908
AGCTGGGCTGCCCCGAGGCCTGCGGCTGCCCGAGCACCGGCGCCGGGGGACCCGTGGGTGGGCTCTTGCTGCGCGTCAGTGCGGGAAGTAAAGCCGCCCTCTGGCCTGGACCCGGCCCCCGGCCGCTGGCACGCCGCGAGCACAGCGAGCAGCTAGCCGAGTCCTCTCGAAGGCAGCTCCTCTCCTGTAGTAGAAGGCTCTTGTGACTAAACCAGGCTCTAGGTGTGCCTGGCTGGTGGTGTGCGAAAATCTCACCTCGGTACGTTGGTGTTCCTGGCGTTCATGAACTTAATTACAGAACTACAGGGAGGAGTGCGGTTCTTAAAGCTCCCTTTCTGACACGTACAGAAAGCTGTGACGCAAAAGATAACAGTAAAAGGACACGTGGATGTTGCTGACTCCTGATCCTTTTAGCTGAGCACTACTTTCTTACTCAATCCCTGGAAAGAAACTTGCTCCAAGTGGTCATCTAGAAGATCTTGGCTTCTTAGCTCGTGCACCCCATCAGCTAACTTCTAAAGACTGTGCCTTTACACGTGCTGCTGAGAGCTGATAATTTGCCACAAGGCCTTTTAGCTTGGCTGACTGGCTGTGGCACTGCATAAATTAGGATTGCCTTTCCTAGAGTTGTTAAAGCTGTTGCCATCCTGTACAGTTTCAGTGACTTTGACTAACGTAACTAGAATTGCACTGTGGCCTAGTGTTCAGGAGGAGGCAGGGTGAGTGACTCAAGACAGTAACTGTTTTTCTTCAGAGAAGACAGTTGTTCGGGTTGCTCTACTGAAGGGTTGCATTGCACTGAGTTACAGCAAATGCACAGCAAAAAGAAAAAAGTGAATGAGAAGTGATTTCCGTCTGTTTTATGTTGGTTTTGTTTGTTTTTAAATGGCAGATGCTTTCTTTACCTGTCGAAAGAATGTGCTTCTGGCGAAGAGCACGTCCACCCAGGTAGAAGACATCTTTGCTGCCACCAGAGGACGGTCGGTCCCAGAAGAGCAAGAAGCCCTTCTCCAGCAGTGGCTGGAGGAAGGAGCAGGGGATTTGCCAGCCAGTGAGAGTGCTCCAGCAGTGGGGAAGGTATCGGTTACACTCACTAGTGACTGGTTAGAAGGTTCAGAGCTATTGATGACTAGCCTCAGTGACCTGAATTTGGCTCCAGAAGTCACCAGGTGTGCTGGTCAGCAGCTCACAGAGCTACACGCCTTGGCTTCTTCAGAACCACAAGATCATGCAGTGACTGAACTGGCAGAATTACCAGCGGAAGAACCAGTGGCTGTAGCAGGCAGTGCCCCTTGGGCAGCTGTGGTGCCACAGACGGATCACCAGATAGCTGGCTGTGCCACTATCGATGTAGACGTGCAAAATGAAGACCCAGCTGTGCTGGCTTGGAGTTTAGCGCGTGATGCAGAGATCGTGCCAACGGAGCCCCCAGCCTGGCCGATTCAGGATACGATACAATTTTGTCCTCTCCTGACAGAGGTACCCTACCATGGTCAGTAGTCACAGCTCTGACACTAACATTCGGTTTGGGACTGGCATTTGTAGTGAATGTGGTCAGGCCATTGTGTGCGGGCTTGCTGTCCATAAGACATTGATTGTATCTGTCCATGCAGAATTGACAGGATCTGCTAGTGAAAACTCTAAAGTGAGTTTTTGCTGAGGGAGGGCTGGCCACAGCTAGTAGTCTGTAGATAGTCTCTAGTTAGACTGTCTGGTCTGAACATCAGTATGTGTTCATTTCCCAGGAACTGTTTGCAAGTGCTGCCTTTATAATATAAAAAGCACTCAAAAGCTGGTCGAGTGTTTCGATATTCTTGACTCTGGTCTTCTGTTATGCCACCTGTGTTGATGACTACCCAAAGGCATCCAAAAAAATCACCTGGAAACCAGAGTGGGTGAGGGCTTGCTCAGAGGCTCGAACACCCTAGCTTTGAGAATGAGAATGGCTGTTTTCTGGGTCCCAGGGGAACAGAAGTATCAGCAGCGTACCCGGCATGGCTGTAACTTGGCTTTTTGTCTCTTGCATATAGAGATTTTATGGAGAGACTGGGAGGATCTTTCTATTCAGCCCTGTGTGCTAGAACAGGTCTCGAAAAACACTCCTCTCTTTGAATTTCGAGTTATGTCTTACAACATCCTTGCCCAGGACCTGGTGGAGCAGGGCATTGATCTGTATCTCCACTGTCATCCAGACATCCTGAACTGGAACTACCGCCTTCCAAACCTATTGCAGGAGATCCAGCACTGGGATCCTGATGTGAGTATTAACAAGCCCTTCCCACATCAGTGTCACCAGAATTTGGATTCCTTGTTTGATTGAACAACATTAAAAAATAAAATAAGGGGGTCGGGTGAGGGGAAGTCCTAGGAAGATACTACCTGCTTGGTAACTGAACACTGATTCCTCTGAGAGTGTTTGAAGCCTTATGCATACATTTTTTGGTGTCTGTCTTGCTTTGGTTGTGTTGTGTAGAAACTAGTCATACTTTGATAGCAGGGCTTAACTTCTTTAAACAGCAGAAGCAGAGGAAGAAGAGAGAATGTGTGTTTGGGGAGGAAAAGACTAGGTTTATAAGGCAGCACAGGAGGGGAAGCCTGCATAGAAGAGGACTTTGTGAGTTTCTCTACTCCTGGAGTCGTCTTTCTGTGATGAAGGTTCTTCTGCCTCATCACTGGAAAGCAGAATGATCAGCTAATGTGACCTAGAAAGTTATTGCTTTCTATCTGAAAAGTACAGGACAGAGTTGCAGTAATTTCTAGCTGCAGGGTTGGTATGTGAGTGCACTTTTATGCTTTCTTCCTTCCCCAAAACAAGGTAACTAGCAGATACTGGTGGAGCGAGTGAGGTCTCTGCCTTCCTTCCAGGTTCTGTGTCTCCAGGAGGTACAAGAGAACCATTACTGGGAGCAGCTGGAACCGACGTTCAAGGAGATGGGTATGTCCTGCTTTGTGTGTCTGTACCTCCAGCTCATGGGACTGGCCAAGCAGTGCTTCCTGCTTCACGTCTTCAAAGCTCTTGGTCTTGAGAGAGCTCTTCCTGTTTGCCAGGTGGCTGCTGGCCCTACTTCTGAGCTGTCTGACTGGCCTTTTTGCCCTTTCTTTTGTAACTGATCTTTCTCGGAGTTGACAGATCAGAGCAACAAAACTGAGAGGGTCCTAGAAGGACAAGGAGAGACAAAATACCCTCAATGATAAATGATAAACTGTGGTTATTGGAACAGAACTGGGTGTAATGCTGTACCCAAATGTAGTAGGAACCTCTTCTGCTACACAGGCTTGCTGAACTCCCCAGCTGGATGGGGCCTGAAGCAGTGAGTGGATAGACCTTTTCATAGGTGATGCTTTCTTTTCAGGCTTTGCGTGCTGCTATAAACGGAGAACCGGGACAAAGACTGATGGCTGTGCAGTGTGCTATAAGCACAGCAGGTTCCAGCTGATCAGCCTCAGCCCCGTAGAATACTTCCGCCCTGGCCTGGACGTCCTCAATCGGGATAACGTGGGCTTGGTGCTGCTGCTACAGCCTCTGCTTCCGGAGGGCCCAGATCTGGAGTCGGTCAGTCCTTTGTGTGTGGCCAACACTCATGTGTTGTTCAATCCCCGGCGAGGAGATATCAAACTGGCCCAGATGGCCTTGCTGCTAGCGGAGATCGACAAGATTGCAAAAGCCAATGAAGGCAGCTACTATCCTGTCATCTTGTGTGGAGACCTGAACTCTGTACCTGATTCTCCACTATACAAATTCATCCGGAACGGTGAGCTTTCCTACCATGGGATGCCAGCCTGGAAGGTAGGTGCCAGCCAGACTGGGATTGGGTAGCTCTTTCTTGTGTGCTGCTAGGGAAGTGCATGGCTGCATTCTTTCTCTCGTGTGGAAGTAGTCCGAATACTGAATTCAGTTATTCGTCCGTCTTCCCCAAGCCTCCGGCACTGCTGGGGAAAGCAGCAGACAAATGTGTGCATGTTGTTTCCACTGCTGCTCTTTTGCTTTCTCTTGAGGCAGACCAGTGGTAGTAGAGCACTGAATTTCAGGTCCTGGTTCTCCCTGGCTACGGGATTTTTGTGCCTGGGTGGCTGGAAGTGTAGGAGAGTACAACTCCACCAAGACTTATCGAAATTTTATGTGGATGCTTGATCTGAGAACAGTTTGAAATGGGCACGTATGCTAGGGTCACTTGTGGTTACCTGTTGCTGTGTATCCATGATCAAATACATTGTCGGCTTTTAAGCTAAGTCACACCTTGGATAATAGATACCTGCAAAGTATCTTGTCAGGTACTTCTGGCTAATCGTATTCATCCCACACAGCTGAAGGTTTATTGTGTCTGCACCATCTTCTGAATAGCTTAGTTCATGCCTTTCTATGAGGGCATCCTCCTGTCTTGCGCTTGGCAAGTGTATATACATTGTCTACAGCCTGCAAAAGTTCTGCTCTTTGTTGTTGATCTTTCCTCTCTGTTTCTGACCTCCTTGCAGGTGTCTGGTCAGGAAGACTTTTCCCAGCAGTTGTATTCACGGAAACTGCTGGCACCCCTGTGGCCGAGCTCGCTGGGTGTGACGGACAGTTGCCAATACATCACCCTGTGCCAGCCAAAGAAATCAAGTGAGCTCCAGCATGTACTGAGAACATGAGTTTGCTGAGGATGAACAGTTTGTGGGTCTTGCTGTCTGAGTACCTTGGGCATGTGTTGAATGAGGCACTCAGCAAAGATTCTCCCCTTCTATCCATTTCCTTGGTGTATGAATTAAATTAAATTTTTCTGTAGTATATTGTTGTAGCCCAGTTTCTGTCACTTTCTTTCTCTAGTCAGAAGCTGAATGTTCCCCTACCAGTAACCATTGCTCTAGGTGCCTCTTTCATATTCGCAGACTTAAGCTTCTGTGCAGTTGTAAACTGTGTTCAGCAGCCACAGCTTTCAGCTGCAGGTGTTTGTGGGAGCGGTTTTGGGCAGTATTTGCACACCACTATTAGGAAATCATTCCTAAGAGCCCAGTTACAATCATGACTGTTGTCTACTCTCCTTAGGGAGGATTAAAAAAAGAAGCAGCCCACACTAAATAGCTTTTATTGGAATCTTGAATGTAGAACTTGTATTCAACCTGATCTCCAGAATTGTTTTTTTCTTTTTCAGCAGACATTTCTTTGACTTGCACACCAGCTGATCTGCGTAAAAGTCACTTGAACTTGTGATGTCTCAGAGGGGACATTCTTAATTTGTTTCATTAAGGTGCTGACCATGATTGTTGCATTGGCTAAAGGGACAGCAATAACTGTGCTCTATTCTTCTACATTTATGTGTCTGTTTTCTTCTACATTTAGGGTATTAAGTGATTCCCATTCTCGTGGTATCAGAGTGCTTGAGCACAAAAACTTGTCTCAAACTAAAGAGGTCTAAGAGGTTTAAAGGTCCAAAGTGTGTGTAGGTGTTCCCTGTAGATGTGACTTTGCTGCAGCTGTTTTCTTCTTTTAACTTGTATTTTTCCCTGCAGGCAGACATAAGTACAGCCGGGACTTCCTGCTCCAGTTTCGTTTTTGTGATGTTGCCTGTGAACGACCACCACAGCTGGTCGTCTTGGAAGGTGTGACAGATGCTAAACCAGGTATTAACGAGAGATTTTTCAGCTCGAGACTCTCCTAGCTTGTTTTTGATGAAAACGAGAGGTGGAAGTAATGCCTGGTGAGAAAAGGGGAAGGCAGAAGGGTGCCTTCTGTGGCTGTGTGGTTGCTGATGGATTCCATGAGTGCTCAGAGGAGTACAATCTTACCACCCTTATACACACTGTGTTCGTTGAGATGCACTGAGGTTCAGCCTCTTTTGGAGGCTGTTTCTTATAAAGGGATATATATATGTGTGTGTATGTGTGTATATATATATATATATTCCTTTTTTTCCTGCTTCAAGATTTTTGGTGGGGGAGAACAAGCCTGAAAACTGTAATGTCACAATGGCCACAACATAGATGACTCTGGATGCTGGTACCCAGTAGACACTGCCTCACCTCTGGGCATTGTGGCATGGCTGGTTCTGCTCTCTCCATTTCTGTTCTGCCTTTCTAGACACTTGGAGTAAGCTGTAGGTTAGGGCACATGAACTTTCTTTGAGAGCAAAGGTGGAAGTACCCTGAGCTTTGGTAGTATTAAATACTTAAAGGACATGTCCTTACCAGGAGAGAATATGACTTCTCAGTTGTTTGCACTGATCTGCTCTCAGGATGTTCCTTGCTAGTCTTAGAGCTAGGATTTCCTGTGAATATTTTTCTTTAAGGTGCCTGTGACTGGAAGCTATCTGCTCTTCTTGGGCAAAAAGATTCATGTGGTCTCAGGAGAAGCTTCTTAGACTTGGGATGAGCAGCCTGTTCCAGGATCTGTGTAGGTCTGGCTGGAATCTCTTTGCTCCTTTGCAGACCGCCCTGCACACTGGCCCAAGCCTGCTGCCATGATGAAAGACCCTGATCCCCAGCCATTCGTCCCGAGGTAATTTGGTGCACCTTCAATGGCCCTGCTCTTCAAGCCTGGTCTTGTTTTCCTGAGCACTGAAAATCTGGCTGAAGTAAAGATGGAAATAAATGTGAGAGTGGAAGAGAGTAAGGAGGTCTGTCTGGAAGAGCCAGATGCACCCAGGGGTGTCCCAGCAGCTGGGCGCTCTTCTGTCAGCATTGTGGTGAGGCTGAGAATGAAGGGCATAGCCAGGGTTGGGTATTGGAGACAAAGGAAGTTCATAGTCCGCTTTGTCTGTGGTGTAAGTGGAGTGAATAATTCTGAAAGACTGTCTTTTATGTGTTCACAAAGTAGGAATAGTTTGGACAGTTGCATCAGCAAGGAAATGTCCAACTTCAGCTGTGACTGCAGCACTGAGCATCGCATCATTCTCGTTCCTGCCTTGGTAAACAGTGGCTGTTCACGTGCAGGTCTTCAGGCGTTATCCATCACGGCCTCAACCTGCCCTCTGTATACAGCCACTTCCTGCCACAGAGGGGACGCGTGGAGGTCACAACGATGCCCATGGGGCTTGGAGCCACCGTGGATTATATCTTCTACTCGGCAGAGCCTGTGGAGAATGGGAACAGAGGAGGTGAGTGTGGCAGTGCCAGGCTTATCCCTGTGATGTTGGGAGAGGGCTGCGAGGCATGCCAGAGTGCATCTCCATGTTAGGCGGTGCAGTTTGTTAAGCTGGGGTTGCTCTACAGGGTGTGACTTTGGCTGAAATGATGCACAAAGTGGAAGCAACATTTACTGTGGTATCATGAGAAGACACTGTTTATCTTTGCTGTGGGAAAACTGAAGCTGCTTAGCTTGTGTAGACTTTTGAGGAAGCTAGAACAGAACAGATTCTGTTCTTCTGTGTAAGTATGTTACTTGTGCTCTTGGTAACAGGCAGTGCTGGGTCCTAAGTTCAAAGCTTGGACTTGTGGTCTGACTGAGACCACGCACTGGCCTAAGAAGGTGGTGACTGATTACCTTACAATGGCACCACCTTTCTGCTGCCTGAAACAGGAGTTATGTTGATGAAAGACTGCATTTAAATGCATCCAGGAACTGTGTCTGAGCTGGTTCGGATCATGTTGGAATCAGCTTTGGGAAGGAGGTTAGGAATGAAGAGATAAATTCCTCCTCAGGGGAGAATCTGAAGCTTTTGCTAGGACTTAGTACCATGAAAGGAACTTCCCATATAAGCAGCTGTCCCGTGAATTTAGTATATACTTGATTTCTGTGCCTGCATATATATGAAACTATTGAACAGCAGTATTATAGAATGCTCACTGCTTTCACATCTAGGGTCAAAGCTGCATGCAATGTTTGTGCAGGCTGTCTTTGTTCATCAGGGAAAGACTAGCAAAGCGTTGACAAGCGTCCTTCTGTGAGTGTACAGTTAATCCACAGCACTGATCTCTGGCTGATGCTTCTTTCCGTCTTTGTCAGGTCGCAGGCTCTACCGGGATGGAGCCCTGAAGCTGCTTGGCCGCCTTTCCCTTCTCTCTGAAGATGTCTTGCTGCTGGCAAATGGCTTACCAAATCCTTTTTGTTCGTCTGATCATCTCTGCCTGCTGGCTAGCTTTGGCTTGGAGATCTCCAGCCTCAGAGAGGGTTAGTGTTGGTTCCCTTTCCCTAAAGAAAAGCTGTTCTGAATACAGCAGCTGAGGCTCTGGATTGCACAACCTGCTTGCAAGAAAACTCTTTTCCTTGTCATGCCCTAAAAGGCCCTTTCTCCCCTCACACCCTCACAAAAAGCAGGAATGGGAGAGTTGGAATGCTTTTTGCTTTGATATTTTGTGGGTCTGCAGACCTGAGCTGTGTTCCCAGTGGGCATCCAGTTGTATTCAGGCATTACCATCTCTTAAATGGATTCTTGTTCCACTGCTTTGTTTAGCAGATGTTTTAGTGCTGTGGGAACCAACATAACTCCCCATGTTTATTTGTCCCTGTGTGAGATCTTCAAGGAGCTGGGAAAGAAAGGGGCAACACTACCTACTTCTGGTTAGTTAATTGCTACCAAGGAGCAGAGGATGTAAACACCGATATTCTTTCACACCAGAACACTTTTTCTTTTAATTTCTCAGTAATAGTTTACGAAGTATGGTCCTTCCAGGACTAGTGTCGTGTTGCTGTGCTAACTGCTTGGACGTGGTTTTTACTTAATAATTTGTAAGGGCTGCCTTGGTGGCAGAAGGGTTTGTGTAGTTGAGCAGTTTCTACAAGAAGCTGCCTGTTGTGACTAATGGAGCAGGGAATGGGATCGCCAGGAATGGAGCCAGGGGTCCTACAGAGCCAGCCTCAGGATCTCTAGAACTGCAGCAAAAGCCTAGAGGCCTTGGGAAAGGCTCTCTTCCTTTCTGTCAGTCTCAGAACAGTACCTAGTCTAGTACTTGTAGAAAACGTATTTATGATCCTCCCAGTGAATATCAGGTGGAAAAAATCATCCTGTGAGGCATGACAACCCCAGGAGGCTGTAGGTCTGGGAGATATTGAAAGAGAGATGAAAATGAAAGGCATGTGAGAGGCAGCAGAGCCATCAGATGGAAAAGCTGATAGTTGTCACTTGCCCTGCTCTTTCTCTGTGCCGTCCCTGTTCCATTCAGCCTGCCAGGGGTCAGATAGCCAACCTGTAGCATGCTGCTGTGCCAGACTGGAGTTCATGCTACTGCCTTCTTCTGGAGACAGCCATGTTTAGATAGGTAGAACCTGTAGGACGGACTCCTGTCTCTAGACAGGCATTGGGAGGGAGGGAAAGGCTGTGTGAGTTGGAGCAAGATTGTCAGTCGCTTGGATCCCAGTGTACCTTTGGTGATCTATCCGTGTACTTTTGTCAGCAGTGGCTTGGCCAGTACAAAAACAGTAGAACTGTATCTGTTCTGAGGCCAGATTCCCCAGTTCAGCCTGACATTTGGTGCTTGGTTTTCCCGTGAGAGATGACAGCAACATTGGCAGAAACATTATCAATCTTCTGTTCACAAATGAGGCAGGGAAATCCAGTTGCACCTCAGGTTTTTCTGGGAAGGTACAAGGAGACTTGAAATACTGTTCTCTCTTCCTGTGTTGTACTGGTGGACTTTCATATTTTAAATGTTACTTTCTTTATTGAAAAATAAAATTTTTCTCATCTAAGAAAAAACCCAAAGTAACTGCAGCACCTTGTGCTCCTGGCGTCTGAACCCTCTGAGGACTTGGTCAACAAGGCTTTGCTGGCTGGGATGTGGAAGAGGAGAGGGCAGATTAGCTATACAAGAGAGTAGTAATGATAGTTGAAGAGAGGGAAGAAGTGGGCCTAGCTGTTGTCTCCCAGCACATCCCCAAATCCAAGAAGTTTGGCATCCAGCTTGTCTTGCAAAATGGTTTGCGTTCAGGAACTATTCCCTTCCTCCAAAAGAAAGCAAGTACTGCTGATCTTTTACAGCTCACCTCTGTAAACTGTACAGAAACAAGTGGTGTGCGTGGGGATTGTGTTCTGTGCCCATCTGAGTCTGCAAGGACTGCATATTCCCTTCTTGCCCCTGCCAGATGGTGTGGTATTTGCCTGGCGATGTGTGGATGGCTTTTGCTACCCCAGCTGGGGTAACATGTAGGAGTCTGTATAACTGAACAGCAGTCTGGGGGTGAACAGGTTTGCAGCTGTGTTTGCCCTTAGTTTCACAGGTAATGGTTCCAGTGTGGTACTGGTGTTTGTACATGGGGAGGGATGCTGAGCAGTGCATTTCTGTGGCTCTGTTTATCTGACAGTTGCACGAATTTCTGCGAGTACTCTTACTATGATTTTGTTGTTGGATGTATTTGTGAAGGGAAGGGAGGAAAGGGAAATGAGTGAACTGAGAGTTTTATTTTCTGCCAGGCTTGAGAAGAAGTTGCCAGAAAGCAGCCTGGTTGCAGATTACCAGCTGGTGGGAGTTAAGTTGTAATAGGAAACTTGGAAGACACTAAAGGTTTAAAAACAACCGACCAAAAGCAAAACAAAAACCACTGTGACACATCGTGTTGGCACTTACAACTTCGGCTGTCTGCTTCCATTGTAATTGCTGGCTAGGTCTGATGGTCAGTTGATGAGGGCAGTGTGTGTTTGTGTGAAAGCAGCCCTCCTGCCCCGCCTGTTGAGACCGTAGGGTGTGCACAGTACACCATCGGATGAACTGGCTGCCCCTGCACTGGCCAAAGCACCCTGCCAGTCCTGTGATGTAACTAAGGCATAGGAGCTGTGCTGCAACATCACAAATGCTTCTTCCATTTTACTTGAAGCAAAGACTTGACTTTTCTTTTGGGTAACTTGCATGAAGGCACCTCTCAGGGAGGTTTCAAGGTTCCAGGTATATTTTGTTGGGAAATCTAATGTTCCACAGGTCAAGCTAATGCTTTCTTTTTGTATACATGAAATAGTATGGTATGAACTTGGAAAGGTTAAGTTGTTGAACACTGGATATGGAGTCATGTGCTGAGAAACCCCAGGACAATGCCTGCGAGTCCTCTGATTTTTATTTCTGAAGGTTAGAAAGTTCCCAGAGGGACCTGCAGCTCCCAAAGCCCTGGCTCACATGTGCTTCTTTGGGCATTCATAGGTGAAACTATTTCAGAAATGCAGGATCGTTGCTAGTGACTGCATACAGATGCACAAAGGCAGAGTGGAAGCATGGATCACTGTGGGTTTTGATCGTTGTCCCTGAAGCTCTGATATAGACCCCTACAGAGATGACCTCTTTCAGGAAAGAAAAACCCTGTGTTCTGTAGCAGTTTGGAGTTAATGTCAAATGGATCTGGAGACCAGTGAATGCCTCTGGCTGTGGGGGATTGTAGTAGAAGTTTGGAGGTGGTGTGGGTGGAAAGAGTCCCTACCACTGAAACAGCAACTGGTATATAGTTGTAGGGAGATAATAATGTGTTCTGTGATGCTTTAAGAATAGCACACAGTGATATAGTAAGAGGCTGTGGTAATGAGCAACTCATGGTGGGAAGCAGAACTAAGATACCAGATGTAGCTCTTAGCACTGTTTCTGAACTAAATGCATGACTAGTTGTC
>Ga0181612_154596_pt1 | contig 11497 bp, 8 predicted proteins | sample HoacroProtozoa21_FD_119630 | JGI IMG/M metagenome (GOLD analysis project Ga0181612, IMG submission 119630) | Hoatzin crop microbial communities from Cojedes, Venezuel. Combined Assembly of Gp0051906, Gp0051904, Gp0051908
CACCTGATTTTTACTAGACCCTCTGGGCAGTGTATTTATATTATCTTACTAGATGCTTTGGACAGTGTATTTACATTATCTTTCAATCTAGCCACAACACCACCCTTGACAGCTCCTTTGGAATGATTTGCTATGCCAAACATTGATCTCAGCCTTCTGAGATAAGAAGTTATTTGATTACAACTTCCCATCACTCAGACTGATCCTCATGTCCTTGATGAAATAGCAGCTCATGACGAAAGTGAGAGGACAAAACGCACTGTGACAAATAAATACCAGAGTATCAATGGCATGATTGGTCAGTGGCTATTTATATCCTTACACCAACATGCTATCCCAGCCATAACCTGGCCATCTTGGATAAGCTTATATATATTAAAAAAAATGAATCATGAATAAAAGACAAAGGTTGATATCTGCAAGACAGGAAACTGGATGATCAAGCTTGGGTAGGTCAACCCTTTTTTCAACATACACAAGCATAACTTGCTTTGCTTGTCTTCTCTGAGGGGAAAAAAAAAAGTATATGCATTATGCTGTAATGGAAAAGGAAGCCCTCGCATTTTTACTTTGGATCTTTTGATATTTGATAAGCCAGGCCTTCCAAATAAGGTGCAGTTTCCATCGGAATTATATAAAGCACTTACAGTAAGTACTGTAGTTATCTTTAATAAGACATCTCTGAGGTGGGGCCAATTCCAAGTGGCCTTAGTTTTTCTCATTCATCAAATGAAACTCAGAACTGCAGAAAGCTGCCTGGGACAAAAAAGTAGAGCTGTTTCCCATTATTTTCATAACATTAAAGAATCTCTTTTTGTCTAGGCAAGGACGTTCTTCAAAGATAAATGTAGACTCACTAAAACAAATTCTGGTGAAGTCAAGCAAAAAACTTACACAGAAAAAAACACTCCACTGATGAGGAGACGCACTATGCTGCTACCCTGAAACTTGACTTGAATTACAAAACTACTCGTTTAATGTTCAGTGGTTCTTTGAAATAGACATTTGTAAACCACATTACTTTCACTTTCTGAAGCAGATCAGTCTTCCAATTTCTGTGCTTCACTCCAGAAGTCCATAAACCGACAGTTCCTTCATTCAGTTTCCTCTGCTTTCACCTGGCTTTGATATACCACACTCACCTGTAAAACGGTCCAGTGGGAGTACGTCACAGCTATCGGACTAGCACGGCCAGTCAGGGGATTCAGGCGGACAGATGGTGAGCCACCCTGCTGTGTAGCTGCAAGAGGTCAAACACAGTTATCAGACTTCCAGAATTTGTGTTTGCTATGCAGAGTTCTGTCGCTTTCATTAAACATTTCAATAATCACACAGTAAACTACATTCCAGAAATGTATTATTACAAGTGATTTTAAGACTATTTTCTTCATCTTAAAAAAATATTTATTCTAGTATATGTGAACAGATATTAAAAATATATATTGTAAAATTTATATACACACACATAGAAACCTCATAATCACAGTCTTTTGTATCTTAATATCACATTTTGATTTGGCTGCTTGACTTTCTCATCACAACATACCACAGAAAGTGGATTCGCACAGGAAGAGCCTAGATGTTCATAAACACACACTGAAATTAAACAGTACTTTTATTGTAGATGAGGCAGTATTCTGCAGGTATTATTTTCTGGTGACATGCAGAGATAATTTAAAAGTAAAGGCATTATTTGCAGGTCAGATAATCTTTAAAATCTGCAATCATTCTCAGAGTGAGAGAAATCCTTGATGAAATCAAGTTTAGCCCCATGTTCATAAGTGTAATAAGTATAGTTGAGAAGGCAAAGAGATCAGATGAATTTATCTGCAATGCTAGACAGGTACAGGGGATTTCACAGGACACAGTTGCTACAACAGCCAACATTTTTTTAATATTGCCCTTGCTCACATCACGTTGCTGAGTTTTTGTGCAGTTTTGAGCAGCAAACACAGGAGCTAAACAACACAGAAAGAGCTAGCGGACATCCTTCTAAAGAAGCAACGTGCACGACTCATCTTACTTCAAAAGCTAATTCTGAGCAACTTTATGATGAAATCTGGACATCTTTCAGAAGAACATTCTATGACCTGCGAACGTATTACAATTCTGGATATTGCTTAAAATCTAAATGATATCCAGGTTTCACTCGCTGGAAACTCCAAAGTATGGTTACGAACCGGAGAAAGCCACCAAAGAAAACTTTTGAAGGGCTATTGTAAAAACAACACAAGAGAGCAATGACAAAGGAGAAATGTCTTGTAACCTGCTGGAGTGGTTCTAAGGAACAACAAACACATATTACAAAGGACCTATTTTCTAAGAAAAGAAGGAGGACCTGAAAAGAAAAAATGTTTGTGAAATAATAGGTAAGTATAAAACATTAAGTCCAGATACTATGCTATAAGAAAAAACCCTACAAGTAAAATATGAATGACAGCATTCTTACAGTTAGTAGAGCTTACAGCAAAAGCAAGCCATTAATCAAATGAATTGTTGTGTTGGTACATCAAATTGAGGAGAACAAAAATAACTGTGCAGAAGACTACACTGATGACCAGTTCTGAATGGTTCTGAAATGCAGAATGTTATACAAAAAGAACGGTTCACACTCCCAAAAGCTGCTTTTTTGCCATCTTACAGGCTATGACAGTGACTGCTCCAATAGCAAGAACAACTGCATCTGTGGAAATGCCATGGGAGACACGAACTTCTGGTACTTAACGGCAGTCAGTTAATAAGCAAATCCACTGTAAGATGGAGGCCAGTTTTAGATAAGGACCACCTATCACCATAGTCACCAACGGAGAGTCACCATACATCCAAACAACTTTTTTAAACAACACTGAAGAAAGCATCTGACGGGCAGGGTTATCAAAGGCAAAGGTGTCCATTCACTTATAATATTTCAAGTCTTCAAACTGAATCCAGATTCAAAAACATACCTGCTTCACTCACTTGCTTTTGTCCTACCCTTAACTGGAGAGAAGAAATTTCTAAGCTGTTTTTTTTAAGATAGCATTAATCTAGCCATACCCCAGAGAAATTACCAGCTAAAGCACATTCTGTCACCGGCTGGCGTGAAATAACCGACAGTGAACACGGATCTCATCTGAATGCTAAGGAGACAGGGATGAATGGCATCTTATGAAATAAATGAATATTTACTGAATAAATTAAGAACAAGATACAGCCCTTTCCATCAAACAAAGTGGATCAGCCCCGAAACAGATTTGGTTTCTGCCAAAAGAGACATACTTCTGGCCATACAAGCTATGGACGGAAAATTTCACACACTCTTTAGGACACAATATGCTGACTATGAAGAACACTGATTTATGAATATGGAATTGCTGTCAGCAGGGCTATAACCAACCCAGCAACGGTCCCCTGAGAACAAGCAGGGATCAGTGAAGTGCAGAACAAGGAAAAGACTGAACACTGCATCACAAATATTCTTGCACAGAAGTTGAATGACCATATTTCAAAATACTGACATATCTTTGGATATCCAAAGAGATTTCAAAGAAATCAATACTTTTAAAGGAAGTTATTTGCAAGTATGTTAACAAAGAATTTATAAGCAAATACAAGTTATAAATCTGACAGCTGAATAAGAAAAATTAGAAGAAATACAATGGAATAGAAAATTAGTTGATACTGGACAATATATACTGAGGGGGAGTCAAAAGACTTCTCTGCGTTTAAGTCACCCTTCATTGCCCTCTCGAAAGACCCCCAGTAGGTAAACAAATACGGATAACTGTGAGCTTGCTGATACAATATTCAGACTTCCAAAAAGCTTTTAACAAAGCAATCATCAGAAACTTACCAAAACTGAGCAACAACAGCAGGAGAGGGAAGGCTGTACTTTTAAAAAAGAATCCCTTAAAGATACAACACAGAAGATGGGAATAAATAGTCACTTTTCAGAGGTGAGTGAGGTCACCAGTGGAGGTCTCCAAGGACCTGCACTGGAACTCACTCTGTTCAGCATTTTAATAGAGTACTTTAAAAATGGAGTGACTGAGCAGTGAGGCGATGCTTGCAGATAATACCAGGTTAGTCACGTCAGAGAGGAGCAGTCAGCTAAGAAGAGGTGAAGGAACAACAACAAAAACAACACCTTACAAGTTTCCCAATGCCACCACCCACCAGACAAAGCTCTGCACTTGGGAAAAATCAACTGATTTCACACAGGAAATGATGGATTCTTAGTTGCCGATCAATAATCAGGAACTAGATCTTGGTATTACACTAGAGAGTTTCAGGAAGACATCAGTTTGATATTCAGCAGCTGTCAAAAAGACCTCCCAAGTCACAAACAAAGCAATCAGGTTTAGGAAATATTATGAAAGGGAACAGAGAATGAAACAGGAAAATTATTATTCCACTGTATAAATCCATGATTCACACCTTGACCACTGTGTATATTTTTGGACTCTACATCTCAATAAGGAAATAACAGGACTGGGAAAGGTTACAGGGAAGGCAACCTGGATGATGCACAGTGCACTTCTCTGAAGGAACAGCTAAGTGAGGCAGGACTCTCCATTCTAGAGACAACGCAGCTGAAGGAACGATGACAGAATTATTTAAATATCACGAACATCACAGCGAGGGGGATATGGATATCGACAGATTCACACAAAAAACAAATGGTCAAAAGAGACAAGAAATGGTGGCTCTTTGCACACAATGCAATTAAGCTGTGAAATGAAGTCCTTGTCACAGATGTCGTACATGCCACAAGTCTGCAGAGGCTAGGAGAAACAGACAAGTTCACGGCAGTGAAATCCACTGAGGGCTATTAAACACAACTTGGGTTATGGTTTATTGATTCTGGGAGCCCATGCTGTTGGGAGTATTTTGGCAAGACATCAGTCCATGCTTGCTCTACTCCTGCACTCCTCCTCAGCCATTACTGTCAGAGGAAATGCTGAGCTACATGGACATTTGGTCCGAGCAAGGCTAGTATTCTTATCTCCAAAGCAGAGAACTATTCACTAAGTCCTGCTTTCTCAACACTGATGATGAATTGTACCAAAATAAACAAGAGAAATTTATTTGGAGGGATGACAGTATTGACATCACATTCTTACATACCTCTCCCTCCTCATGAGACAATATAATTTGGTGGGCTCCCAAGGTTTCAATAGAGAAGTACAAATCAATCGTAATCTTTGCTGACGACACGAAGCCTACAGCTCTACCAGTAAATTAAATTTATCCAGATCCATCCTCTGGCACAGAAGCTGTTAATACTATTAAAGTCTCTTACTCTTCCAAGTCAAAACAGCCACATCCAAACAGCCTGTTGGGAATGGTCCCAAGCCCACGCCAATTGCTGAACTAAGCACAGTACTTCTGGGGTGAGAGTGCTGTAACAATCTAATGATAGAACAGATCAAGGCACCCATGAACGTTCCTGGCAAAGTTTAATACAGTAGCATAGACACGGACAGATATACTTGAGCTCAGCCACAGTTTCAAAGATGTATTTTGCCAAATATATCCGGAAGTTGGAACCTAAAGGTAAATAAAATCTAAGAACATCAAAAAAGCTCACAGCTCGATGTGTACACATTTGTACTGCATGCTTTTTATAGGTTCCGATATTACACGCAAACTCAGGAAAGCTGAAAGCCCCAAAATAAATGCAAACCCAATATGATCAGCTGCAGTTCTTTTTCAAGCTTGAACAGCCACCATGATTTCTCCAAAGATCTGCTGGAATCTGAAGGAACACAGGTATCACCTCTATGCATTCAAGATAGCACCAGACATTAGTAAGTGTTCTTATCAGCTCAGGTGGCCAAAGGGGACAAGACTGACATTCTCCAGCATCTTCCACTGCACTTCAGCAGGCGCCACATCAGAAATACCAAGGAAGAACCTTAAGACCATCCTTTCAGTGTGAACTTACGTCAGGTCTAAAAGCTGCGCCTAAAAGAAGCTAGTTATTCATTAGACGAGTGGGTCAACAGTACTCAAAGCTGTGCAGGAAATTAGGGAATGCAGCTGTGCCTGTTCTGGATCAACAAACACATTGGAATGGGCCTGGACACAAAAAAATATGCAAGCTCCGATCCTTTACCAACCAAAAGACTGATGAAAATGAGGATGATACGCAAGGTCTCCTCAGTAAGGGAAAATGGGAAAGACAATGTTGTTTGAAGTGTCTTAGACACTCCGGTGGGATTAACTGCCTTACATAGACCCAGATGTCTAGCAGTTGTCGACTCTCCACACAGCCAGCAAAGAAACAGGCTCATCAGAAAGAAATGAATTGTCTTCCAAAGGGATACAACTAAGAAAGCTGAAATGACTCAACCTCGGGGAGGTGCCTGTTTCCCTCTGCTGGCTATATATGTAATCTGGATGACAAGCCCAGGCACATACAACTAACTATTATACATTCAGATGAATCCTGCTACTAGTTTTACAAGTGCATTATTAATGCATCTAGTCTGCTTTTCTCAAGGGAAAATACGGTGCTATTTATGCTGTGCTAAAACAGATACTATGTTTTAGGCTGCTTATTTATTTTAAGAATCCCCTTTTGACCAACACATATGTGAATTTTAAGCCTTACAATCAAAGAAAAGTATCTTAACAGAAGATGTATCATGCACAGTAATGTGACTACTCCTATGTTACCACTCACCAGAAGGATTATCCTATGTAAATGAACCCTGCAGCCACAGACGTATTCGAAAGGCATGATTGGACTCGAAACGTCAGCTGGCACCGATAACCAACATTTCTCACGTAGTCTCCTTGACTGATTTTTCATTATTAGGATGCTCTCCGATAATAAAGCTTCACTACATTTCTTTGATGCAATCTTACTATTATCAAAGGTTTAGCAGGTAGTTGAAAGCACACAGAACTAAATCCTTCAAATAATTCTGGTCTAACGCTAGCGGGGAAAAAAAAGATTCAGATGAGCACCTTTTACTTTACTGCCCTTTCAATAAGAATCATAATGAAAAACCATGGAAATCTTTTTGTTGCTGAAATTAACAAACAACTTTGAATATACATAAAAAGAAATCTTTTGACAAAGTTCTACTTTGATTCAATTTAATGGAACTTCAAACGTGAAATGAAGAGAGTCAAGAATAAGATTGAACATATATTCTTTAGTCCTCTCCCTTATGAAATACATAGTAACTATCACTTTCCAAATACGCTAATCTTGGTTCTGTGTTCTCAAGATGAAGGAAGGCAGACTTTTTCATGTGCACATATGAAGAAACAAGTTTTCAGCATTCTGTATGTTATAACACACGGAAGAAAGAATGCCAGAGAGATTAAGAGATACACAAGAGCAGAAGTAAAAACACTGAGATAGTGTTAAGTGACAGGGAAAATTAGAGGATTTATAATACTCTCTAGTGAAATGTCAAACTTATCTTCTCAGAAGTACTAATGAATTCATTGGAGTTTTCAAAAGCCCGTGATTCCATAAGTTTCTCTATTTTAGTTTGAATTACACCTTAATTTTTGTAACTTGGAAAACCTGGTGTGCTTTCATCATGCTCTCCCCCCACGGAAGATTTTACCTGTACAACATAGCCAATTTATTCATTAAACTTTCGTAACTCTGGTGAGAGAGACTAGCATCATCGTCATCCGGTTACAGAGATCCTGATATTCATGTCTAAATCTGTGCTAGTCTGCTTCAATTCCTCTACAGGTCGTACTGCAAAACAGGCACTTCCAGGAGACAGTAATCTCACCCCAAGACACATTCTAAACCAAGCTACATGAATCGCACCCTAGAGACGCCCGTTTCCTGCCCTTGACTATAGAAGAGGCCTGGGGGAATGATTTGGTTCAGCTTCTCTTCTGAAGAATAAAAACACTTCAGTGAGACTGAAAATTTTAGCAGAAACATTTTAGGCAAAAGAAAGGAGTCAAAACTTTTGTACTTTCTGGTCTTCAGTGCACAAAAAAAATACAACATAAAGAAGCTAAGCAGGGAAAAAAATTAAGATATGAAAACAGTATGAGCAGAATGAAATAGTCTACACAGTAGACACACAGACTGATCTTAGACTTTAAAAACTTCACCTGGGAAAACATGAGACCAAGGACTAGTACACTACTTTTCAATAAGTTCTCAGGGCTTTAGCATCACCATCCTAGTTTTGCTTAATTAAAAAAAAAATATGAAAGTTAGCCCAACACTGACTAGTTGTGGACAAATGTTTTTCTCCTCGCCCTTTAACCTCAACAGAGAGGCTACCTGGAAAATCACCAGGGGACACTCAAAATCTGGAGGAAGGACAGGAATATTAAACAGAAAATCTTCTTCCTTTAAAGGCCTCTCTTCCTTTTAGACTTTACACTTTCTATCTAATTCTCACTTGAGATATACACATGACAGAGCATTGTAGAAAAATATTTTAAAAGATCACTTTTAAATATCTTTTTGAAAAGCAAGTGCAGAAATTTTTTTCATACCTGTTGGACAGTAGGGCTGTGGGTACTGCACTGAAGATGTGTAGCTGTTGTACGTTGGAACGGAAGTGGCAATGGTTTGAGACCCTTGCTGGGGTGGCAGAGAAGGGGGAACGGCCTGCAGCGTGTACGTGATCTCTTCTACAGACCTCTGGTCTCCTGGAAAGGCAGCTCCATCTGGAAAAGCTGGGGAAGCCACAGGCACTGGGAGCAACCCAGGAGAACCCTGCCAGGTTGTGGAAGCGACTGGAGTCGAATCTAAACTTGTTGGTAAAGTGACATAGTTCTGGGATGAGGTCGACACGCAGGAGTAAGCAAAGAAACTGTCTTGACCATAAGGTTGCTGAAACTGTCCTACAGTCTGCAGTCCTGCAGTGGGTACAAAACAAAGTGAAACAAGGGTTAAGGAAAGGAGTTTTCACAGGCAATGACAGGCAATATGAGGAGCCAACACTCTACAACTTCATTTGGGAAGACCACCTTTGCTCCAAGACACTTCATCCAGAAATAGACTGTATTCTTACGCCTGAACACACAGCAACTGCCACTGTGGCCGTGCCAAAGCACTGTTGTCTACGTAGCATTCAATCTCCTTAAACTTGCACTAACAAGTTACCAGTATGTAGAAATGAGCTATAAATCAAAATGCATAGTAACTTACCAAACCAGGCAAAAGCAATTTACAAAATACCATGTCTCAAATCAGACATTAAAAAAAAGGAGGAAATCATAAAGCAAGACTTCACCAAACTCCAACATTGACAGCTCACAGAGAGCCAAGGGGGAAGGGCAATGTCAAAATCCTCCAAGTGGCTTTGAAAGTACTTCACGACAAGTCATTAATTTGTCAAGAAAAAAAAATTCAAAGCCAACCTTTTTCCAGTCTGCTCAACTAGTTCAGTTTAGACTAAAATATCTCAAACTTCACCATTTTTTTTCCTTCCTGGATATTCCTTTTATTCCTCTCAGTTATTATTTTATGCAATCGTATTTGCTCTTGTACCATGACAGCTCAATTTCTAGTTGAGGTTTTGGTGACTTTGTTGAAACACTGGCAGTAATGCTGAGAACACCTATGCTCATCGCATCCCTAAAAGAGCTACTGCATCTGTGACTCCTCCGCAGTCCTGCACATAGCCATGCTAATTTTAAGTTTCAGGAGAGTTTACATCAGTAGGGTTTATCTAGAAGCCAGGCTCTCTCAAACCTGCAGTTCCTGATTCTCACTCTAAAACACTTTTTGAAAAAATAGCCTCACATTTAACCTCTTTCACTTCTCTGATGGGAACTAATTCAAGAAATGGGTAATATACAGTCATTATTCTGTAAGTTCATATTAAATCATTGAAAACCACTAAATAAATACCACCTGGTCCTGAATATTTACTGAGAGTTAATGCACAGAACTGTTTATTTCTTGTTCAGTATTTTTACCATATATAAACAGATAACAAACAGAAGTATGAGAATTCCTTTGTTTATATTTTACCTTTAGATAGGGAAATTGAGTTTATCTAGTTTTAACACATGAACGAGACACCACAGGGTGCCAAGTTACAAAGCACCAGTTGCTTTACAGGAATTGTTCCTGGATGTTTAACACGGAGTTGCATGTTGCAAGACAACTGGAACAGACTGAAGATTTGTAAATGAAAATATCTTTTATCTATCAAATTACCTCACGTTTACAGCAAAGACATGCCCCTAAATAGTTAGTACAGAGCGCACAATAAACTGTAAGCCTGTCAGAACTCGACTGCACATAAAACCCAGTGTTCTCCTTGTTCTTTCCTTCTAGAAACTGAGACTCCTAGAGCAGAAGCTCTCTAAAACTGCACCCATAAAGAGGCCAAAAAATTTAAAGTTTGTATCTTTCTTAGCATTTACTCTGACAATGGCCTGCATCCCATCAGTCAGACCAGATCTCATTTCTGTAATGACTCATGTTAGTCTTAACAATGTTAACACCAAATCTTTAATTTAAATGCTTCCTAGCCTCGATACCAAAATAAGTTCCTTCCCTTCTCAAATGCTTCATTTTGTTTCCTTGGCATTACAGGTGTAGTTCCACACGCATCATAGAAAACACCACCTGAATTAGTTGACAATTCCTACTCTGAAATAGTAACCAACAGGAAGCATCATTTTACCCTGCTCTGTTCTGGTGCTGCGGGAAGCAGCACCACAAACTGATTCTCCCCTTCTCCGGGTCACACGCTGCTGCCACTTCTCCGCACCCAGCCTAACAGCTCTGCCACCCCCGTGCTGCGGCACCCTGACCCAAGAGCCAGCCACAAACAGGCCGCTCAAGTCTTGTCCCCGGCTCACTGTGCTGAGCCAACACAGGTGCTGCAAGGAAGGTGATGGTTAACACGTGACAGAGGGCATGGGAAGCAGGACTGCTCTTCTGGCAGCAGCCCACGGTTCCACCAGACCAAGAGCACCGCAAAACAAGATACTCTCATCTTCCCTACATAGCATCAACTACAACGCTCTCAAGCTTACATGGAACTTGTGGAATAGTCCTCTGAGAGCTCAGACTTGTCTTGGAAAACTCAGCTCCTCTCAAGGAGAGTTAGAAAGAAAGAAAACATGTTGTGGGGCTTTTCAGCATTGTTTTCTATGTAGCTCTCACCTACTGATTCAATGCTCTTTAAAAACTATCATCAAGCTTGTAATTCTTTTTCTGGAGACAACTGATGGAAATCCTACTACCAAGCCTTTTCTCCTTTGCGCAAAACTAGCAGGATGCTCAGGTCATCACTTCACATGACCCATCGTTCCACACGGATTTAATGAGAGCTTGTTAATAACCGCTACACACCAGCAAGGAGTAATGTTCACCTGGCAGAGCTGTGCCAGCTCCCCAGAGATCAGGCGAGGGTGTTGGGGGCTGTATTGCCATCTATGGGCAGCGCAACGGCCAGCCGGGGCAGAACAACGGCCAGCCGGGGCAGAACAACGGCCAGCCGGGGCAGACCAATGGCCAGCCGGGGCAGACCAACGGCCAGCCGGGGCAGACCAATGG
>Ga0181612_176765_pt1 | contig 11497 bp, 4 predicted proteins | sample HoacroProtozoa21_FD_119630 | JGI IMG/M metagenome (GOLD analysis project Ga0181612, IMG submission 119630) | Hoatzin crop microbial communities from Cojedes, Venezuel. Combined Assembly of Gp0051906, Gp0051904, Gp0051908
AGCAAACTAAGATAACTAAAAATATTTTTAAATTAAAATTCTGAAGTTAAAATTTAGGTGAAATTTCCCACCTGACGCTGTTGCATACAGCCTTACAAGCTCTTCCTCTTAGCATTTGAGCAGGGTGAAATCCTGTGCCTGTTCTGAGATGGAGTTTTAGGGGAAAGAGGCCATAACAAATCAGGAGACAATTTGGCCTCTGCCCCTATTACAGTCAATTTTGGAGCAGAGTTGGGTTTTAGTCACAAGCACGTCTATGGAAGGGCATATCTGTAAAGTGTAGACTTGTCTTTTTAGACCATTTTGTTCAGTTATGGATATATTAAACAACTACAGACTGTGTTGATTTCTTCACCAAAACCCGCCTGAAATCCCCAACAGCAACTAGGGAACAGAAGGATGAATATCATTATTTTTAGGTGGCAGTGAAAGCTGGAGAAACAACAATATAAAAGAAAAGAAAAATCTGAAGCAAAGCATGAAGAAGGAAGCAGAGAAGTAATAAACTTGTAAACAGAGTATCAGAAACCACTCTGAATAGTAAGTCATTCTGACTCTACAACCTGAGTCATACTTGAAAGTAGGAAATTACTATACCTTTTGTATGGAAAAAGAACAGTCTTTTCACTTCTAAAAATCCCATGACCAGAAACACGATGTCAAAACAGAAGGAGTTCAGATAATTCTGTACCTCCTTTTCGGTTTTAATAGATGTCATATCCCCATGAAACAGGAGCAAGAAAAGGTCAGCTGAGCTAAGCCGCATGAGGGCAAGATTATCTAATGGAGGAAAAAGGAGAGAAGTGATTAGGAGAGATGCGTATTGTAAAGGCAATGCCTTGGGAACAGAGAAACCTACTTTTTGCTTCTCATGTTTTCTCCCTGGCCCATTGTACAAATGTCAGCAAGTCCCTGAACCACTCTGCACACCTGAGAGGAGAGCCATGCTCCTAACGAACCGGACAGAGGAAAGATGTACAGGCAGAAACAAAACAGAGCAGCTCCCGCGGCATTTCTCTAACGAGGTTTCTCATATCACCAGCAAATAGTCCCAGCAGAAAATACTTTTTACTGTTGGGGCTGAAATATTTATTTTGCAGACACATGTAAAAGCCACCATCGGGGCTTGCTTAGCCCTTCAGTATAAAATACTGCGTACGTATCGTGAAAAGGTAATCACTGCCCAAAGGAGATGACAATCCACCCGCAACATGGGGATTAACAGATGACGGCCTCCAAAAACCTGTGGGGCAGTGCAAGCTGAAGGTGAAGCCATTATAGTTAGTGTCACTGGCTGGGGTCACATCTCACCACCGAGCAGGAAGGTTTTGCAAAACTTCACAGAGTGCTCCTCAGGCAAAAATCCATCTATTTATTACTAAGTTATCCACGAACTCCATGGGAGATGTAACTCGCTCTCCTTTGCCTGGAGAGCCTGATATAAAGCCCAGACTACTTCGCAGGTCCATTTCAGTTCCTGCAGGATTTGTGCCAATAAGTATCCAGTCCTTGCTTCCCGAAAGATTTTCAGGAAGACATTTTTCCAGAAAGAAGGCAATAGGATGAAAATTAAACTCTGCAATAATATGAATTCAGTTTTGGTACAGGTTTTTTTCCAGCCCTGTCCACAGCAGTACTTTAGGTTAGAGACAAATTACCCCATGCAGCCATTATAATCAACATTAAAATTTCTCATCCTGAAGAGGAAAATTTGCCTAACACAGGCTAAAAACAGTTCAACTAGTTTTCAAGGCCCAAGGGCATCCACCATCAGGTTAGCGGTCTTTGCAGGTGGGGTGACGTGTTCCACCTTGTATAACTAATGAACTCTTCATTGGGGTAGGAATGTGAGCCTGATGTACCCACATGCCTGTTAACTGTGATGCCCCCTGGACGACGGTCCCTGTCTCACCTGCTTGAAGAGTAAAATGAAAATGTTCCAGCTAAAGACAGTGAGAAAGTGAGGTCCTGCTGTCTATGGGATGTTGGAGATCGCTGTCCTGTTTTTTTGCTTTAGTCAATCTTTAATTACTGATACAAAAATAAAGAACTCTGCGTGGCAGAAACTGAAGGAGATGCTTCAAACTTGCTCCTAGTTCAGCGGGTGGGTATTCTTTGAGTCCCCTATCTCCACTATGTGCTTTTGCAGCTACACTGCCAGTTGTAAGGTGGAACGACATGCTCCTTTCCCCAAGAGCTGTGATGAAGTATGCAAGGTAGAAGAAACACTCAGAAAAACCCACCAAACTTGAAGAATTCTTAGCGAATACTTAACACATTAAAAGTGTCTCTTCATCCAAATCCATTTTTGGTACTAACAGGTGGTCTAATTTTCAGAAGTATTCAGCAGTGACATCTCCCGTCCATATCAGTAAGACATGAACTGGAAATGAAGATGAGGTCACTAGGCTTTAGGTTTTCTTCCAAATGCAGAAAAGTGTAATGCTTAGCTTTGCTTTGCCTGGCTGCTTGGTTTGGGGGCAGGCAGGAGGTTGTGTTTGGTTTTGTTGTTTTTTTAGTAATGACTTGAAGAATATTAAGTACTTTTAATCAGGTAAAAATAGTCACAGAAATGTAAAATTTTAATGTTTTAATCTTCTCAGCCCTCTTGGTGACCAGTAAAGGAGGTACACAAAAATATTCCAGTGAATCAATAAAAGGATAACTAAGTTTTGCCAAATGAAGAAAACCTCAGTCTTAAAAACGGTTAAAAAACTCAGTCTTAAAAACACACCTTTCAGAAAAGGAGTTTCCCACCCTGCACCCTGTTTTTCTACACTCTAGAGATCTAACTCAGAGTTCGGTCAGGAAGGTACAACAGGGGCAATGCAAAAAAAAAATATAATTATAATAATAATAAAGATTCCACTAAAGAACGTACAGAGTTGGCAAAAGGTCTTTGAGTTCATATGACCAGAGGAACACAAGTGTCAGTGAAAATGAACATTTTTGTTACTATATTCATAAGCAAATATAAAACTTGGAGGCAACAATATCATTTGAGTCTTTCACTGCAACAGGAGAATAACAATTGGAGAATCAGGACTACTGTAAACGTGTCCAGTGGTATTGAGCAACACTTTCTCTGTGTAACAGTTTGTTACTAGTCCAAATTTTCAGTATGAAGACAGTAATTTCTAAAAGTGAAAAATAAAATTATTGACTAAATTCAGCTGCTTTTTTTCCTGTTTCTAATGGATATATATAATTTTACAAATTGTTTCCTAAAATAAAATAGCTCAGTGTACCCTTTATGAGAAAATGTTACAGATGCTGATATCATATTATTACATTTTATTCCTCACAATGTTCCTATCATTTCGTATTTGTGCTTTTGTATTATTCATTAAAATAATAGTATTGCGTCTTCTGACCTGATGACCAATTGTACTTCTTACCTGTTCCAGCAGGGATACATTACTGGAGAGGCAAATTAGTATTCACATATAAACGAGTGCCTCTTCATTTATGAAAGGTTCCCCATACTTTCATAGTAACTTAGTCAATGTCCATTAATATTTTAATAAATTCAAATGACTCTTCATTCATTCAAAAATTTATGAACATTGACTGAGTGCAGGATTTGGAAACTCACCGAATGGATTTTGCTGTTTCTATTCATAAAAATACTCATAGATAATGTCCTGGATATACTTACCATCTTCAGCTCTTACTGAGTAAAGGTGAGATTTGAAAAAGCATGCTTTTATTCAACATTTGCAGGCACAGATTAAAGTTCGGCTCCATTTCATTATACTGGAATGGTAGCAATTACAGGCATAAAGCAAAAGAGTTTCTCAGCACCAAAGAGTTTACAGCTCCAGGTGTTAGCTGCAGACAAAAGGAAGGGGAAACATAAAACCAGGAGAATCACGAGAATAATTCTAGGGAGTCAAATGTTCTTTTCTTGTAACTAATTATGTGCAGGCATATAACGAAGATTGTTGTTATATAGTACAAAGACAGCAGATGAAGACAGAAAATGAAGTCATCTGATATCAGTCTGAGCACGTCTCAGAACTCAAGGGAGTAAATAATATTAGCAATGGGATCAGTATCAGGAAAGTTACAAATAAAAATGACAGGCCTTCCTGAACTTGGCACTGAAAAACTGTGTCTCACCCACACCGTATTTTTGCTTTTGGTATTCCCATCCTCTTGCCTCCGAAGAAGCCTGAGAAGCCCGCCAGCTCTCCAGTTTACCATCCCTTCATTCCAATAACCCCAGAAACAGTGTCTTCAAATTCAAAACAAATTTAATCAAAACCAGTGGTAGCCTTTCCATTAATTTAAGTAAGAACTAGTCAGGACTTTTGACTGGGAGATGCCCGAGGCAAGAACTTAGCATTTCTTCGTGGACTAATTGTATAAGAATTAATAAAAGTAAATTAGATCAAATACAACTTAGAGAAAACCACTCCTCTGAATTATGATTGTTGAAACACAGCCAGAAGAGCACTTTCAGGAGCCTGCTCGGCTGTTTAACGCTGATTTAATTCTGATGTTTAGACATGGTCTGCTACTGAGATACCTGCTGTAGCTTGCTAGCTACTCTAGACCTCAGCTAGATGAGTTTATGTGTTATTAGCCAGAAAGACAAAAGTGCAATGTACCAATATGTGAATGAATATGGCTTATTTTGCAGAGGTTTGTGTAAACTGTTTCTTTCAAAAGAGGAAAAATCAAACGTGATTGAAGTCTGAAGTTTAGGTTTTAGAGAAAATTTTTCAAAATTCATCTTTACACAGTATTTCAGCATTAAAATGCGACTGTACATGATTCTGCAGATTCTCAATGATTTGGACATAAAATCCATCAGTCCATCTAACCAACTCATCAAGAACTAGAGCCTTACATTCCCATAGTTTCTTCTGACGTATGACTCTCGAGATACAGCAGATGCAGAATCTACTGATCAAAGTTCATTGTTACAATCTCATAATTTTAACAAAAGTAAATAAAGGCTGTGCACAGAAAAAAATCTACTAAGTAGTAATTTTAGTATACATTGTATATTTTTGTGGCCTGGGGAAATTTAATGTAAAAAGCAGAACAAATAGTCTTTCCCGTAACTGGTAAGGTGTTTTGATTTTTTTTTTAAACTCACTAATGAAAACAGGCAATCCTGTATTTTGTTTCACAGGGCTTCCCTAAGGCGAAAGACAAACTTTACTCTTATCTGTTCCTCTGTTGTTCCTAGAATGATTGCTCTGTTCGTTATATTGTTTGATGTTGCCATCTCAGCTTTCCAGTACCTGATCTGTTAGCTTAATTCTCTAAGTTATTAGGTTCTCCATTTCAAAAATAAGCTGTTTTTCTCATTTAAAAACCAATGTCATCTTTACGTAGTATGGATTTACAGTTCATAATGTTAATGGATCATGGAAACAATGACATGAAAGATTAAATTATGAAAAAATATTTCACTTGCATAAAAACGAAACAAGTGATCGCGCCATATAAAAAAATATGGATCATTACTGAATAAAGATGATAATCAAAAGGCACCTATAAGGCATCTGAGCCACATCCCTCACAAGTTCACAGAACACTACAAAACAAAATCTGAAAGTGCGAATTATAAGATGGCCACATATCACTCTCCCAGTGTGCATCCATCCAGCTGCACAATGAGTTCACCTCCAAGATGGGAGTGACGAAGACTGTATCTCACCCACTTCAGCCACGCGTACAGATCCTGGGCCATGGGCACCAACGGAGCTGCAACCATGCCACCTTTCAGCCCATTGCCTAGGCAGGCACCCCTCCTTGTGTCCCGCTGATACCACAGGCCAATGTGAAAAAAAGTGTCTACTGAAATGCCTTCCCTTCTCTTTTTCTACAAGATAGTCTAGGATGGAGGAAAGCAGCTCGAACCCTTTTGTTTTAACAAGCACTCAGCTCCAGACCACCCCTCTGCCTTTATCCAGAACACACAGTGCGAAAAGCTCCCAGTGGACTATGTCCTTTGTACACCTTCCTAGGCATGGGCTCTATCAGGTCTCCACTGTAGCACTGGTACATGCTTCAGGTGTTCTCTGATGATTTTTGTTTTCTGTTACTAAATCGTGTTGCCAGTCTGTACTGCACACTCTGGTTTCTCAGTACTAATCCATTCCGTAACTTTGCTCACCAAGAAGCTCTTGTTCCACAAGTTGACACTGTTATAACACAGCTTATGTTTCAGATCAGAATATCTACGTAATCTAAGGAACTAGAAAGCTGTTTCTACCATTTTGAGTGACCAGTCCTTTCCACACACAAATAACATACAGTCAAGACATCACTGTTTTTTAAAAACTATTCTACATACCCCAAACCAGCATTTCTCAGGAGGACTTTATATGTGACAACTGAGTAAAAACATGGTGACTCCTCAGTATTTTAACTATCAAAACTGGGCCACTGTTAATTTTGATCTTGAAACTACTCCTCCAGACATTCCCTGCAATGGTAAAAATAAACAAAGATATTTAAATTCTTTTGTAAGAAGATTTTTTTAGGCATAAAAGGGAATTGCTGATGAAATAAATAAAGCTAACAGACCTGAAATACAATCTCTAATTTGATATTGTCAATTAACATAGTGACTTTGTTACGTGTCTTTCAATAACAAGCAGTAGAAATCACAAGCAATGCTGGGAGTGACTTTCACTATGCCATTATATGTAACGGTTAAACTCTAATTCCATAAGGAACGCCATACCACAAGATAGCCTGTCAGCATGTCGCCTAACTTTGTCTTTTTACACGGCCACCACAACTCCTGCTAGATCATGAGTTCCCAAAGCTTAAGGTATCCGTAAAGATCAGAGACCAGTATCCATGTTGTCTTCACAGGATAAGGGAGCTTGACCACTGCATGTGGGACCTGTTGCAACAGCTAATCATCTTTGGTCTATGTGCAGATAGCATGCCAGTCTACTGCTTCTCTGTGCAGACAAAATCAACAGAAAAGGAAGGCAAGCACATAGTTTTACAACACTGGAACCCCAAAGGGTCAGTATCAAGATGTTCTCTACTACTATTTCACCCTCCTTCACAAAAAGTTCCCACCAAAAACCCCCCTGCCACTTCAATAACCAAGCCAATACTTACACAACCACTGAGAGCTGATGATTCACAACTAATGCCACAATTTTTGTGACTATGAAGATGGGGTTATCACGCAGAACTAGCTTTAGGATGTGACTGCACAAGTATCTATGTCACACTGAGTCCTTTTCTCATGTACAACCTGTTGCTGGTCTGATATATTGTGAGTCCATCCAGTCCAGTGAGCAGTCACCAAACTAAGGTTTTCTTCATTATGTTGCATTAATTTTGTGCCTTATCAAGTGAGTTGAACTGGTTTAGTGCTGTATGAGAGAACTGCTAGCATAAGGCAAAGAAAAAAAAATAAAGCAGGGACTGGCTCATGCACATTAAGTTAGCACAGAATGCCAGATGAGAAGTAAAATTCTGTGATGCTCTTACTAGCAATGGGTAGATTCTGTTCACCTTTGTTTACCTCAACCATCTTGTAGGTCTACAGTACAAAAATGGAAAGGCACCTATTCCAAAATGTGGATGTTGAGGTGTGCAGAGGTAGGAAACTACAGACAGCAATTGCAAACTGAGTTGGAGTGGATGAGTTTAAGTGGATGATACTTGGAAGTCTCACTTTGGAACAATGCTATAAATGCTTTTGAAAGGAAAACTTGCAAGCAACCAGCATCCTGCTTATCTGCATATCATTAAACGTTGTAACCTTCAGGAATAAGTCAATGATCTGGAGCTGGCACTCATTCACCTTTAGAATTAGCCATTCTGTAATTGCAACAACAGGAAGTATGCACTTTTACAGAAATAAAATTAATTTTGTCTAGATCTGCAACATGCATGCAGCACACTTGCATTTACTTTAAGGGTATTGTTCCCAGCCATGAACTCTGCCCTCCCGAAAGGATCAGAGACAGCATGAAAAATATAAAGCCTAAAATTAGTATGACAAGGCATCAAGTATCATGTTAATATGCAGTGTCTGTCACAGATTAATTTTAATGCACAAGCCCTTGGGTCACATCTACATCACAGAGTTTTCTGGGTCATCAAATTAAAAGACATGGCATCATCTTCTTTTGACACAGAAGCAGTTCATTAAAAATATTTGTAGACATATAGGAAAGTAATCTTGGTCAGACATATGCTTTGAAAATTCTTCTCCAAGTTCTGCTGGCTTGAATGGAGACTTGTACAGAGACAAGCTCTTCTGGGAAAAAAAGTCAAACTTGAAAATTAAACTAGATGAAAGCTCTCAGCTGGACTTTGTTCTCAGAGAGGCAAAGTACACTCTTTGTGAATGCATAAGTTCCTTGACATATCACGTACAGACAATAAATGCTCATTTTTCAATGGGTTTCTGAACCTACTGTATCTCTGATTTATCATGAGAACAATGTCTGTGGTGTTTCAAGAATGATTAAATTTTCCCTCCAAACAGTGCTCTACTCGAAGTGTCATTTTTGATGAATAGCCTGTCCAGCTAAGACACTAAGAGTTGAAATAAGTCTATCATCACATGGTGTTTGTCATTAAGAAAACCATTTGTACTTTTTTAAGTATTGCTTCTGTTTGTTACTACAGCTACACAAAAGTATTGGATTTTCTCGTATTATCTAAGCAAATTACTTGTCAACTATAATTGGAAAGGTTATACTTGGCAGCAAAAGTTAATTCATTCTTTTTTATTATAGTTGTTTCAACTTTTTTTTGACTCTCTAAAAACAAGATAATTAGAGCTCTAAGTCACTGTTGCTGTCAGTCTTTCTGGTAATCACCAACAACAGTTAGCAGAAGATAAATGAGATTCTAGTGTCAAGTTACCTGAACACATAAAATATTTTGGCTGATAAAAAGTAGAGAAAAACCAATCAATATAACACAAGCAAATAATGATTTTAAATATATGACTATGAAGAGGATGAACACAGATGGACTTCAGATATCTTCCAAAATCTTTAATGTATCTGAAAGAAGAATGTGTACTTGTGCATTCAACTGTGGATGCTTACCCCTTATGTGGTAGCAAAACGCAAATTCATGAACTCCAGTACAGTGTGCATGTCATGGTAAGAACTCTTAGTTTAACCTGAGTTTGTACAGAAATTTGCTCTGAATGGGCCTGATACATCAAAAAGAATAAAGTGATGACAGAAAAAAAAAAAGTTATTAAAATGTTTATTTAAGTATGATGTTGTTCAGAGAACGAGTCAGTTTATATCAAAGTCACAGCAGTTTTGCCATTCTGTTGTACTTATCTGCATTCTTTGCTCGTTCCTTTTACGTCATGTCCTTACAATGGAAAACTGGCCAAATAAATATACTAGCCTATAGATGCATTCATGGAACTTTAACTTTGGGTATCTTTAAAATGTGAAAAAGACTGTAGCGACATCAGAAATTAGAACTGGATAATTAAATTAAGAAAATTAAATTGCCTTCATTATCCATTCTTTGAGAGAGAGGTTGACACTGTATCTGAAGGACACGGCTGTTCTACCAAAAGGCCTTAAGCTGGTGTAAGTTGTGTAGCCAATACCTTCAAACACAGAGACACATGGCAAGAGAGACATTGTCCATTCTTCTTGCACCCATTTCTGACAGCTCTGTTCCTAAGATGAATCCCAGTACCATGAATGTTTGCACTTCATTCTATGCGAGCGCTCCAGTGAAGTACTTCTCAAAATGCTTGTTTGTCCTTTTTCAAATATTATATTATTTTTATGATTAAGCTACAGACATTGCACTGCTTTTGTTCGACTAGTTTCTTTGATTTTTCCAGTAGCTGGTGCCTTGGCAGCTAAGTAGATAGGATAGTCTAGGACTCACCTAGATAGGACTCATGAATTTTGCTGATGTTAAACCACAGGACATCTACGGGATATTTGTAACACGTCCCCTAAAAAGTGATATGCAGGAGATCCCAAGGGCTCAGGCATTTTCGTACATTCTTCACAGCTCTTCTCTGGCTAATGCTTGTCCTTGTGTCTCCCAAACAAAAAATCTGTTTTACCAGATACTGAAACAGCCCACACACCTTCAGAGAGAACACTACTACTTCTCAGTATTTCTGAACTTGTATGACATGACATGCAATGCTACTGCATAACCTGCCACATTAAATCACCTTTTTAAAACACGAAAAATGAAAAACAAAAAATAAAATTGTCTTATAAACAATTTATTAACAAATTACTGAAGTCACACTTGAAACAGAAATGCAAAGAAGTTTTCTTTTTACAAAGATTTAAAAAGGTACTTTTAAAAGCCATCTATTTTTCAGTTTACCTTCCATAGCTTTCCTTTCTGTTCCACACAGTTAAAAAGCTGTTGGAGTGCTTGGGCAGTTGGATCCAATTCTCAGTCATGATATTTATCCCATGAATTACTTTCACTGAGTGAGGACCATTTCTAAAAGGATTTATAAGTATATATCCATTTTCCCCTAGGAATTTCTTTTTGTATTCCCACTTCCCTGAAGACTATCCATGATTCATTAATCTGATAATTACAGTACCAAGTTTTCACACTGCTCTCTCAAGACTATTAGTTGACCCCTACCTCAATCTAGAAACAAAAATATCCCTTGGGCATGGCTAGATGAGCCATCTCCTGGTTAGACCATAAACAGGACATGCTAATGATTTCACCAGTGTTTAACTCAACTGATAAACAAAGCATTTACCTGACTGACTGGCAGAGCAGTGTTCAGACCTCAGCATGTAACTCTTACATATTGAGAATGATCCCACTCCAGCATACGAGTTAACAGGGAGAAACATCCAAGTCGTTCATTACCAGCTGTGCAGAGACAACCTTAGCTACAGTAATATTCAAAGTTTGAGGCAACAGTGACCCTAGGATAAGTGATGCACTGATAAAAGACTTCTGCCACAATAATGGATCTGAGGGAACAGAAATCTGTAGGGAAAAAATGAGGAAATTAATCAAGCTTCTGCAAAATCATGAATGAAAATATGCAAGTACGAACTTGTGTTAGAAATTGGTTGTACTAGTTAATTATGCCGCAGTATGTCTCTGCACCCATATAAATTCCTGTCTTAGAATCACAGAATCATAGAATAGTTTGGGTTGGAAGGGACCCTAAAGATCATCTAGTTCCAACCCCCCTGCCATGGGCAGGGACATCTTCAACAAGATCAGGTTGCTCAGAGGTTGCTCAGAGGTTGCTCAGAGCCCCATCCAACCTGACTTGAATGTTTCCAGGGACAGGGCCTCCACTACCTCTCTGGACAACCCATTCCAGTGCTTCACCACCCTCATTTTAAAACATTTCTTCCTTATATCCAATCTGTATCTACCCTCCATTATTTTAAAACCATTGCTCCTTGAGCTGTCACAGAACCACAGAGTCACAGAATCACAGAATGGTAGGGGTTGGAAGGGACCTCTGTGGGTCATCTAGTCCACCCCCCCTGCCAAAGCAGGGTCACCT
>Ga0181612_123548_pt1 | contig 11496 bp, 7 predicted proteins | sample HoacroProtozoa21_FD_119630 | JGI IMG/M metagenome (GOLD analysis project Ga0181612, IMG submission 119630) | Hoatzin crop microbial communities from Cojedes, Venezuel. Combined Assembly of Gp0051906, Gp0051904, Gp0051908
CCCCTGCCAAGTGATCTACCGGGGCGAGGTTCTTTTTCATTCCACTTAATAGAGATGTGATCAAAATGGAGCATCATTTTGAAAAGCATTATGTATTGCACATGCTATTCTCCTTCAGGTTGCAGGTTATGGCATCACATTTCACTGGGTGGTGAGAACACTATCTAAAATTACGAGGAACAATACCCGTACTAATTACTGTCTCTGTTGTGAGTTTCAACTCTGGTTTCATAACATCGGCAGGCAGATGCATTTCTCAGGTTGTTCCTTTTGTCTGGGATGTAATTGTAGCTAACACCGGGTATTCACAGACTTTGTAACTGCTTTATAGGGAAGCCGCCTACGACAGCTGACACTTGCTGAATGCCTACCACTAACTGGCCAGTTAAAGATGCATCGGTAGCATCATCTCAAACAAACCCTCTAGAGCTGTCTTTCCCAACTTTTAAAGATATACAGCCAGTTTAATAATTACATTTCCATAGATTTTCTTTTCTACATCTAGTGTACCTGTAAGTAATGACAGCAAAGGTCTTCAAACTTGTAAGACATAAAGCGCTCATTTTTCACGGTGCTCAGAAGCAAACAGGTGCTCAGGGCCCCAATCTCTTCCTTTATCTTGCCTTTCTGAAGAATGCAGGTGAGCATTGAAATGACATCCCACTCGGCAGAAAGCATCTCTCTAGCCATCATGTAAAACAACAAAGAACAGAAGTGTTTATGAAGGAGAAAAAAAATATTTTCCTTCTGTCCTCTGAAACAAGACCTTGAATTTTACTGTAGAAAAGGTGTTCTAGCAAAGAGGTCACTGGACTGGATCTTATGAGACCTTATGAGTTCTCATCCCAGCTTAAAGACAGATGCGTCACCCAATGCAAGTCTTTAGAAGTTCAAGCCAGAAGAGGGTTTATGCTCATAAAGCACGAAGCAAAACACTGTGCTCCAAGTACTTGGCTGAGATGCACTTCCGCTCCTGTTTGAGTCTAAAGTGGCCCAGCCGGAAGAGCTTGGTCCTTATGTCCCACAGTCTGCTTCTGGACTCTGTGTCCCAATGCCAAAATCTCTGGGCAAACGGGAGTTTACAGTGCACGTTCAAGCATTTACTCACAAAAAGTGGCCATGGTGCCTACTTTGTTTAAACCAGTCATGGTGGAAGCAAGACCAGTCTTAGAAGACAATCTTACGAAGGCAGAAACCCACAGTAACCTCCCTTTTGTGTAAAGCACCCACATCCCTCACCAAGACTGGATGCACATGTGTTCTTTCTTCAGCCTGTGGAGGTTGTGTTACTGCACAGCAGAGACCACCAGAGATCAAAGGGAAGTTGGTGGGAAGACAAGAGGATGGCCCTATTGCCCCTATAGGGACACAGTTGCATCAGCTTCATATTCCTGAGACTGCCTTGGTGTTTCGTATTGAACAGGGAGAGGAGGGGAAAAAAAAATAATCAACATTATATTTTGCAGTAAGTGTGGAAAGCTCACAAACCACTGGGAATAGGGAGAACCCCATCTTCTCTCAGATCTATAAGCTACAAAGTCACATTTTCTCTCTCCCTCTTTCCAGGCCCACACACCTGACGCTGTGCTGCACAAAGCTTCAGGAGCGAGGGTGGAGAGGAATGCTGCACTCACATTTTGTAGTCGCTCACTTTGGCAGGGCTCATCACCTTCCGGATGCCTTGGATCCTGCCCCGGGGCAGCACCTGCTAGAGAGGGACCCAACACACCTAATCCCAAAATCTGGATTCCGGGAAGAGACTGAAATTAGATACTCCAGCACCTAATTCCTGATGTTGCTAGGTCCTTCAGCAGAGCTAGTCTTGTTTTAGTTTCCCACGTACAAAATGAGCACAGTACATTCATGACTCACAGGGATGTCAAACTAACACCCATTAGCAATTATTAACTTTACCCATTAATCATGATAACTAAGAGCATCTCCATGTGCCTGGAATTCGTGATACAGCATACTGAGGACTGTCAACATTTTAGAAACCAAACAGGAAACAGTTTCAGGCTTTTTTCTAGGGCAGCACACTAACAAAAGAACTAATTAACATGGCGGAAGAAGATCAGGAAAGGAATTAATGGGAATTAATGTGGTTTTGTGTATTACAGTCACCTGATTTTCATACAATGTCATCTGGGGAAAATCCAGTGGTGACTAAAGATTGCATGGTTTCTGAAGCAGACAACGTGACTCTTATAAAAAAGGTTTAAAAATTAAGTTAAAATCATACCACCATGCAAGATGATGTCTGAACAGTTTGTGTTCAAAAAGGCAAAGTATATTAACACAGATTCAACACTGAGCAGACACAGCTACCTGGTTTATTTTAGGCAGCTCAAGCCATGGCTGTAATGGCTAATCCAAAAAAGGTAGCCTTAGAATATGCACCCCATGGGGTCCTAAAAGCAAGCTTTCTTAACTACCCTCTTTCCATCAACAAGCATCAAGTATCTTCCAGTGTACATGCAGGTAAAATCAGTCCACCAAATCTGAACAAGACTTTTTTGGTGATGTTCTGGTCTCTTCTGCACTGCCATAGCCAGCTGGATGTGTTAGCTTAAACTGGTGAGAAAGGTATGGGTGCGCGTTCCCTTTTGCAGCATACGACAGAGAATGGTGCCCTCCGGGGGACAGATAACAAGGAGCACCTGGGAGACGGGAATGTCTTGGATCACCACAGTTGTATTTGGCAGGCTTAACACTGAAGGCTCCCAAGTGTGATCCCAGAACAAGAGATCAGAGCACACCCCCAGAGCAGTAATTTGCTCAAACATGGTGGAACCTATCTATCCCTTTGTCCTTTAAAGGGGGCTTAGGGGCAACATCCCCCTCAGAACAGTTCTAAAATACTCCACTGCTAACATGAAGTACCCTCCAATTCTGATGCCTAGAGAGGCTTTCCTCAAACTCTGGAGTGTAACCCTCACTCTCGAACTGCCCCATACCGCTGCTTTAAAGAGACAGACAGCTCAACACACTACCAACAGAATCTCCCCTTTAAAAAGTGGAATATGCAGCTATTGAATGTGTGGTAAGTACAAAAGCCATATCATTTCTGCATCAGCTTGTGCTTGTGTGTGTGCACGTGTGCGTATGTACATGGGAGACAATGTAACAGCATCCCTCATAGTGGCTTGAGGACACTGGTTTTACTCTCACACGGAAGGAAAAGGGCTCGTTTCAGACACTACTGTTCAAATCCCAAATTTCCTGTAGAAATTCCTGTTGAAGTGTTCCTTTCAGAATTTCCAAACAGGTAATAGCACAATGTGGATTACTCAGATTTTATCTTTCTAGTCGGCATCCCCCAATGACCCCTATAACACTTGCAGACAATCCAACCTCCTAATGGGGTCTGAGAGCAGTTTCTCACTCATTGCCCACTTCAGAGTTTACTTCTCAACCCATGTCTTTGAAGGACCAGACTACTTCACACTTCTCACATCCCAAAGCTCAATTCAGCACTTCATTTCTAGGCAGATTTCTTGAGCAGACCATCATAGGCATAACATGGGGTCAATCAGCGATCAAAGAGTGCCCAGTCAAGTGCAAATAATCTAGCATTAAGAGCTGAACAACACAGATCTTGTTGGGTTATTACTGTCTCCATGCACTTCTTTAATGATGAATTCCTGCGAGCATCAAGCATGGACTTAAGCACTAATCATTTCTGAAGTTACATGCTGAGTTCATGCATCAGCCCCATAACTTCTGAAGCCATACCTGAGCGTTTCTCATCTCTGTATTGTGTAACACCCTTTCATGGCTAACACATGGCAGACCAGTTACCATTTTGTGATTAGTCTAGGCTCAGGAACCTTATTTAGTCATGCCCTTCCATATACAATCTGTCTGCTGTAAGCGGTTAATCACATGCAGCCCGTGCCCTTTCTAAATATTGCGCATCACCTTTTCATCTACCAGCCACATTGCCACTAGACCGCTGCTGACAAAGTCAAGCTTCGTGCTTTTCAAGTCTGTGCAGCTGACATTTGTTTGAGCTGGTGATCTCTGAATTGTTTATACTTCTAGCTTGCTGACACTTCATTATTTAATCTGCACTGCAAAATTACTGAGCTCTACCGTAGAATAATTTGTTCCTTACTACTCAAACTAGAATAATTTTCCAGTTCTTCAAGATTTTTAAGTTTCAGCCAAAACCAAATTCTTGGATTTGAATTGTCCATCTCAAAGTAATGTGCATATCAAGAATGGAGATCTTACCAAGAGGACCGTTCAATGGCAGTTTTAATCTTCATTCAAGACAAAATGCAGAAAGCAGACATGAAAGAGTTGAAGCAGACAGATCTATGAGGCTGCTACCTCAAAATAAACTTCAGCTTATTGTACAGTCTCAACTTCCCCTTTCACCCAAGCCACGCATTCCTGCAAACTTCCTGTATCAGCACTGGCGTGCATGTGGCCATACTACAAGCCAGGTGAAGGAAGAGGTCCAACTGAAGATTAACCTAGAAACAAATCAGCAGCTTAAAGTGACACAAAACCACAGACTCTGACTAGGACTTGCATTGAGTTTGTAACAGGGCTGTTCACACATGGAACTGAATAACCTCTAACAACGCACCATGCTGGAATCCTGACAAGCCCATATGTATTTCCACACAGCACACAACTATGCTAGACATGATTTTGTATTTCCCACAGCCTATATTCAACATAATTAGGACTTAAGAGACAAGTCCTGCTAAGGCACTCTTAAAAATGCTGTTGGAACATTGGTTTCCTAACTTCATGCAGCTGGATGAAAAACAACAACAAAGCAAACACTTTCTAGCACATTTAGAGTTTCTACCCTAAAAAGGGGATCAACTCTCAAACCAGGTTTACTTTATGCTTCTAGTAGATTAACGGGCAGCTGTGTACCTCTTAAGCTGATTGCCTTCTCAAAGCGATGTCTTAATGTTACAACAGAACTGTAGGTAGTTTGTTAGAAATCTAGAAAGAGCGCATGCAACTTTATGATGGACATTATTAAATGAAAAACCCCCACAGCACCTACACCATCTTATCTGAAAGGATGCAAAAGTCAACATTAGAATTAAAATAATTTTATTTCAATGTACACAAACGGAAATAAAATATAGGTTTTTAAACTTACTTACACAGATATATTGCTGGGGCTGGCCCAATCACAAGTGTTCTCTACTACAAGGCAGCAAGACTGACAAGACCCACCTTCACTGCTTTTTGGGCCAACTGGATTCAAAATACCACCTCAAAAGGGTCATTCAGCACACAGCAAACTATTTTTTTTGAAAACGACAAGAAAACTCACCAACTCTTCACCTAGCCAGAAATTTTTTATTGTGTTCTAAGCAAGATCTCCCTTGAAAATTCTGTCCATTACTGAAGAACAGTACACAGTATGAGGTGCTATACCTAAACTTAACGGATCAAGGTTTCTCCCAAATACTTTCCTCTAGTCTACTCTCTCGTACAAAGTATCTGCTATAAAAACCCACACATTCAAAACCACAGAATTATACAAACCTGTGAACAAGGCTGTTTTCAATATGCTTGTTACTATGTGCTATCACCCGCTGTATCAGCTTTAACATGCAGCGTACATAGATGGTAAAAGGGCATTGCTCCTGACCATCTAGTTCTGAATTCACAGAAGTTATGACTGTTTTTACAACTTATAGTGCAATGTAGTTAAGTTATTCAATGTCATGACATGGCACCATAAGATAAGCAATCATTTGTTAAAATGCAGTTACTTTACTAATCATTTTGTGGTGCTTCACTGATAATGTAAGTAATAATAAATTTAAAAAGACAACTGGAAGAGGAACCAATAGGGAAAAATCTTTTCTTGAGAAGTGGATATCATCACCTTTAATAAAGAAAATTACAAAAAACCTGGAATTGTCAGATTCAAGGAAAACAATAGGCAGTAGTTCTTCACACAACACAAGTAAATTGTGGGCTCCTTGCCATATGATGTGGATACTATGAGGATTTAAAGAGATTTTTCTTCCATGATTTTAACCAGTAAATGCTCTCAGATACAGTTTCCTCAGGCCACAGATGGCTTAAAGTATATTGTAGCGAGGCACTGCTATCTGCTCATCCTATTTTTACTCTTCCTTGTGCATCTGCTTTTGGCCACTGAGACTGGATGCTGGGCCAGAGAGACCTTTGGTCTGACTTGGTACAATTGTTTCTAACAGTTACTTCAAAACACTTCACCAACTTATAGTTAAGACAACGTTAATCATTCGCCACGTTATTTAGTTAGAAGGACTCAGATTTTTGAATTACAAATGACTTCCAAAAGAAGGAAAAAAAAAAATTAAGCTTTTTTCTGCTATGACTCAGTTGTATAAAACTGTATAGAAAAATGAGCATTATGTGCAGATGTAATGAAAAGCAGTAAGCTTTATAAAAAACATTCTTAAAAATGTACCAAGCATAAACAAAAGATGATTTACAAATATATTTAGCTGTTCTTCTAGTCATCATCGGAATCTGAGTCATATTTCATTCCTCTGATGGTCTTCTTATCCAACTTTGTAAAGCTTGTTTCATATTTCTTTCGACTTTGAAAAGGTGGGTCCATCAAGTTTCCACTAGAGGAAAAGAATAAGACATGTTGATTAAAGCCGTATCTATGCAGACAGCAAGCAGCATCTCTATTTACCTGTTTCTCCAGGAAAGTATTGTAATAGAACACAATCCCGGCTTCTTAAAGCCACGCTAAGTAGCATTGCGGTGGTGCTAGCATAGCATGTCCTGAACGATGTAGCCTGGATAACCGTACTTATGACAGGAGAGTGAGTGGAAACAGCACCTGTGAATGGAGCTCTAGAGAAAAACTGTCTGAAAGGGCTTTTGCTAGAGACTGATCACGCTGAAGACAACCATCTGTCAGATTAAACAGTAACCAGCAAATTACAGAGAGACTTGTCAAAACAAATGAGCAGACAGAAGTATAAAAGAAGCTAAAATTTTGTACTGGGGACTTTGGAGTAGAAACCAACAAGTCAAAACCGGGTTTTGTGTTGCCAGAAGTCACCGTGGACTACCCCTGGACCAGACAGGGCAGCTTCCCCATCGGATGCTGTGCTCCAGTCAGGGGAGTATGGAGGGACTCGCACCTCAGTGTGCATGCATGACCCGGCGGGGGCTTCCTCACCAGCACGGGGGTCCACAGGTTGCTGGGAACACCAAGCGCTCACACAAAGCTGGAGCACCCACATCTCTTACAGCAGGGGTGCGAAAGGAGGGGAATCCCCTCCCCTTGCTTGGAAAAGGGTGTGCGTGCTTTCACTCAGATGACCAGTGAGGGGTTTGCATCTAAGTCTTAGTGAGCGAGCAATTAGAACCTTCTGCAATTAGCTACAGAAGGGTGTTTAGAAATTCGTAGGTGTTAACATTTTGTAAATAACATCTTGCCGATATTGATCCTAAACGTACAGTTCACTGATTGCTAGTTAATTACATATCAGTAATAAGTCAGTACACCACTTGAATCTTGATTTTGGTCAAAAATGGTCACCTGAACAGTTTTTCCCCTAAATACAGTATATCCTTTCACATCCGCTATCCCACAGGAAAAGAACTGGTTTTGGCTCTGAGGAGGACTATGTTCCCTTCAGAAACTCCAGAGAGCAGGACGTTACATTCCGAGCAGTGTGGAAATGCAACACTTGTACATAAATGGACGTCTCCTGGAATGGATTTCCTGGGCTGTGCAGATATCGTGGCTCACTTTGCAAAGCCAGGGTACCAAACTCGGGACCTGGTAAAATGAACAAAGAACGAAACAACTCCCTCACTCCACAAGGAGCTACGAGCAGAATACACAGCACTAGCAGAGTCAAGCAGGAAGTGACATTACACCATAAGCCAATGTACTAGCATTTAGCAAATTCAACGCAGCTTGGTACAACTCCACTGAAAGATTTCTCCCATAAAAGCCTGTTGCTATCTAGAATACATAACGAAGCTGCCTTTCACTCCTCTGCATATTTGCTTGTTACTGAACTGGGAAGTGGGTATTACCACTTGTTTTGAACCACAGAATTCTATCTCAGTCATTTCATCTGAAGTTCAACAACTATAAAGCTAAATTGAACAGTAGCTTCTTTGCCTTTAAGATACAACAATATTTCCTGCCAAAATTTGGGAGTTTGACACTGAAATAAATTCAGATAATGAAGTTTAACAAACACAACAAAAGCCACCGAAACCAAAAAGCCAAAGACATTCAAAACAAAAGAGCAAAATTAACCTAAAAACATAAAGATGATGTTTTAGCCAAAGCAGAAAGTGCTTGTAAATGATTCTCCCCTAAATTTAGGTTATTGTGGTGACAGTTATCTTCTACTGCCTTCTATCCTGCCGTCTTATGTATGGGATTTATGATGATTATACTGTACTCCTACACAAACAATTTAGTTGTACATCTGCAACTTATTTTCACTTTCTGTACTGTTCATTGGAAAAAACCCCCATATTCATGTATGTACTATGGACTAAGATGTAGTTTAAGGATGACGTGCTGAGTTTTCTGTGAAGTGGATTAAAAATGCTCCAAGCATTGTGACTGTGAGATCTAAGCATTTCTAGCTGATTTAGAAAGGATTACATTGGATGCATGACTGAGCGGCCATATCAAAGCAGTGTAGCTACTCTACACACCTCATGGCAAGAACTCTGTATATTTTTATTACTGTACAAAAAGGACAATGTAACTCTCGTCATAATTTCTTAATACTTTGCCAAAGAGATACTCTCTTCTTTCCCTTGCTGAAGTACACTGGAGTACACAGTTATTTAACTGGATTAGTGTGTCTTAAGCATGCAATATATCAAAGTTACTAACTTTTACAGATTCTCCTGTCTACAAGCATGTTCTTCTTGCACTCTAGCTGAAAATAAAACAATCACGAAACAATTACCTGTAATTAATTATGTCTGCACAGCCTAATCTCCATTCTAAGGTCTCCGTAGTAAAGTCATCAGTGTTACCGAGATCAGTAAAGCCCACAACATAGTCTTGTGTTTTTCCATCTTTTACCAGTGCTAGAGTGGGAATTACTTTGATGCGCAGTCTCTCACACAAGAAAAGAGATTTTTCAGCATTTAATTTCAAGAATTTTGTCTCAACATGCTTTTTTGCCAATACAGTCAAGTGTTTGTCCATTATCTGGCACCTGTGAAAAAACCCAAAATATGTAACGTGTTAGAATCAATAAGGTGAAGAAGATGCATTTTAGACAAAGTTTAAAAGGAACAGTAAAGAGCTAGTTCTACCATGTTAATTCCTCAGATACGACCTTTGTAAATAAGAATTTAGTTTCAAGAGAAACTGTGTTTCAGGAGTAGCTGGAATTAATAACTAACAGAATAACAACTTGAAGAACCTTTATTGCACAATTACATCATCCATTTCCTCTTATTTATTCCTAATTAGTTCCACACACATCTGAAAGCCTCTCTCATTTCTTGAGGCCTGCATTTATTGATGAAATTTCTCTCTGACTTCTGTTCTTCCTGCTCTACTTGCACTGCCTGGCAGCTGGAAAAAATTCTGTATAACAAACTGCATGTCTTCAGAAAAGTATTCTCAACATGTTAACAGCATTTTGTTTATTTTCAGTCACTACCTCCACAACTGAGATGCAGTAACTCACTGTACGGGGGTTGGGGGGGGAGAAAAAAAAAAGTGATTTGCACAGACTGCTTCAGTGGTGCTTACAGGCAAGAACATTTGACTTTACTGTTGCAACAGAATAGGAGCGACTATACAACTATTGTTTCTCAGCTAAGCGACAGTAACACGAACTTCTCAAAATACTCATCAGATGGCAGAGATCTGTGGACTTGTCACCTGCAATCTCAACTTTCTGGATTGCCTTCTTTAAGTGCTTTGGTTTAGCTGCACGAACTCTGTGATGTGACTGTCCTTTACGTCAAGAGGAGAACTGTGTAGATCAAAAAGCTGGAGCGGGCAAGGATGAAAGCAACTTGATGCTGTGATTGGTAAACCTGACACACTAGCTTCAAGGCGGTTGTCAGCACGACAAAGATCACAAAATGTTACAAATTATCCGTCTCCTGTCTGAGTCTACAGACCTTGTTGGTTCAAGAAACAACAACCAAACAACCCAATCCTGTTCTAAGCGACATTATTTGCAGAGACAGTCTTTCAACTTCTTTGAGTAAAAGCTAGCCAAATACAACCACTTCAGGTATTTCTCAAACTTACACGTTTAACTTAGAAAATGTAGGATGCATATACCTCACTGCATAATCCAGCTTTGAGCTCTTTCAATTTCTCACAGAGGCCATTTCAGTTTATATTCTATAAGCTAGTGAGATCATAACACCTTTGGGGATACAAAAAACAACCAACCAACAGCAGGACAACTGGCTCCTCCTTCAGTAAACCACTCTACTTTGCAACTGTATTTTAACAGAAGACATTGAGACAGATCCACTGAGGAACAGCCTACAACCCAGAACTTTCGAAATTCTTCCAAGGAAGTGGAAGATCTTATTTTAGGTTCCTGAGTCAGGACACATTTTCAGATCTAGGTCTCTCACACCCTAAAAAAGTGACAAAATAACAGAGGCACAGGCACAAGGGGAAAGCAGCTGCAACTGGAATCCACAAATCATTTCAAAGTAAAAGGTTAAATTCTGAAGATGCCTAGACAAGTTTTTGTTTATATTTTTATTTTCACTTGCCAGAACTGTCCAGAGTATCTCTGTCTGGAATAACCAAAGTGATATTTTTGAAATGCTACTCCTGTACGGTGACTATGTTTAAAGACCTGGCTCCCTCAAACTAAATCAACAATGAAACACAGCGCACTCAAATATTGCCAAAGAAGTTATACATTTATATTCTAATCAACTATGTAAAAGAGTATTAATCAATGTCAAATCATGTCCAGATTAACTGCAATGGGAAAAAACAATTTAAAAAATAAAATGTCATGAGAAGGGACTGAGATTTGGAAAATGAAGGAAAGTGAATACTTCTTAATACATAAAAATGCTATTTACTTGTGGGATTTGAAAGAATAAAAGAACACGTCTGTTTCTGCAGACATCTATAAACAAAAGGTTTCTTGAGCATAGCTTATTTACTATACCTGAAAGTTGTATCCCTGTAGAAATGGCAAACTACGTTTTTACTTTCTTTGACTTCTTGGAAAAAGTCTCTCTCACTTGGGATTTCTCTGTATTCTCCATGTCCTTTTGAAAGCCACTCCTTTTGGAAAACATAAAAGGAAATAATTAGTATGGAGTTTGTTAGTCCTGCACCTGTCATGCAAGGTCTACAGCCTTTAAGAAAAATAAAAGAGGTGGACTGCAGCGGAACCCTACTTCATACAGTAATAGAAGGAGTAACAAATTAATCTTCCCCCCCCCCTTAGTTCTGTTTTGGAATTAAGAAAGGGCAACGGGGCAAGCCAAAATTCCTGGTTGGCCCCTTCTCCACAAACA
>Ga0181612_128559_pt1 | contig 11496 bp, 6 predicted proteins | sample HoacroProtozoa21_FD_119630 | JGI IMG/M metagenome (GOLD analysis project Ga0181612, IMG submission 119630) | Hoatzin crop microbial communities from Cojedes, Venezuel. Combined Assembly of Gp0051906, Gp0051904, Gp0051908
GTTATTAAAGGGCAATGTAACGTGCACCCCTGGCCTGCTCCCCCACCTGAGGCCTGGTGGTAATTTGGCTGCCAGAGTCCCAGGTACAGAGAGCAGAATAAAGTCTGCTCCGGAGGTGCCTGCCCTTGGCTGGAGAGAAGGCACAGTTGACTCTCACGGCCTGGACCGCTGGGCATAACCTAGAGTTAGTGGGATTCCCTTCACGCCAGCAGACTGCAAAGTACTTTATCCACCCTCATGTGTTATGACTAGATTCCTCTGCTTCTGCTCAAGCAGAAGACAAAAACATTTATTGAATAAACAGGTTTTCCTCTTGCTCTTCAAAAATTTCCATCTCCTTGAGGCAACGGATACCAGTTACATTTTATGTTCTCCTTAATACCCTTGAGAAGGTGTTATTTTTGTCCTCAGAACTTCCAGTCTCATTTGTTCTGATATCTTTATCTCTCCTTATTGACATTCCTTTTTTTCTAATTTGTAATTCATACTTACTCATATTGGCATTTTAGTTTTTTTCCTTCCTTTTATGTCTTTCTCAATATTTCCTTTAATTTCTTCTTTCACTTACCACTGAACAAAAATAAATTGCTACAGAACTCTTGACTTCTTACTTGACTGTGGCATTAATCTTGTGATAGGTTTATTTCACAAATTTAGGGGTTATTTTTTGTCTTAACCTAGTTTATCTCAGAAATTTTCTCAACTTCAGAAATTGATTTGCTATTTGAAGCATACATATATATATATATATAAAGTGAGTATGTAATGCTGAGTGGAAGTGCCCATGGTTTGTTCATGATGAGTAGAACACCACTGCTGGTCCCAGGGTAACCATCAACTTTAAGTCCAGAGATTATTCATTTCTTTTTAACTGCCACATTGGAGTTCAAAATAGACACATGATTAATAAATGAGGTAACTCATCCTGACTATATTGGATCAGACACTGGATTTCACTTACATCATAGTTAAAATTAGCCACTGCCTGTAAACAGACAGCAGGTAGGTAGGGAACCAGCTCTCTCTTTCACTGCAAAGTGAAGCTTTCTCAGAGAAACTGACTGGAAGATATCACGAGTCCTGTGAGACGTCTGCTGAACTGCTGGAAAACTCACTTGGAGAAACAACAGCCTTTCCTTCAGGAGAAGGAAGAGCTGCCCAGAGTAATATTATGGTCGGTGAAAAAACGCCTCCCACTTCTGAATGACCTTGTCCCTTTGGATCTGAAGTGAATAGGAAAAAGAAACAGAAGCATTTTGAGGCATAGCTTTCATTTCAAAGATGTTCCTTTGAGTTTTGTGGGAGGGATGTAAAAGGTAGTTGGCTCAGAGAGATCAAAGGCCTACAAATATAAATCCTGAAGTGCAGCAAGTCAGATATACTCAAGTGAGACAGAAATTACTAGCTAAATTATTTAACAGTATGAGTAATGTTTTGTCTTTGTGCTGCCACTTTTTATGGCATCTAAATCAATTTATTTCTCTAAATAGATCCTGGTGCTCTGCTGCAGTAACTGGAAATTACTTTCACCTCTTCCACTCTATCAATAAAAAGTGAAATTTGCTTTATCACTTCACTATAAATTTTGGTAAATTATGTAATTAAGGAAGAATAAATTATTTGAAACTATGAAAGGGCCAAAGCTATGTTCATCTCTCTGAGGCATTACAGAAACATTCAGTAACTTTAAAAGAAGCCAGGTTATTCCTTTTTTCCTAGAGTCTTAAATATGGCTTTCATTATTCACAGAGTAATGAGATAAATAATGAAATAATGAGTCAGCTGTAACTTTCATCACTGAAACCAGCGTCCACAATAACTGTGTTTTCCCAGTATACCTAGGAATGTGGGTTTTACAGCAGAAAGATATATTGTCATTGTGCATAAAATGGGACTTTCTTCTTCCTACAGAGGTCTGTACGACTCCTCCACATCAGAAGGGCTGCAGGGAGTCCTGCCAAAGCATTTTACAATAATCTCTGTCTCAAAAACTGTCTCTTCTCTTCTGCCAGAGGCTATTTTCCTCAAAGAGTTGGCAGGCTGCGGTATGCGCACATACTTCCACCTCCTCCGGAGCAAATCCTTAAACCACGAACAAAGATGGGCTTGAGCCACAACCCCAGGCTGCTATGGGAAGGAGCTAAAGAGTGCTTGCTTCTGCCAGCTTTGCAACAGGGTGGCAACCTTTGGTGGGGCTGAGTAAGCCAGCCAGCCAGCAGCATATGGCATCACCAGTACCTGCCCCAACCAGATATTGCCCACAACCTCTTTTTACTACAGTCTTCCTGTTACTGGTATCTTCATAAAGCTGATGAAGCATCACATCTAAAACTGCAATGGCAACTAATAAAGTGTTGAGAAGGGAGGAATTAGGTGCACGTGCTCCTCGGGAGGCACCACTGCTGCCGCCTTCTTGATGCTCTGGTGGTGTGAAGAACATGGCCTGTGAATGAGCAGCTCTGTTGGTACATGTTGCAGATGTCTGCAAATATGAGATGACATTTACTCCACAATCATACCTGAAACACACATCCCTCAGGTCTTCCCAAAAGTAAACCAGGATTATTGTGGAGTCATATTATTGCTAAAATGCACATGTGTATTCGCTTACTTTAACCTGTATGTGTCCTCATTAACACAGAGAAATCAACATGACACTAGGATCACAAATGCTTTTCTCCTAGATCAACTAATACACTTTTACATGTTTGTTTAAGCAACTGAATATTCTTGTATATACAGAGCAGTATTTATTCAATTGGCAAGACCATTTTAGGCACACTGTGTAAATTCACATTTTCACTTGGAGAAGAATGAGACAGTGTCTAAAAGAACTTACAAGTCAGCAGCGCAAGTCAAAAAATGTGATTAGTCAGCTTTTAGCATAGTTTCCCAGAATCGGAAAGAAAAGGAATGGAAATGCAGGGAACAGCTTGAAACACAGCTGAATTTATTTTGAATAGGACCTTCACACAAGACTGAACTCAGATTGTGTTAATGCTGCTGGCATTTGACAGAAGATTACAGATTGTTCACATGGAAAATTATGGTAATAAAAGGTAAACTGTGATTCTAAAGTGCTACAATGGCATTAATAAAAATTCATATGTGGACACTTTCATCTAATTATAAGAGGTCTTTTTTTCAATTTTGGTATTAATTCATTCAGAACTGATTTCAGCTAGACCAGAAAAAGCCACTCTCATACTGCAATATGCATCTATATAGACAGTTATATTGGTACATTTATGTTAGCCTAATTGTGCCTCTGTAATTTATGGAGAAAATATGTAGGATGAAAAGCAGTTGTGGTTGTTGTTATATACTTTATTTTTTATGATTTAATTGTGACTACAGAATCAGTATATTAGATGACATCCACCTACCTTTGCATTTTACTAACCTGTGAGTTTATGTATCGCACTGGTTTGTTTTTCTCAGATCTCAGAGCAAATCCAAATAATAGTTTCTCAGTTTCAAAAGACACAGCTTTTAACACCTCTAAGAAGACTTTAATATAATTTACTGAATTTTGAATAATTTCCTATAATGAACTATTGTACAGATATGAAGTTCACTCTGTTTCTTAGTCAATGATCCTTGGCAATACTTGTTTAAAAATTTAAAGGATACTATTCAAATGACAGATGGTAGATGAAGTACAGTAAGGCAGATAAAGGACCTTTGATGGTCTCTGATGAAAGCCCAGTGTTCAATACTGTGACTTCTGTATTCAGTCCCACTCATCCTTTACTACCCCAAGATATAAGGTATGTTATTCACCCAGTTAGCTGAGTGCAATTATCTGTGCAATACCATTACAAATCTAATGGACAAGAACATAAGCAATTACCACTGTACCACTCCTATTTCATATAAACACAATAAAAGTCACAAAATACAATCACCATTGTTCCTAATTCATGGTAAGTTATCGGAGGGTTTAAAATCCTACCCATCACTGTCATAGCTAAACAATTTCTACTTGTAACCCAGGTTTCCAGAAATGAAGAACTTAGTGGGTTTCATTAAATACCTGGTCTCCCTCCAGTTTCAGTATATACATCTACCCTTAGGATACTGTATTTTTGTTACTATTATTATTTTGGCTACAAAATTGAGGACTGGGCTAGCCAGATAGGCATGTGAAGATGCTTTCTCAGGAAGAAAAATTGTGTGTGATCTTGAGGTTGTCCAGTCTCCCAGCTCTGTGTGCTTTATCTTCTGATTTGTAAGCTGCATCACCCCCGAGGAAATCAGCTGTCTTAGTAGTTCATAGACTGAAATTCAGCCTTTAATATAGTTTAGTCTTGATTTTTTAATCACTTTAAGGTTTAGCACTGAGGCCTTCAAGCAACATGAGGAGTACCCTGGAACTACCTGAAGGCATTAAACACTGACTTGTCATATGCACAGAAGACTAACACCACTGAGGAAGCCAGCCTTTATATGTTGTACTAGAGGGAAGACAAGCACAACTTATACATCTCAGGAAATCAAGCAATTTTAATGAAGACAGCACTGCAGTGTATTGCAATAAGCTGCAGCCAGGACCCAGTGGGTAGTTATCTGCAAAGGGTATTTCACACCTCTGCTCTGTTCAGGCTGTTATCTTTGTGTTCACTGTCCAGAGCAAAGCTCTTCTGTGAGTAATTATTTTATTTTATGGCTTCATCTGACCCTCAGTCCATTCCCCCAGTCCATTCAGCCTACGAGATTTCCCTGAATTAAAAACAAACTCTTAAAGGATAAGAAAGATGATTAATCCCTACAAGCTCACAGTTTTCCATGGATATTTTTCTTGTGCTAACGATTTCCATTACCTTGATAAAACAATGCATTAATAAAGCAACAATAAGGAAAGAAAGAATATTGGCATTCCAATAAGCAGAAATGAAGAATAAATATTATAGTTCAATATATTAAAGTATTAAATAGTAGGAGTATTTTGGAAAACAAAAAAGATGTAATGTGAAGAGATAAACAGGGTAGTTTTATGGGGACTGCCTGAGCCAAAGAATAAATTTCAGCCTGAATCCTGCATTTAGTTCTGTGCCTACAAGAACAGGGCCTATGCTATTGAATTCAACACATCCAGGATTTCACATAATGTGTAACCCTCTCTCTGATGCACAGTAAGCAAAATTATTATTCCTCCTTTTGCACGTAGGTTCCATTTTGGCTGCTTTTTAAAGACTATCTCCAAGAGCTCATCTCTCCTACAGAGCCTCTGTTGACACCCCAGTTTGAGCACAGCTGTTCTGGCACAGCAGCCTAGTGAAGATGCAGGGTGCATTCGTTGAAGAGGGGGCTTCTGTCAGCTTGGTTATGTTTTTTTCTCCTGCAACATTAATCAAGCCAACAAAACCTCTCTTCTGCAGCATGGCTTTATCAGCAAGGGAGTATGATTATTTTCACACTTGCAGCTGAAATTACTCTGCTGGCAAAACTCCGCAGTGCAGGTCAAATCTGCAAAACAGCTGAGGGAGACTGTATGACTGATAATAAATAATACATGCTCTGAAAGCCACTGCAAGTTATTTAGTTTGTCGGAATCAACAGGACATAGCTGTCCCATGACAGGTTTTCACTCTTCCTGATAATCCAGTTTCTGTGCAGTGTGCGTAACGGTGTCGGGTAGTAACATAACAGAAACCATTATAATGAGTTAATACAGTACCATTTGCACAGCATGCATTTATGATTGCAAGCAGTTCCCTCTAAGCTGCCAAAGAGAAATCTCACAGCTGTAAGCAAGTTTACTATTCACATTATAAGCACTGTCTCCGCAGCCTCCCCTGTGTACAAGACAGGCAGCACTTCTAAAACTTCTTTCCCATGGGCACCTCTATGCTGATTCTGCAGGCAGACATGGTCTGGAGAGACTGGAGACAAGCCATCTCCAAGCTAGAAGCTATGTAAAGCTGTTGTCAAGGGGCAAAGCTAATAAACCCTGTGAGAGTATACCAGCAACGTGCTAAAACATCAGCACGGCTCCCAGTTAATTTCGAATGTGATGAGAGTGAGCCCATATCTGCCTGTAAAAGACTGTAGTGTTGTTTAAATCTCTGGAGAACAGGATGCTCACTGAAACTTTTTCAATATACTTTGAATGTTCAGGACATAATGAAAATCAGGGGGTCTGCCATACAGCTGAGTAATGCTTTGTGTATTTAGGAATTCATCACAAGACAAGCAGCTGGAATAAATTCTGTTACAGATGGGGCCATATAAGCTATTAAAAGACCTTGGGTTTGAGGTCTTGAGATTCTGCAAACTTCAATTGCTTGTATGGAAATTTTCCCACATCTGGTGTTTGCACAATGCTATTTCTTTGGAAAATTTCGGCACTAACGATTCAGACATATCTGAGAATAAATCTAGGGAATCACATTGTTTTGCCTGTGCTAAAAAACAGTCCTGTCAGCCTTTTCATTGAACATTCTGTTTTCTCCAGGTTTTAGTGCAGGAGATTAACCTTTATTTGGGGGTTAATTTTTTGTCAGGAACGGGTGAAAATCTGGCCAACTGGCCAGTGAGAAAAAAAATTCAGATTGCACATACTGGTAAAGCCTCATTAGAAAACTAACTACTATCAATGAGGAGTCTAATGTTGCTGAACTGCCAAACCCCTTGCAGCTCCTCAAACTGACCAAACCTCAGGTGTGCCACCTATGGAAGACTGCATTTCAGAAAAACTTTGAGTCTTCTGCTCACCTTGCTTTGGTGTGCAGCCAGGGGCTAGAACATAGAGAAGGAAAGTCTCCTCTGTACTCGGGAGGGAATTGACCTCATCTAACTTTAGTGATTTCTGTCTTAGATTTCTAGTCTACAAAAAAAATCAAAATTCACTCTATGAAGACACTACTGAGAATTTTTCCTCTCTGAAAATCCTAGATATCCATCTTCAGATGGTAAACATCTAACCCACTGGAGATAATCACTTTCCTCCAGCGACTACAAAGGTAACCTACAAATCTAGGTTAAACTAGATGCCTAACTTGTTAATAGTTATGGAAAAGCAAGATGAGTCTCACTTTAGATAAGCCTTGCTTATTCTGCAATTTGAATGGGATGGTGATGTAACTAAAGACTGTCTTTTGACACAAGCACAAGAGGCCATCAACTCAGATCAGTTGATCATCAACACAGGCCAGCTCACTTCTGCCATTCCTCACTTCTGGGACCTTGACACTGATCTCAGTTGTGTTCCTCTAACTGTTCTTGTGTTGGTAATGTAGCTCCCACTGCTGAGCACATTTACCTTCTAATGACTGCTGTATGTGATCAGTCACAATGTTTAAGATTATAAAGCCATTAAAAAAGATTCCTTCATCTGAACAGTGTTCTTTTTAACTTTAGTTCAGTTGCACCTACACTGGAATTGGGTGCCGCATTACCTCAGCTCCTGGAGCTCCATGATCTCAGGAAAACTCCTTTCCCAGCATCTGTTACTGCTGATCCATTACATTCTTGAAAAACCAAATCCTCAATACATCATCCATTGTTGTTTTGCCCCTATTGTACAGTAGAAAAGACACGTAATATGCTTACATTATGACAGAAACATTCACCCATAGCAATTTTGCGACTTCAGGGATTTTGCTTAACCTCCACAAATTATTTTGTATTTAATGTAATACAGAAAAAACAAAATTATTCTTTATCTGTAGAACAGATACAACACAAGCTGTAGATGTTTTCCCGTGCCAGTGATTTCCTTCAAATCTATTTCAAAACAGGTAGGGAAAAAAATATTTTTTTCCCATGTCATGCCTGGTTTTGAAACCAGCTAACACAGCTGTGAAATGATGGCTACTGACCATCACAGGAGAGCCCATACTTATCTATAAAGGCCCTGAGTGCATTAATAAGCCTTACTGGCCCTGCCCAGCGCCTCTGGGACCCTCCCCAACCCTGCCCCTGGGCTCCGGAGCCCCATTTCAGCCCAGCTCTGGGCCATCAGTCCCTGCCTCAGTGATGCCACAAGCTTGCTGGTCTCCAGCTCCCCACAGCCCTGCCCTGCTTAGTCACGTCACAGCCCTCAGCTCCTGGCTGCCTGTCCTGGTGGGGGGGACCTGACCCCTGCTGCTCCCTAACAGCAGTGGCCTGAAAAACACCTTGCTGACACTGATAGGTTTCAGATACTACCATATTCATGTATAAGTGAGCTGCTGATTTTGAAAGAATTACTTTCTTATTGAGTTCTATAATTATTAAAAATTGCTGTGATTTTATGAAGAATTTTACAATATTTTTTCGTCCCTTAGACACACACGGATTTAATTCTTTTTCTGAAAACTATGGCTTCCAATTAAGAAAAAGATGAGACACCTAATTCCAACTCTTGTAGAAGCCTAAAAATCTAAATGGCTAAATGCTCGCTAATCATAAGGCAAACAAACCCCTTATGATATTTTAAAACTTGATGCATTAAGTTATAGATTGCATTAACTGAAACTAGTTGAAAGTGTGGCTGATTATCAGGTATTTTGGCATGTTTCAGCTCTCATTAACATGAAGAACATTTACAGTTTCTAAAAAATTGTAGGATTTTTTGGGGTTGAGTAAGATGGCTGCTCAGGGCATCAGTTTAGAAGAAAAAAAAAGGTGTAGTTTTTAAATGACAGAATAAAAATATGCAAAAATCCTCTTGGGTGGAAAACTGCTGGTGTTTATTTGAACCAAATGTTCTTGTTTCTTAATTTGTATTTGTTTTCTTTGTGAAAAAAAATCTTCATTTTGCATCCATTAATACTGCTAGGAAGGAACTTAATCTTTCCAAAGTGTTGCTAATGTTTCTATGTGTGTAGAATAAATATAATATCCCTCCCAAACACAGCCTCTCAGCCTCATTAGGGAGACATGCTGGGGATAGCATCTCTGCAAACTCATTAGGAGTTTCTTGTTGCAATCAAATTTGTCCTGTCCTTAGTTGCCAGGCACATTATAATAGGGAGAACAAAACCTTGCAACTGTTCGTCCTCATTTATTAAATTTTGTACTGAATACACCACCTTTGTTTTACAGGAAGCCATCCACAAAGGCTGATGGAGTGTAAAAATGCTCGTGCTGAAAAGAATTTCATTAGTCAGTGCTGGACATAGATTAGCATTATTTACTTCTTTGAAATTGCCATACTGTAATTCTAAGTGACAAAACAGGGATGCAGGCAAATTTTCTCTATACTGTGAAGTGCAGAAACCCACAATTTGGTGTCTGAAGGACTCAAGGGCTTTCTGTCAGTAGGACAGCTAACCTCTAGGTTAAAGTAATTTTTGTGAGTGACTATTGGTGACACTATGCTCCTGAAACCTTTATTGCTTCTATGTCTTATAAGTCTATCGATGCTGATGCACCTCAGAGTTCATTTCCACGAGGTGGGTCACTAGAAATTCACTGCTGCCACTATGTGTGAGGTCCTGAGGAACATCAGAACTGGAATAAGGTGGGGGTGTGGGCATGACAGACCAAATGGCTAGAACTGGGGAAGGGCCGGAGGAGGGAAGATGGAGAAGGAAGGCTGAGGTAAGAAAAAAGGAGAAAGGAGATCTGGCAAAAGGAGGAACTGAAGGATGAAAAGGTGAAGGAAGCTCTCCTCCTTTCAGTCATAGCAAGTAATCAGATCAGCTTAGATGTCCGTGGAACTGAACCTGTAATTTCAGTCTTAATGACTGAAAAGCATTGCTCTTCTAGTATTATTAGATAGGTGCTTTCCAAAGTGCCTCTGATCTACAGATTTTAAAGAACACTGTGAGATCAATTTTGAGCCAAAAATTTTTCTAAATGTTTTAAGAACAAACATTTGCACACCCTGAGACCAATAGACAAGATGAACATTTTTCTGTGATGCATATATAAATTCAACTGAAACCAATAACTTTCTGCCTTTTTTGAGTGTATGTGTATGTAAAGCCTAAAGACAAGTTCAGAAGAAACAGATTATTTTGTTTATCTCCATTGCGTGGCACAAAGTGAACATCAGGGTAAATAATGGAAGAAAATATTGTTTACAACTTCCATTGCAATAACCTCAGAAGCCATCTGTAACAAATTTTTTTTCATGAATAATACAAATTTTAACCTGATAGTTTTCAGAACTAATGATTTGCATGACTTGAACTGCAATCATTAGCCAAATGCAACTATGGTATAAATTTACAGAGAGTTCCCAAAACAAATCAAAGTTCTTTTGTATTATCTTAAACAGCTAATACAAATGTTCTCATGAATTTCTCATATTTGGAAAGAATCAAAGCTAAGAACAAGTTCGTTGATGTTGAATCAGTATTCAACTACCAAATAAATTACTATTTGCATATTTTAAATCTTTTATTTAATAATCAGCATATGCTAGAAAGCAGTGCAACACAACAGTAACACAAACTATTTTTAACATGAAAATTAAAGCAGGAAATTGAATTTATTTTTACAATATCGGTTTTCTTAATGGAGATCCGAAACGCACCACTTTAGACAGCAATACAAAAATGTTTATTTTCCAGCCAAAACTGATTTGTCCCCCTATGTTTCATTATTGCTAACAAGTTGGGCATAATGCAATATAAGTGCAACTATGGAAGTATTCATTTGGCTGCCTACTTGGCCTGATTCAGACTTTTTAAACAAATTCTAAAAATGAAAGCTGCTACACATTTTGTTGCTCATTCACTATTTTAAATCTGATTTCAAGGACATATTCAGAGTGCTGTGTTAGCAAAAATTACACTGTCAGATAAAAATAATGATCTTCATTTTGATATAGTGAATTTGGTAAAATCACAAGTATCAGGAAGAAAAATACAATTTTGATCTCCCTGGCTTGCCTGACACACCAATTTAAACACTTTTCCTCTTAAAACCCTTCCTCCTGTCTCCGTAGATACTAATTCTAGATACAGTAACTAATTGTATGACAGTACAAATTTTGTGACTTTTTTCCTTGCAGAAACAACAAATGTTGTTGATTACCAAATACTTTGGATAAAATACTATCATTAACACATCTGAAGAGCGTGATGATACTTTCCTTTTTGTTAAGAAAAGTTTGATATTTTACTAGCCGCGAGTTTGAAAGGGCCACCTCACAGCTGAAATGTAACAGTTGACAAGGTACATACTACTAGAGGGCTGGAGAGCAAAATAAAATGTGTTTACACAAAACTGCCACTGAATGTTTATATGAACTTCTTTCGCTCGACAGTGCAACAGATAAGAAAAGTGCTACAGTAAACCACCAAAGTTGCACTGAGGGAATGATATGTAAGAGTGAAGGGCTGGTGTTGTGGGTTTGTGTGGCAAGGTTTTGGTAGCAGGGGGGCTACAGGGGTGGCTTCTGTGAGAAGCTGCCAGAAGCTTCCCCCATGTCTGATAGAGCCAGTGCCAGCCGGCTCCAAGACAGACCCACCGCTGGCCAAGGCTGAGCGCATCAGTGAGGGTGGTAGTGCCTCTATGATAACATATTTAAGAAGGGGAAATACCTGCTGTGGAATGGCA
>Ga0181612_145563_pt1 | contig 11496 bp, 7 predicted proteins | sample HoacroProtozoa21_FD_119630 | JGI IMG/M metagenome (GOLD analysis project Ga0181612, IMG submission 119630) | Hoatzin crop microbial communities from Cojedes, Venezuel. Combined Assembly of Gp0051906, Gp0051904, Gp0051908
GATGAAGGTATGATAATGTCTTTTTCTTTTTGATTCTCCAGATCTATCTTCTTGATTTGTCAAAGTCTAAACTTTGTTGGAAAGGAAAATATTTTTTTACTTTTAAATATCAGAGGTTAATTAACGGTGAATCAAACTTTTTCTAACCAACCATGTTAAGATTATGATGGTGTATCACTTTAGTTCCAGTGGCAGGAGTGTCACTTATGGATTGCCATTTTGATGGCTTTGAAGGGGAATCTGACCCATAAAAACAGAAGCATAATATTCAAACTGATTTTTTTTTTTTCTCCTTCTTGGCCTGCCCTATTCTTGATGCCATCTGTGTTAGGATGGAAATGAGCCTGCTCCAAATGTGGTCTGCCAGTTTTAAGCAGAGTGGTAGTGCCAATCGCAGATGGATTTAAAGGAATAACCTCATGTGAACAAGAGAATGAAGAATCTCTTAAGAGCAGGAAGTTTCACTTGAAAGCATATTATGTCTGTTAAATCCTGTGGCCTATGGAACATCTATGAGACCTTTCCATCAATTCTTCATGTAGATTAAGTAAACTAAGCTTACTTTCTAAAAATCAAGAAAAAACCCTCAACTTCCAATCATCGCTGCTCTTCCTGCCGCTGCCTTCTATCACTGTGATCCATAATGGAATACAGTGCAAGAAGCTGACAGTATCTGATCCTGTCAAGTATTTGCAGTGTATCCATTCAGCAAAACCACTAACAGTAAATTATTTCATAAGTTTTGTAGATAAGTGTTTTTAATCTGCTGTATGATACCTGTTGAAATTATAGTATTCAGAGCCCTGGGCTGCCATTTCTGAATTCCTGTCTTTGACAATTAACAGAAATTTATGTTGTGGGTGAAGGTGAGTACCTGTCTGCTGCTGATGCGTCTTAGCTCAAAAATGAAGATATTTAAACACCTGATTTTCACAGTAGTCAATGAGATCTCAGTTCTCTTCTGCTGAATTTGAGAGAGCCTGTGCTCTGAAATTCAAGATTCAATTACCTTGTCTTGTGTGTAGCCACAAGTGTCTTGGTGCTACTTATAATCCAAAGAAACACAGTAAGCTATTTTCCACTAGTTAGGAATACGATCTACAGAAATCTCTGCGTTTTTTTTAGTATCTTTAAATCGATTACATTGTTTGAACAACCATTTGCTTTTGCAGAAAGGAAACGTGTAAAAGAAGGCACTCATCGATGAATATCATGTTCGTGACATACTTGAACATCTTTCTCAAGTCCTCTTCAAGCCTTTTATTTCCAGGCTAAATAAACACCAATTGCAGCAATGTCTCATCTACTCCCTTTAATTACTGCTGTTGAGAGAAAGTTTCTGCTGATGCAAATGTGCTATTTTGTCATGTCACATCAAATTGCATCAGCCTTATATTTAGGAACAAAAAGAGGGGGAGGCTGAGACAGGATGTGGCTACAAATGGAACCAAAGGGTTTTCTTAAATATAGGCTGGAAATAGACAATTGAAGCAGTGATGCTTTTTCAAGCAAAAAGCCATGAAAGGGAAAATCGAGTCTGTGACGGCAGAAATGAAAAGCAGGGCTGGGGGTGTGAGAAGAGGGAGTTCTAGATGGAGGCGTGGGCCGGTGTCAGGGAAAAGCTGATGAACTTCTCATTTACGCCAACACCCTTTGCATTGTCAGATTGGTGTGAAGTGGTTTTAGAATGCTAGACCACATACATCTCCTCTTGCTCCTTCTGTGCTGGCTAAAAATGTTACTAGCCGTGCTTCCCTCCGGCTTGTTGCAGGGCATGCCAGCTGCCTTTTCCTGTGTGCTTATCTCCCCTTCAGGTCTCAAAGCTGAACTCATTCATTGCTCCCAGCTTGAGTTATTTTGATAGAAAAAAAACCTATTGACTGGTCTTTGCTAACTTGGATCTCCAGCTTAACCCAGTCACTTTCAGGAACTGTCCTAAATACCATACAACTTTATTCTCAAGGACTTATCTGTTACTATAGACTGCCTTGATGTAGGGATTGTTCATTAGATTTTTACCTTCTCAAAACATTATCAAATTCCAAAGCCTGAAATCAGTGTGGTGCAAAATGGCTCAGCCTTACTCAAATCTTTGTGCCTGTTTACATGACAGTTGAATTTGCTGATGTTTGGAAGTATTTCTTCTGGCTCCTGTGTCAACCTGCAGAATTGGAAGTGTCTTCTGTGTAAGATCCATAAGTAGAAATCACGTGGTTTTCTCTCTGTTATTTTTGCATGTGTTTTGTAGAGTTGTAACTTACTAAATGAGATTCTGGGTTTGTGGTTTTTTTAGTGGGGTAACCAAACAAGTAGTAGTAGAGTGTGCTGAATTAAGCAGGAAGAAGTTGAAGAAAAAAAACCAAAAACCAGAGACATACAATTGTGAATTGCATATAGCAAAATTTACTTAAACTGGAGTGGAAATATATGAAACAATTATTTTTCAGGTTCTTTGTATACTGTATTAAATTCTAGTAGCCTAGTAGGCTTTGAGTGCTAATATACGGTATTTATATATGCAAAATGTCTTTAGAGGTTAATTAACCCTTGAAACACTCTTGCATTGCGTGAGTGTTGTTGTTCAAGGCAACTGTCTGTTATAGATGAACAACTCAGTTACGCCTAAGTAACTTTGGGGAAACTCTGCTACAATCATAAAACTCAAGCCCAGTCATTAAGCTTGCCAGCCAACATAATTTTTTGGGGTTCAACAGAAATGAATAGAAATGTGCGGATTTACACCAGCTAAGAATTTGGACTACTGACTTTGTTGCCTTCAGTGGCATTCGCCTGGAGAAACTGTGGTAAAAAATCAAGTCCTCCAAATAGAGTTCCAGTACAGATACAATACCAGTATTCCAGATTCTTATGTTGGACATAAATTCATTTATGACAACATACACTATTCCAGTTTCTTCTAACTACTTCCAGCAATAACTCTCAGCTCACTAAGCTAAAATCAAATAGATTGTGGTAAATAAGCACAGAGAAAACTTGCAGTAGATGTCCAGATAAATGTAGGAGACTTCAGATGCCCATCACACTAAAATTACTTTAATATGTAGTGTGTCTTCCCAAATAACTTTTTTTTTAAATTTTTTTTTTAAATTGTTCTTGGGGAAAGTCAGTTTGGTTCTTCAGAAAATATTCGCAGCATCCCCATGGACAACACTTTTTGCCCTCTCGGAACTGGGCAGAAAATGGTCTAGTGAAATCAAATGCATAAATTAAGCATGTAATATAACTTTCTTTGAAGTGATGAGTCTGATCAGAGCCTGATGGCAATTAAACAGAGTTCTGAAAGATCGGCTGTGTTTGAGAATCACCAGAACTCTTGATGCAGACATGATCTGTAGGCGTGCTAACAGCACCTACTTATCAAATTGGAAAAATACTATTACTTTCTTACAGCTAAGCACTTGGATTCTCTCCTCATAAGTAATTGGTCATGTTAGAGGTAATATTTTTATTCTTGTCACCAAGGATGATAAAAATGCACTAGAAGTTTAGATGCTTGTATACTTACAGCATTATGACAAATTAAGTCAAGTAGTATTTCAGACTGAAGCTGGGCAGGCAAAGGCATTCAGCTCTTCATGGTGAGATATTACCAGTTCTCCAGGGCTGTAAAATATTAGATGTAGTGATGCTGCAATCTAAACTCTTAATTTTTATATGCTTTACAACACCAAAATAACAACCCATGGTGCTAAGTCTGTCTACACAATGCAGCTTGATGGAAGCAGGGCAATGAAAGATTTGCCTCGGGGTTTACGCACAGCACTGCAGTGTGGTAGTCTGTGCGCTCAGGGGGCGCGGGCCCACAAATGGGAAAAGACGCGTCCCACTGACAGCTTCTAGCCTGAGTAGTGAGAGGCTGCTGTTGTTGGCTTGCCTGCAATACGTGGTATTCTGCCTTGAGATTTTTATTTGGTAAATGCATCCCTTGTCTGTGGCAACTGCCTAGACTGTGAACAGAAGTGGAACAGCAGTCTAGGTGTGCTTCCTTGAGGGGTGGAAGGGGAAGGTGGAGTGTCTTGTAGAGATGCTGGTGATGATACTTAAAACATCAGTTTGCGTAGAATTTCCTATTTTTCATTTTCAGTTTAAGCTACTTCCCAAAACTTAAGACGATCACATCTGAATTTTTTTTCCTCCAATTACTTTTTTTAAATTTTCTCATGTGCTAAAACACCTTAGTAAAATATGTGTATTTTCATAGAAAAGAATGCATTTCTGTTATACTTTTTCAAAGCAATTCACAGAAATATTAAATGAGGAAGGAGAAAGATAGGTGTTTATTTTATAGTCGGGGTTTGTTTTGAACTGAGTAAGTCTGAAAATACTAGATAAAAACTGCAGATCAAATGAAAAGACTCTATAAGCATTCTCTAGATTATTCATCAAAAAAACACCCAACTGACAACACTACAACAAGAAAATGTTCTTAATTAATGTCTTCAGTTAAAGGGAAAAGCATGGTGGCTCTCTTAAATATATTATTAAATCTGTATTGTTTAGATAATAGGTTGGGGAAAGACACTTGTGCTGCGTGCCGTGTCAAATTTGTCAGGGCTTGGTTTAATTCTAGTTCACTTACTGGATTTCACAGCCATTTGTCTGGGTATTGGGGTAATTTGGAGGGTTGAGTGAAGCCAGATGACTGTAATGAACTCATTTTGTGTCTTTGACTCGTTTTGGCAAAAAAAGATGCTATTTATGGGGTATTTTGTATTGTTAAGATTTCTGTTTCTCCTGTCTCTCAAACTTTCTCTGGGCCGCTGTCTGCACCATCACCAATAATTACATCAAATTAATTCAGCATAAGTGAGTTAATTATTAGCACTGAAGGTTAACAACGTGACTCCAATTGAGCCAAAGCCTTTACCCCCTTTTCCTCAGGTTTCACAAAATGTAAACCAGTCTGAATCGTGGATGAAACCTAAGGCAGCTCCATTTCCATCAAGTGCTTTTGCCAGTCAGAACAGCTATCCTGCCACATTGATTCGCTCAGACGGGTGTTGACAAATGTGGTGTCTGCTTCAAAGGGAAAAGAATACTGTGGCATTCTGGATCAACATTCAAGTACTTTAGAAAAAAGATTTTTTCTTTTTTTTTTTTTTTTGGTCATTTCAGAGCTATTCAGTCAAAACCAGAAGGATAGAATAATCATTAATAAGAATTCGTGCATAGATGATATTGAACCTGATTTAGCTGACATAGATCAAAAAGAATTAAGACATAAGTTCAAAAAGTTCAGAGGATAGCTTTTGACATTAGGGATGCTGTTGTGAATCTGTGTAAGACGTAAGCAATTGCATGATTCCTTGTATGAGGCGGTAGTTTGAGAATCTGAAGGTACAGTTTCTATTTGCGGCTCTGCTATTGACTCATTGTGTGACTTTGCACGAGCTGCCTTATTTTCTGGAGGACGATTTCTTTTCTCAGATAGCTTCCCTTTTAGAGATCTGAGAGGCTAGGGTTGTCTCTGCTTGTGCATCCACGGTCTAGGCATAGTGCAATGGGATATTTGAAGCACTGGTGTCTTGGTGTATTGCAGTGGATCTCTGCATTGAACTCTGCCTTTGCCAAGGGTAAACGCAAGCTTTTACCTATAGTGCCAAGCGCCAAAATTGCAATCCAATACTTGCTTTCAACAAAGTGCAGTGTGTTAGTTTTGATCTATTGTAGCAAGAACTGAGCTGGACACTCAGAGTTTTGGCTTGAGCTGAAGTCTATAGACAATAAAGCATAAACTTCCCATAACTTCATGTCAGCCAGAGCTATGAATGAGTTACTCGATACAGTTGTTACATTGTGTGTAATCAATTAGAAGCAAGCTCTGTACCTTCGGAAACAAATGTCCTGCAGATTTCTATAGTGTGTTTTACTGGTTTATCATTCTGGCTCCATGACAAAAATATCCAAAAGGCAGGAGGGGAAGTGGAAATATGAAGAAATCATGTTCCAGTTGTAAGATTTTTAACCTGGCCAACAGGATATCCAGGATCTATTTTTGGTTCTGCTATTGATGTGTTATGGGGAAAATGAACAATATTATTTAATTTCTTTCTTTGTGTCTTTTTGGCTAAAGTAGGGCTAAAGATATTTGGTTTGCTTTTATACTTGGTGTGAGTTCTGTGAGTTCTGTATGTGGTAAGAGTTATTTAACAATGGATGAATTTACTGGGACAGACTGCGAAAGATGGATAAAACTCTGTCTTGCTTAAACTGTTTACAAGATTCTGGGACAAAGTGTGAGTGAGCCTGCTGCTGACATTCTGATTCTAGGTTCAGATGGTATCATGTTGGAAAGAAATAAGATTACCTTCTGCTTTGAAAAGGTGCAGTACAATATTGCTAATAATATAGTCTATAACACTGTATAATAGTGTTAATTACTAATCATGAGATGATTGTCTGTTCTAGGCAACAGACAGCAGTGGCTTTAAATTGTAGGTAGCTCTGCAGTTCTCAAATTTGTAAGAATTTTTTTGAAAAAAATTTATTTTTTTAATCTTACTGCTTTGACTGATGTTAATTTTTAAATTTAGGTGATGATGGTGGCCAGGAGGGCAGTCATATGACTAACATGGAAACCCTCAATATATGCTTTCTATTCTCATCTAAATTATGTCCATGACTTTGCCATGAAAATAGATGACAAACAGCCTTCCTCCTCCCAGGGTGTGCTGGGGTACGCAGGTGCCCTTTCAGCACCGCAGGGAGAGTTATGCTCCCGAGGGGTCTGATCCTGTACTATGAATGACTGCGGGTTTGTTCAAGTCCATGGAGCTGTGCTAGCCTGCTGATGCGGTTAGAGGTCTGATCTATCAGTAGGCTTTCAAAGCCTGTTTGGAATTTACAAAAGTGTCCTTTTCCAGCATACAGCTTCTGTTTTCCTTTTGGAAGCCTATGTTAAATCAGAATAGGCGAGAAACAACAAGGACTGAGCGAATATAGGCAAGAACACCTTTCTTCTGCGCTCAAACAATGCGTAGGCCTGCAGTGTAAAACATTACACTAGCTAACATTTGTCATCACTGTCTCAGCTGTAGTTTTAATTACTTCTCTCTTTTAATTAGGTCAAATTGTTAAGTAGCCCTTTCTGGAGCCAGGTACCAATTTCCTGGATGATGGAGTTCCTTCAACATTTTTCTTTTCATCATTGAAAGAACATCTTATAACTTTCTAGAATAACAGTATCTTATAATATGTAGAGGAGAATGATCCCTGAAAGAATAGGGGGGATGTATAGCTCTTTCACCGTCCGAAGCGTGGAGAATGTGCAAGACTCATACCGCAGCTGGCTTTGTGAGGAGCTCTCTCTTGTGGCATCCCACTGCAGCCAACAGAGGTATTGCAGGGATTAAGGTCCTTTCTCAAAAATCAGTTGCTGGACTGGGAACTCTCTCTTTGCAATAAGCTTGTTGCTAGCCAGACTTTTCCTTTGTTTGTCTTATGAAACAAAGCCTCTTTGAGATAGGCTAAGCCATGGAGAATGACAGTAAAGTTTTCAGGGAAAACTTGAGATATGGCTTTAAGACCTCGGAGATGTTCCTAAGATATGGCGGGCATCTGCCCACATGATTAGCTGTTGGTATGGTGACAATCCCTGATTAGTGAACTGTGCAAGTTAAAATCCCCCTTAAGAGGCTAAAGACTCCTAGACTTAAATGTTCTATAATACTGCTGGTTATAAACATTTCTGCCATGAACAGGCATGTATTTTGTTCAAGATGTGGTGGGCCAAATTCATCCACGGTGTAATTCCACCACAGACAGGATTTTGCCAGGGAAGGTTTTGGCTCAGATTATTGCTTGGATTGAGAGCAAAGGATTGGAGGATGCAAATTTCAGCAGGTGTGGATTTGAAATAATGAGGCAGCAAGTTGTTCTTGATGCTGCTGTAAAGGATAATGTAAATTGGGAAGGACGATTACAGGGTGCACTGTAGATACCAGGGCATTGTACAAGTACCATGGTCATTAGTCTGGGGATTATGTGTAGATGGTCAGGACTGGAAAGGACGTGCTGTGGTTGGTCAGTAAAATGAGAGGCCATACTGGAAAGCCCTGTTATACTGCAGGTTTTATGCCCTAGTAGGCTGCATATGATGTTGGCACTAAATGAATGTGAAGAGGTATACACTAGGCATTCTTGGTTTAAAAAAAAAAAGTTTTTTATTATCTTTAGTCAAGAGTGTGGGTCACAGTGACTGCTTTTGATTTTTGAAATCCTGACTCTTTACGTTCTCATGACTTTGCCCTTCTATTGAACTCTTGTACTTTTACTTTCCTAAGTAGAGCCCTTCCTGTACCGAGTGCTAGCTGCTTGTTTGAATTATGTGCTTTTACCAACCTGCATTTAAAAAAAAATAAAATTTAGAAAGTTGGATGGCATGAGCAAAATGAACCTATGTTAAAGCATAAAGGTAAAATAAATTTTAATCAGTTTCAGTGCTTCCTGAATTGAGTTAGCAGCCATGACAAAACCTTATGTAAAACTTAGTGTTTCTTGAGGACTAGCTGTAAGGTGCTTCTTCCCATGCCTACATCACCCATAGTTCATAGAATTAATGTTTTCATTAATCAAAATCAGCATGTTTGTGCCCTTCAGAAGGGCTTTCATACCTTATGCTGCTAACCAGGTATCCATCCTTTAAGAAAATTTGTGGTAGCTTATATGGTGCCCAATTGGAAGTTATTAAAAAACCTGAAGATTCAAAAAGCGTAGAAGGTGCTATAAGCCCAGCCAGAAAGTTATTAGACTAACTTTCATAAAGTAGCAGGGAGAACCATGATTGCTAAACTGGAACTAAACACTGGAACATTTCAAGATACAATATTTGCAAGAAAGGAAGGAATGAACAGGCAGTTTTGTTTCAGAGCTTATGGCACCAGGATATAGCTCAATTCATATTCGGGCATGATCTCAAAGGTAGATACTTACAGACTGGGCCACTGAGAACAAAATTCACGTTGACAGCAGTTGAACTGAGCAGTATACAACTAGAAAGATAAAACTCTTTTGAGACTGTGCCTTTCAGAGTTTTCTTTAAGCTGGGAGAAGTCATTGTCAGGAGAAAAGAGTAAGTAGGGAATTTTGAATTGCATCTAAAGCCAGGAGATTCCTATCCCCTGCTGTTGTCTGAATTTGACATTTAGTGAGCATGCTCCAAAGAATACTACTATAATTAGTCTGAGCATGCTTATTAATTATCCAGAACGGGGTAATCTGGCCTCAGTGTGGGCAGTGTGTTTCCTCACTGGTGTTAGATTGCAAAAATCTCAATGCTTTATTTTCTGTTTGGTGTATTACCTGTCTCTGCTTTGTGATACCAAACAAGAGCGTAAGATAAAACATTTGTACTGTGGCTTTGGTTAATTTATATAAGTGGTCTTAATCGTGACAAGAATTTGATGTCTTTTTAAGGCCAAAACCCAGAGCTTTTGTGCCTTTTTATAATCCTGTTGATTACATCTATATTCAATTTTCTTTACAATACTTTTTTAAGCTTTTACTCAGACCCTAAGAAAAATGCGTTATAGGTCTGGTTTCCAGTTGCCTTAGTTGCTTTATATCAGCAGTAAAGGGATCATAAAGTGAGTGCAAATAAGAAATATAATGTACGTTTGATCTGTAAGAAAACTGTGCTTCTCAGAGCCTGAAAATATGGAGATTTCGTGTGCTGAGCAGGCTAGGCTACCAGGTGTGCTGTGCTCTGTCGTTTAGCCAGTTCTTAATTTCCCGTATGCCCTACTAATATTGTGTAAAGCGAAGTTTACACTGCAGGACTGTGTCCCTAGAATGTGCTGCTCTTGTACTGTCATTTGACACTGCTTCTCTGCCTTGTACATCAAGCAAAGCATAAAGCAGAGAACAGAAATAGACGTGAACAGCGCAAGACTGGCTAGCATCATTCATGCAATAGGACTTTACAGGCCATATTTAGAAAGGACAAAATCCACGACAATGACAGGCCACAGCTCGTCAGAAGTGATCACATCAAAACAGCAGATCTTAATAAAAGCCCAGCATGCTGCAGAGATGTGTTTGTTAGAAAGTGACTTCAGCATTGTACGTGCTCACCCATACACGAGAAGGGGTATCTCTGCAAGGCAGGCCATCGCCCAGGGCTGCAAAATATTCCGTAGCTCTATGAGTGAATGTGACTGGGTCGGGACGGACATTTACTGGTTTGCCTAGGGCGGCAGAACCCATAGAGCTGGCCTAGTCACTCTCCTGTGACCTGCTAGGGAATAAAGAAAATACATTGCAGTGTAATAACCAGAGAAGGCAGTTAGTTCCCTGAAACAGGCAAGGTTTGCCACTCTGCTGCAATAAGTTGTAAGTGTATTTAAGAAGTTAGAGTCCAGGGAGTGTTCCAGGCTAGCCTTATATCGGTTGGGTGGCCAAAGTGAGAGAGTAGAATCTGGGCCTGTCTTGGTTCCTCATTTTTAAGAAGGGACATATTACTGCTGTGCTACTTCACTAGGATACTGTAAAATCAATACATTAAAGATCATGAGGTTTGCCTAGGATAGGGAATCATAGATTCCTGAGTTAGACTTCTAAGGATGTAATACTTTGAAGTCCTAAGAAAACATCTCCAGCCTGTATGCTGCAGGAGGAGAGGGGGAAGGGGGAGCCAACCTGTAAACAGCAGCAGCTCAGGTAACTCTTGCAGTCCTTTAATTAACACTTCCAGTCTCTGAAGCCCAGCTTTGGTGCCCATTTAACTCTCTCAATCCCTCCAGACTAGTTGTTATAACTGTTGAACCATAGGGATTTGCTTGAAAAACAGTCACACTAGCGGGGGGTGGGGGAATCTGAGAGTAGTGGCATAGTGTTGTATCAGTGTCATCATGGGTTCAGCTGTACACTGGGTCACTTGACAGGCTTGCTAATGCGGAGTGCCAGATTAATTGGCTTTGGTCAGCCTTTGCTTCACTATCTGAATATCATTATCAGGAATGTAAATGATTGTGCAATGCAGAGGGATGTCACAATAGTCTCAGTGTTTCCTTTATACTTGTCTCTTTTTAAACAGGGCTTTATCTAAATGCAAATGTGACTTCAGCCTTCTGATTAGGACATTATACAGTCATCCATTCCAGAAAAGCACAATTAGCAGATTATTTTATTTCTGACTCAACAGTTCTTGCTTTAGATAGTTTGTTTGTTGTGCTGTGCATGATATTTAAGTTACCAGAAGGAGATTTACATTATTAGTCAGGATTGTAGCCAGATTTTGTGAGGTCGAGGGTTTTTTCTTGGCCGATAAAAGTGGTAACATTTGTGGGATTCAAGGGAAGGGAGAGTTTAGAACAAAAGGCGATAGTGCAGATTCTTACTGTGTTTCATTGTCCTTTTTGTGCAAAGTAAGGGGAAAATTATCAGTAGTAACTCTGCAAATTCTCCAATGTCGTGGTGTGTACAAGTGCAGAGTTTAGCCTTACCTTTTTTCCAGGATCTATTCACTGTTGAGTTGTA
>Ga0181612_156605_pt1 | contig 11496 bp, 8 predicted proteins | sample HoacroProtozoa21_FD_119630 | JGI IMG/M metagenome (GOLD analysis project Ga0181612, IMG submission 119630) | Hoatzin crop microbial communities from Cojedes, Venezuel. Combined Assembly of Gp0051906, Gp0051904, Gp0051908
CCTCACAGCCCCCGGCCCCTTCTCCCCACCAAGTGCCACCCGTGCTGGGGACGCGTCCCACCCCCCGTCCGGAGGGAGAACCCCCCGCTGCACAGAGATCCGGCCCGTTCACACCGGCGGCTGGGAGCGGTGTCGTGGCTGTTCAAAACGCGCTGGTGATTCAAAACCATTTAAATATCGCTCGTGCGGTCAACTGCTGTGGCCATCTTCCCACCGGAGACCTTCACCTGCGCTTGATGTGGCGGGGTTTTTTTTTAGTGCCCGTGTAGTTGCTGGTAGTCGCATGAGTTACTGAGATACTTGACCACACGCTCAGCTGCTCTTTTCCTAACCCGGTGGGTTTTTGTAGCTCTAAATAAAAGTACACGCTCCGACAAACGGGTGGCTTTTCCAGTAAGTACATGTATGTGTCACCGGTACTTTCCGAAAGGTGTAACCGATAGGCAATTAGTGCTCTAAGACTGGTATGATGAGCAATGTCTTGCTTTTGCGGTTGGGTCTGGGGAGTTGGGAAGTGATCATGCGACTGTTCTCAGAGAGCATTTGTCAGAGCGCAGGACAAAATAGGTGAGACAAAGCAGGGTTTGGGTTTGTGTTTTTCTGCTGCCTGCGTAACGCTGAGGTAGAACACAGCTGGAAAGCTGCTTAGCGGCGCTTAAGAGAGCAGCAGATGTAAAGAATGTCTGCAGCAAAATACCACCTTATACTGATTTAGTGAAATGCAAGACTGTAAGGGAGATCTGCATTTTGGAAACGACTGAATATCATCAGGGGACAGACACATGCAGAAAATGCTGCAAATGTGTGCAAGCGTGAAAAAGGGGTGATACTGCTCAGAGCAGCAGATTTGTTGTAAGGTGGCACGGGATTTAAGGGAAAGATTCAACAGTTAAAGAATTGCAGTTAGAAGCAACAGAATTTCTGTCATCTCTTGGCGAGAAGTTCAGTTAACGGCATCTGAGTGGCACCGTAAAAATTCACTTTTTTCTTCTGTTTTGCCAGTGGCGGCACCTGACTTGCTGGATCCCAAATCGGCCACTCAGAACTCCAAACCAAGACTATCCTTTTCCACCAAGCCTACCGTGCTCGCTTCACGGGAGGAAAGTGATTCGGCTATTAATGTGATGAAATGGAAGACAGTCTCAACAATATTTCTGGTGGTAGTCGTGTACTTAATAATTGGAGCAACAGTATTTAAAGCCCTGGAGCAGCCTCACGAGACCTCCCAGAGAACCACCATCGTGATTCAGAAGCAGACGTTTGTATCTCAGCATTCCTGTGTGAATGCAACAGAGCTTGATGAACTGATTCAGGTAATCCACACCAACCCCCTATCACCGCTTCTTAGAGGAAGAAATTATGTATGGCAGCACTGCTGTGATAAAGGCGAAAAACTTTCTTAGCAAAGCTCTGTATCGGCCGAGCGAGGTAACAAGTGGTTAAGACCAGAAGTTGAGCAGTAGCATTTTCATGCAAAGCCTTATGGTTGAAAAGCTATTGCTATTTTTAGGTCCAGTACGCCTGTAGACAACCTTTTCACCGAAGCCTCGCATTATGCTAGTTAAATGATCATTCGTCAGCAATAGGTATAATTAATAGTTCACAAAGGAATTGATATATTGATTGCGCCTCACTAGGTCTGTCAATATTTGAAATGCCTAATTCCGAGGAAGAAAATACACCATCCATTGCCTTAAAGGACTTCTAATTTACCGTGATTGTATCAGGCTGGCTTTCCTTCCAGCTATATGTTTCTTTTTATTGATTTTGTTTTAAGCAGAGGGAAGTACCACAGACTTGCTATTTTGATCTTAAATCTCAGTTTTCTCCGCTTCTTAAAGGCACATCCACAACTGATGCACATTGGTGTGTTCCTGCTAACAGGACTTTACCCTTGCAGGTCACCAGCCTCAGAACTGTAGGAAATATTTATTTGTACTAGCACAGAACTAGAGCCTTATAAGGCCCTCTCCACCTTAAATCCCGTGTTCCCATGTTCTTAACGAATATTCAGCGGCATTGCAGGGAACAGCAAGGGGCTGCCAAATAATGTCAGTTATGAGACCATGGAACGGGAGGCTGGAGTGAACAGCCGAGAGCTGGCAAGGGTTGACCCCTTCATTAATAGTAGCCATGGGGCCATCTGGGTCTGCAGAGCCTGAGATAGGGCACCGGAGAGCAGGAGAGGGTGGCGGGCATCCAGACCCTGGCTAGCACGAGCTCTGGAGGATGCCAGCTGTATGGGCTTCAAAGCTTTCTGGAGGTGGTTTTTGACAGCAGATCTGGCTGGGAGTTTTGAAGTTGATTTTACCTCTTTAGACCAATCTGCCTTGAGCGTCAGCATGGACACCTGGTTTTTTTTCAGTTTTAAATGCAGAGCTCTGATGTACCGAGTTATTTTTATGGCACACTACTTCTGAATTTTGAAGGCAAATTGGGAAAATGTATTTTGCGATTTCTCCCCTGCCTGGCTGCTAAAACGTGTTCCAAAACCGCCACCCTTTAAACAACTCTCAGGCAGTTCCTATCTCCACGTATCTTGACTAGGCACGCCTGAGGAGGTGCCATTGATTTGAATTTCGATGCTGTGTAACAACTATGTTTCAGTGCTTTTACCAGCAGAGTGTGAGATAATCTTTCAGAGAAATATACAAGTACATTTTGATTAAAACAGTCTCTTGCAGGTAGTATAAATACCCCCATGTGAAATTTTTATGTCAGGTCCTGTACTTGTGGAGCTAAAAATAGAAATTTTGAAGCAATATTATCTTACATCATCTATGAGATGGTCCTTAGGCAAAAACTGTTGAAATTCACTCTGAAGTACTTAGATATTTTAGTATTTATGATTCTCTACCCAGAAGCACAGATTGGTAGTAAAAAACCTCCTCATCAGCATTCAATGCCCATTTGATGCTCTGTGTAAGAAAAATGACAGTTTCAGTACAATTATCAGAGTGCAGATACCCATATCAGCATCAGCTCCCGTCTTCGCTAGCAACCTTGGCATGACCAGAAAGTCGCAGGCTTGCGAAGCACAAGCTTGTGACGCAGCCTCCCACAGCACGTGGATGAGAGATGTTTGTGGGAAGAGTTTGCTCTTCTTGTTGTTGGAGTAAATGGAGAATTCAACTTCTCCTTGTTCCCTCTGCTTCTCTGCGAAGAAGAACACCACAACGTGGAGGTAGGAACGTGCTGTTATGCTCCTTTTATAGGAGGAGAGTTGAGGCATAGGGAGACTGGTCCTACAAGTGCACTTGGGTGCCTTTATTTATGCAGAATAAGTGATAAGAAATTACATCAAGTTGCTTAGGGGTCAGGAATTAAGTGACTTTCCTAAAGTAAAATAGGGAATCAGTGGTAAAGCAGAGTCTCAAATCCATTTTTCCAAGTCTGGGCTGCTACCCTAACCATGGGGTCATATCTCGTCCCTACTTACCACTTTCTCACAGAAGCTGAGTTACTGGAATATATTTTGTCTCTCTGGGTTTATGTCGGACTGCTATTACAGTCTAATGCAGTATTTCTTCAGTTTTCATTGGATGTCTGTATGAATAAAAATAAATAGTGCATGTGAGGAAAACGCAAATGATATTTAAGAATCACTGAAAGCTGTAAAACTGAAAATTAGTACATACTAGTGTAGTAGGAAGCTGAAATGATTAGTGTGTGTGAAGAAAATTACAGAGCTTACAGACTGTAATGTCTTCTTTAATCAAGTATTTACCTTGAGTCAAACTATAATGAAATTCGTTATAAACTTTTCCTTTTGAACTTGGTGTTCTGGGATTCCAGAAACTGGTTTGGCTCTGGCTCATGTTAGTCATTGCTCAAGGTGCTTATCCTGCCAGGCTTTTTCAATCTTTACAACTCCTGATTTGCCATTTAATCTTTACTCTGAAGCCGGCTTGACCATCCCAAGACTGGTAACTACAATGTGCAGTGGCCTAGTCAGGCAAGCAAATTAGGGAGACTCGTCCGAGCGCACAAATTCAGCTAAAAAAATTTAGTGAAATTAATTCAGTTTGCTAACACCCAGGGGCCATCCAGTTTCCATCACCTTTGCTAAAATCTTCCCTTTGCCACAGAGCTGATTACAACACAGAGTTGTGTGCTTCTACAAAGGCACACAGGATAGGGAATTTTCCCTTCCTATCTTCTCCACCCTTATTCTGTCTCACCAATCACCAGAACCCTTCCTTGCCCAACGATATATACTGTTGCCAACTTTTCAGCACACATAGCTTTACTCCCCGGGTTTCGAATTCCTGAAACTCTGTATTTTCACGTTGATTGTGTGGCTCCTCTAGGTGTACTCAGCAAGAATTATACTTTTATAGACTTTATATATTTTATGTACTTGCGAAACATGGGGCAATGGGGAGCTGCTATGCAGCATGGAAAATGTGCAAAGTTAATGAAATAGGGTGCTCTGATGATGACAGCCAAGTAGCCTCAGCTGCCTCAGAAAAAGGACCTGGGCTTTCCTCATAACTTTTCAGCCGAGTCCAGCAGGATTGTTGTTGTGTTGACAGAGAGGTGGTCTTCATGACCTTCTCTATGTCTGATTTCCGTGTTCCAGTGTCGCAAATCTCTTTCAGTCTAAATGACTCCAGTCACTTGTTGCCTCACTATAATAAAATGTACCGGCAACAAACAACTGCAACACAGCACACGGCTCTGAGACTTGCTTCCAGGCACATTTCTTTTTGTTATTTTGTAAGCACTTCTATTTCGTGTCATACTTCAAATATGCAAAAGTCATGCAGAGCATACCTGTACACCCAAGAGGCCATTTTCCCCAGGCAATTTCAACTCCTTTTGCCATAGCCTGAAGCCAGTATTAACAACAATATTAGGTGGATCGCTGCGTGCTGTACACGACATCGCTGAGGCAAGGCAGGGCACAGCAATCAGTGGTGGTATATCTAAATGTACAGCTAAAGAAGTATCGCAGGAGGGAAGCTTGTGAACATCCAAGCACTATCTTGGTGAGTCTAATCAGGATACAACAGACTAGAAAGCTGTGTGTGGTCTGATGTTAAACTTCAGTTTTTAAAGTTTTGATTGGAAGGTCTTGAAAGGATCTCAGTTATTAACAGATGAGAAAGCATTGGTTTGGTGAAGGTTATAGATAATAACTAATACATTATAAAGCTGTAGAAAGGGATGTAGCCAGACACTTTGCTACTGTTCATTCTTCTGGAAGAAGAAGATCTCTTGACAATTCATCATGGATGGTATTTTGATGTCTCTGTCCATGCCTGCTCTCAGCTTGGCCCTGCCATGCAATACAAAGTAACTGCCAGGTGACAGAACAAAAGATTGAATGTCGTTCAGACTGTGTGGATTTTATGTATGTGTCACAATATGTATAAGCCTGATCTTCATTTACGCTAAGGATTTTTTACATCTCGCATGGAACGTTTTTTTTTCCCCCATCACTGAGCTTTTTGTGGACAGAAGCTCATAGAAACCTGGGAGTAATCTAGCTGTACACACGCAAATAACAATAAGCATTAAAGAATGAAAATAATTCTCTAATTAGAGAACTTGTATCTCTAATTATTTAAATCGAGTTGTAGTTCTCTTTTAGTGTGTATACTGTTCCCTATAGTAAGGCTGCCGCTAATAATTTGAAAAGATTGGAGACAGTTTCCAAACTCAGATGCACAAAGTGTCTTGCCAAGTACCTGGAAAAATCTCCTGCTGTATTTACGCACCCACGCATAGTAGCAAATACAAAGAGACCTTAGGTTACATTGCTGATGCTCAGGTTGCATGCGTGTTCTGCTGCAGTGCTGCGCAGCCACCAAATACATGCATATACCTTTATGGCATCTCTTGGGGTTAAGAGTTTGTGTCTGGGGACAGGTGAGCCTGACTGAATATGATATCCAACAACTTTGGAGAACTGTCATTGCTGTGGTTTCATACACCTCATTCCTCTACAGGGGGGAAATAAATTTTGCTTTCCACCCCCTAGAACTCATGTTGTTCCTAGGAGGCAAGGATATGACCAGTATTGCGTATTGTGGGATGTCTTGGCAATGAGAGACAAATATTTGTCCCCCTGCCAAAGAGAAAGCTGATTAAAAAAAAGAGAAGAGTTTTTTATGTAAATATCACCCAATCATGTATTTCTCAGCAGCTATTTGTTTTAGTGTTGACCTTTATAAACCAAAATGGAAAAAAATTCCTTTGAATTCTCAAGCATCAAGTTGTTTAATGTATTATTTTTTGCATACAAAATTTTATAATTTTTGCATTAAAAAATTGGAAATAAGAGAAGTTTCAGTTACATTATTTTAAATATCTAGAGTGTCCCAGCAAGCTGGTGTGAATTATTTTTGTTTTCTTAGTGGGTTAATTCTGAAATTTAATAAAGTGTTTTCAAGTAAAGGTACAGTGAAACTTAACAATACATACCTAATTTCTAGTTGCCTTAGCAGAAACATCCTTTAAATATATTTATTCTGAGAACCTTAAGAAGTGGAAAAAATAATATCACACTGAACAGCACAATCTTTTATCATGTTCCAAGGTGTAATTTTTGTCTTACAAAGCCTTCATTTCGAAATCTGAACAAGTTTTCAGGGTGCCGCACCAAGCTGTCTCAGCAATAAAGGACTCTTGTAGAGGATGAAGCCCAGCCCCTTTCATGATGTGTGGATTCTCCTGAAAACCGAATGCCCACAACAATGTGCTTGCATTTAAAACAAATAAACAAAAAGAATTAATGAACCACCAGGATTAGCTGAATTGACCTTGATCCCACAAGTTGATCTCCTCGGGTTCTGCGTGGGCTTGTGGTTAACATGAGGAGAACAGCTCTCCATGCTGGGGTCCACAGTCACGTCCCACGCCTGTTCTCATCTTACATGTGTGTCAGCTGCATTCTCCCTTTTCTTTCCATTCACCTCTTAGACTGTGAATGAGACCAAAATGTGTTTTCTTTTTATCTCCCTTGAGGAAAAATATGTTTTTTATTTTATCTCTCTTGAGGAAAGCCTGACACAGTTATGAATGGCATGGGAGCAGTGTTTCTTTCATCAAACTGGCATCACCAGAATGTAATCATGGCTTCTTATGTGATTAATTTCTCGTAAAAATATTTTACTTTAAAATACGTGTTTTCTGTGGCTTCATTTTTATAGTTCAAGGTAGCTAGCTACACTAAGTTGCACCTCCACCAGTAGGTGATTTTGTGTCTTTTTCATAGATTTTTTTACAACTTGCACTGTAGTTCCAAGAAACTAATTTTGCTGCATCCTCAGTAATATGTGGTTTTATTTCAGCCAGATAAGCTCCTTGAGCCGCAACCTCTCTGATTATGTAGAAAATTGTTAAAACAAAGAAGTGTAAATCCTTCTTTCTCTCCCAGAGATTAGAAGGTATTTGAGCTTGCTGTATCATTTTTGGAGATAATAAATCACAGAGATGCAAAGATATTGTTTTCAGAGAAATCTGAAATTTATTTAGACGAGTTTAAAATTTATTAGCTAAGCCTATTAAGCTTCAATGAAATTTGATTCATTCTTTGAATCACAATATTTATAGACATTCTCAGTCCTGTGAGCTGTAGCTTACAGGTCCTCTAAGCAGGAACTTTTTGAGGGAGTTTGAATATACCAGTTTAAACCCTAAGTATTATTAATCTCTCCCTTTTGCAATTCCTTCCAGCCTTTCTGAAAGAAAGTAGGAACGATTCCATGTCTGAATCCCAACCTGGAAGCAGCAGGTGATTGTGCTTTGCAAATTAAAGCCTTGAAAAGATTGATAGGCCAGCATAAAAGAAATTGATGCTGCAGCGTATTTTTCTTCTTTCTCTGGGGATCCAAAATACCATCGCACTAGTTTTTTAATGTACTGTCTGTGTGTCAGATGTGAAGCTTGCGACAAATTGCAGTAGCAGAGCTGCCTGTTGGTGTTTTCAAAGCAGCATGAAAGAATGACTTTAAGTAGTTAAAACATGAAGCACAGGAACTCTAGTTTGTGTTGTTACTGTCTGCATAGGTCTGTCCTTAGTGAGGTGCCTGCCCGTCAAAGGACTCGAGCTTCTGTATTCTTGACTTTAAGTACACAGGTAGTCCTAACTGGTACAGTGAGGTCATGTTTCTCTTTTCCTCTCAATGAGTCTGTAAGTCCAGTTTTCACCCCAGTATTTGCTTTTTGCTTCACTCTTGTCAGAAATAAACGTTCAGATGCTGTTGTCTCCTTCCACAGTAAAGCTTCCAAATTCTACCTGTATCCCCAGAACAGAGGAATATTTATTAAATAAAAGGTCTCTGTAAAAGACCTTCGATCATAACCTTACCCAGACCTGTGCTGCACACAGCTACCCACCTGCTGTGGTTGCATCCGGAGGGGCTGCAGAAGCCCCTGGATTGTGTGCACTCCTTGCTCAGGGCTGCTCCAGTTCCTGCTGCCCTCTTACAGCCAGATGCCCTCTTCTGGCTCTTCACTTAGCCCCTGGACAGAGGGAGTTTTCTGCCAAACTTTCTGTTGCCTGGGAGCCTCCTCTTCAGTGACAGGACAACCCCCTTTTCTGTAGTCAATTTCTACACGGCGGTTAAACCACAAGGCCTTTTTTTCAGCACGTAGTCTTTATCCTTCATGAGCACAAGAGCAATACAGATTTTTAGGACAATAATAAATAAATTCCAACTGCCCTTGTAGCTTCAAGCAGCTTGGTTTCTAACTTTTTTTGCCGCTTCTGGTGTTGAGGTTCCTGAAGGGTACATTTACTTCAGATGAACAGTTTTATAAGACCTAGAACTTAGCTAGCTTGAATGCATCTGAGTGACAGCTTTTGTCTTAGAAAGGGTGGCAGATATGACTCATTAGCAAGTCAGTTTTGCTGAGCAGCTGTCTGCATAATTCTTCCAGTCTTTAATCTCAGGAAGCAAAGGAAAGCCCTCTTCCCTGAACGTGTGTGTATACATACATACATATATGTATGCACACACACAAAATTTATACACATAGTCTGTTTGTAATGCATATTTATAAACAGAAATGTGTTTCAATGTGTTCCTACATGTTTTAGTTCAAGTAGATTGCAGACATAGGGGAAAAGCATTCTTAATTCTTCAGTGTATTGGGTACTAATCTCCAGTGCAGACTACAGTCATATGTTATACAAATTAAAAAGAAAACCGTGGACTCACAGAATTATAATACAAACATCATTGCAATCTCTTTCAACACTAAGGCTCAAAAGCATGTGATTTTGGAGGCTGGAGAGTTGTTTGCTAAGTGTCAAAAGCATCCTAGCGTGCCTCTGAACAAAGAACCAGCACTTCTGCTCTTTGTGACCCAAAGCTGAAATAAAAATGCAGGACTCCTGCAGTAGCTGGGCCATAGGAGATTTATCGTTATACTGGAGGGTGAGAGAGTGCTCTTGTCAAATGGCAGCAGGACAGCGAAGGAAGAAATCCAGGCTGAGAAATGAGTTTCAAGAAACTTTGAGACGTACCTGACTTTTTGACATCACTTGTTAAATGATTGCCAGGAAGCACAAGCTAACGCCTGACAAGCTGGGTAACGAAAGAATGCACGCTCTGTATTTTATCAGAAGCATAATTTAAGAAGTTTCTATTTTGATCTTTGGATAGAAAAGCTGAAAGTAATGAAGTGTTGTGTTACACCATTTCATAAAAGTGAAGCGACTGGAAGATGGTACAAAAGCAGGTATTCAGAGCCTGGTGTGGAACAAGGAGATGGGCTTTAGGGTGACTGGTTTGACACATACTTATTTCTGCCTGATCTCTGTATGAGCCAGCGGCTGACTACCAGAGGCTAGCCTGCACAGTTTGTAACCTCTCTGAATTTCTCCTGTGGCTCTGCAGACCCCTGCTTAGTGGATGTAGCTCTATGGCCAACAGACTGGCTTTTGTCAATCTCCATTGACTCCTTGCAGGGTCAGAGGATCAGAGGTTGAAATCCCTGACCTAGGAGAATTGTATTCTGTTTTCACAAAATAACTGTGCTGTTTGAAAGGCCATTTATCTCTCCTTTTGACAGAAAAAACGTCACAAAAGTCTGTGTCTTAATCTGCAAGGGTAGCTCAGTGTGGCCTCTACTGGACAGATACCTGTGTGAACGCAGAGATATGATAACACAAAACTGCACAATGTATTTACCAGAAAGTGTTTCTAAATTATATCGGAAATGAAAAGCTGACATTCAATTAAAATGAGATTTTATATTGTCACTCTCCTTTTCCCAGTACTCTGACTTCAAGCAAAAATAGAATACATCCTGAATCCAATGCTTACGTGTCTATGGAGCTCAGGTCCTGTTTTTGACAGTAAGGCAGCTCATGCCTGGCCTATCCACGTGGGGCTTAAGCGTCTCTGCCTCTTTTATCTGTTGCTCTACTAAAGCTTATTCCCAAATATGGGTGTAAAGCCAGGTAGTTTGGATGTAGTACAAGTTATGACTTGTACTCAAGACATGACTCGTGCCTATCTTAAGATAAAGTACAGAGCTAGCCTAAGAATCCACATAACTTAATATGTGGGAATTAAGTTCCTAAAATTTTTAGATATTTAAAAATTTTATCTCAGTTTGTGAAAAAACTATTACTATTACTGTAACCATATAAGATTATTCTTAAAATCATTGTACATAGAGGCCTTGATCGAGTGCATTGTGCTGACTGACCCCTCCTGTACTCAACCCTCAGTCATCTTATACGAAACAACTAGTAGACAAATGCTCTGGAAGAAGGTAAGGCAAGTGGAATAATCTACATAGCTTAAGAATTGAAACTGTCCACATCCCTAATCTAATGCTGACTGGTTATGTAGTGCTGAAGCAAAACTAATTTTTAAGTCATAATTTAGTTTGTATACAGAATAAAAATGAGAAGAACTAGAAAAATTGCCACTAAGGTGGTCAGTAAACTTTAACACTGTAATTTTTTGAAAGTCAAGAAATTCCCATGTTAAGATCACACAAAGTGTTTACAAGCTGCAACATATAATGTACAGATTATATAGAGTTTTCATGATTCTAACTGTTTCAAGATTCAAAATGCACAGACTTACTATTGCTATTGTAACTTCTCCTAAGTTAGGATAAGACAAAGGGCTCACGTGACAGAAAGGAGTTATGAAGGAAGGAAAGAATGACATGCCAAACTAGTGACAAATGAAGTGGTCATGTTTGCTCTAGTAGTAAGGCATCAGTCAAGAAAAAAGGCTGAAGACCAAGAATAAAGTGGCAGAGAAAATTGAATCTGACAGCACTGACATTGAATAGCATGCTATTTGAACACTGAGGGGGAGATCACAGAATCACAGAATCACAGAATCACAGAATCACAGAATCACAAAATCACGGAATGGTAGGGGTTGGAAGGGACCTCTGTGGGTCATCTAGTCCAACCCTCCTGCCGAAGCAGGGTCAACTACAGCAGGCTGCACAGGACCTTGTCCAGGCGGGTCTTGAATATCTCCAGAGAAGGAGAATCCACAACCCCCCTGGCCA
>Ga0181612_132065_pt1 | contig 11495 bp, 7 predicted proteins | sample HoacroProtozoa21_FD_119630 | JGI IMG/M metagenome (GOLD analysis project Ga0181612, IMG submission 119630) | Hoatzin crop microbial communities from Cojedes, Venezuel. Combined Assembly of Gp0051906, Gp0051904, Gp0051908
ATGCACCACCTTTTTAAGCATTAGAATAGAAAAATACTAAATTCTCCACTCCTATTCTACACTAATTTTTAATGAACAAGTGAATTATAATCCAGACAGAAAATACGCTGAAAGTACAGTTTGTGCTTCTCACCATACACTATTTCTTGTATGAATCATTTCTCAGTGTGGTCTTAAACAACTGGATTTGATTTGCACAGGAGTCAGGAAATGTAAAGTTCAAAAAATCAAACCCCTAATTCCCACCAAGTCTAAGTCAATCCCTGCATGTGTATCCATGACAAGGGATATTTAATTATGTAATCACACAACAGACAGCAAAGTGATTTATTACTGGCAAATGGTGTCATATAATTTCAACATACAATACCAATGGAAGGATCCAAAAAATACAATCAAATTCTGTCTAATTTTCCCTCTGTGTGCCAGAGTCCAAAAGCAAAGCTGCTATTTAGCTGCTACCTACCCCTGGAGAGGCAGGCTTCTGACAGCAAAACGCCTGACATTTGGGGGATTAATTGCCCGTGCCTGCTGTCAGTAGGCAGGCACATACCTAACTGCCACCCTAATTCTCCAAATAGACAGTTTTTCCTATGCATGCCAGGTTGCCACCCATGAAAAACACAGAAAAACAGGTGGCAATAAAATCCTCAATGTTAATAGCACCCTGCAAAGAAGTGGGATAACTTGGGCTCAAGGGAACCTGAGTCCGTACTGCCCATCTTCCAGGTCTATTCTCTAATGCCTGTATCACAGCTCATTCCCGCGCTGAGAGACCACAGGCTCTTTCTTCGCATTGGACATAAAACACTTCGGGAAAGCCTCTGGCAAAGTGGCTGGAGCTCAGGTCTCCCTCACTCCCGCAAGCAAACGCTTTAACTAGGTATCTCATCTTCTAGTACAATGCAAGTGGGAAGTGCTTGTTCAGCGCTTGCACTGCGAGATATATATATATATATTTATCTTGCCTGAGCCCACAATGAACATTCATGAATGTTTTAATGAGAAAAGTAGGAACTGATTTCAGAGGAAGTTTGGGGCATTTCCTATACAAGCCAGGAATCAGAGCACTCTTTAACACTGGAAAGAGTTCGCGTATTTTAATCTGTACTCAAAGATCAGACAGGATTAGCACTGCAAAAATCTCCGTCTGCAGACTACTGCTCTGAAGCCTTGAGACCCCTTACAGAGTGACTTCAGTTTCTTGCCGAGGATGCAAGTTGCTGCTTTCCTTTTCCCTCTCATAAGCGTAATAGCCACACCAAGGACATGAGAAAGGCAGGTTCAAAGTCTTCCTCTGTCAAAAGATTTCTGAACTTTCATCGCCCACCTCTCACTAAGGCTGATTAAGTAATTCATATTCAAAGAAAAATACCATCCAAGTATTTAAAATCGGGGTGTTTTTTTTTTCCTTTACTGGTGTGATTTTTGAATACTCGTTCTTCCTGGATTAAACCCAGCACATTTAAAGGGCTACCAGCAAGCCAGAATGGGATACATGTGCACTTAAAAGTGCTTTGATTTTATCCCAGATGTGCAGTGCTCAAGGGCGTACACACACATGTGCATGGGGGCACACACACACACACACACACACACTCTCTCTCTAACTGTGTAGGGGATATGATCTGATCTGTAGATTTTGTTTCAGGATTATACCAACCAGACTCTGAAATGTAAAACCAAAGCCCTGACCACTTACAGCCATTAGGGATCCCAGAGCTCTTTGTGAAAGAGTATTGATGTTCATTAGCCTATTGGCCCGACTGAAGAATTCAATGCAGGTAATTAGACTTTGTCTCATTACCACGTAGTTTCAGGTGAAGTTATTTTTCTCCTTCGTTTCTAAAGCTAAGTGATTCCTGAAACACGTTTAAATCGTTCATGGATTTTGTTTTTCCTGAGGAAATGACTAGAATTCAAAGTACAGTACAGGGACATACAAAATAAGAATGTTCTTATGGGTTATTTCATATTTTTTTAAAGCTCAATTCCAGCGTTTGTCCCTCAAAAAATGAAAGTAACATGTTAATTCATCAGACAGCTTTCAATTGTCTGCCTGTGAAAACCTAGTGACTACTGACTTTTTAAATGCATGCACTCACGTATGGCATGTAGCACATAAATACAAACCATCAGGGGTGTGAATAGGTTTGGTTTTTGTCAATATTCCCTGTTATAAACTTAAGTTTTACCTATGCTGAGAGTTCTCTTCATGGATATAATGAATATTCAGCATTCAACATACCAGTGTTGATATGTACTGTCCTGTTACACCCTCATGCAAGATCTCTTAAGCCTTCCCACCTTTCCCTTGACTTCATCCCGCAGGCTGCTGCCCTCCACCGTGCCCCCTTTGTTCTTCCCCTGCAACGCCATCCCCTCAGTTCGCACACAGCTCAAGTTGCTGCCTTGTTTTTCACCACCCCGTGTGTATCAGCTGCTTTCAAATGGCAGTATCTTGGGTCAGTCGCATTGAATTTCAAAGCCAAGTGAGGCTCCAGGAACAGCAACATCTCAACCCTCTACCAGATACCATCTAGCTACTCTATCAGTGCCACAAGGTTTTTTAATACACTTTAGGATAGCTACATTGTGAAACAAGACGTTAAGAAGAATCAAACTCCCAAATAGTTTTTTTCAGCGGAAAAAACAAAGTATGAATGTGATTTACACTAATAAGCTTTTCTTTGTGTTTGAAGGGGCTAGGAACACATCCCCACACACTTTCCATGGCTTGGCTGACAAGCAGTGACTTAGTAAAAGGCATTATTTCAGCTGCTCACTCTCGTCTGGATGGTATGCTTACTCTTTGGCAATACTGCTTTTCAGAGCAACGTGTCAGAGTGAAAAAAACCCACCAACCTTCCCCAGGGAAGGGAAGGATGCCGCCTGCTTGGTAAGCCATTGACTCATCCTGCCATTTCTGGACAGCTGGATTTGGCTTTCCTACAGCACGTACCACAGGATACAGAACAAATCTGCACAGGTCAGGGGCCTGGCTAGACCCACAGTTGCGGTGGCTGTCACACGAGCAGGATTTCCTTTCCGGCACCATGACAGGTACAGAGTATCCTGCCTGACTTGATTGTGGACTCCTGCCTGTCCCTCCTGCCCAAGGGAAAGAGGGCAGAAATAATCACTTCAGGGCAAATCCCTGGTAGAGGTGCCCTGCCTGGGGCCAGGCAGGCAGAGGGACCTGGCAGCACTCTGCACCCCGAGGGAGGCAGAACGGGTCCCGTGTCGGGTGAACATCTCCCATGGCGACAGGGCGATGCTAGACCCGGACACCTTCCCACGTATCAAAAAACCTGCCAGGAGTGCAGAAACGGGCAACTCCGGAACACCGGTTATCCATCCACGCTCACCGTCCTTCACAGCACAGACGAGTCTCTGAAAAGCACGTCAGGCATCCGGCTACTCCTCCTGTTGCCCTGCCTTCTTTTTTTTTAATATTTCTTGTGTACTTCTACTGAATGCAGGAGAAAGGCATAAATACCGTCTTGTTTTGGTGCTTAACACAGCTTCCTGTCTCCTCCTTCAGCCTTGCCGACAGCATTATCCATCTTCCTGACACCAGCACAGTCTGATTCATTTGACATATGCACCAGAAAAAAATGTCATGTTCTGCACAAGATCGTAACGCTGTGATCTCATTCCCATCTCAGACTCCTCAGCGACTCAGCACGTCCCATTTCTTGCTGCTTTAGAAAGAGACAAACTGGGGAGCTTTTCCAGCTTGCTCACTGGGAAGCTCATAGAGGAGATGCGATGAGGGAAACCAGCGGCCAGCAAAGGTAGACAAGCACTGACACAAATATGTTGGAAATCAAGGAAATGCAATAGAAACTTCAGCTATTTGCCTCCTACCTAGAGTGTGAAGCAGCAAAATCTTTCTCCTCTCCTGTTACTTAGGGCTGTTGAGGGACTCGACGTATGACACACGCTATTTCCAAAAGGGAACAGCACTTTGGGAGGTGACGGCAGGGACGTTCTGACCACATTACAGAAACCACTGAGTCCCGTCCCACCATTTTCCTCTCTTTTGAAGTGAATAAACCTCACACACTACCCACCTCTGTGGCATTCCGGACTAAGCGTTATGATGAAGTTGCCCCTAGCAAGCCAGTGCAAGGCTTCCTGACGCCTTGTCTCCTCCCGTTCGGCCGCACCCCTCGCTGTCCATCGTGTGCGGCTCCTGTCTCGGCCGCAGGGGTTCACAATTTAAGTGCAATTCAGAGCCCGCTGTGTGCTGGCAGCCGAGGCACGGGCAGTCTCGCCCCAAACATGTGCCTCGCGCTCCCGCAGCCTCTGTCCCTCTTTCCCAGGGAACGTCAGCATCCCACCACCACCTACAGCCTTAATAACCCATTAGCGGCTTGGCCAAATGAGTTACTCTCTCACGGCTACTTCTCTTTGGAGATCTGCCAAAGGAGAAAAGACGAGGGGTGAGGAGGGTGCAGGCAAACCAAATTGGGGGCTTGGGTGGACAGGGGAAGGGGAAAGGAGGGAGAAGAGTGGGAGAGCAAAGGTTGAGGCAGCTAATTTTTTCATTTTTTCCCTGCGGTTAAAGCATTGATAGATAATTTATCACACATTCTGACGGTGCTCCAGCTGGCAGGGAAAAGAGCTCTCTGTTTATTAATTCAATTAGCCTGCTTATTTATCAGCGGAGGGCGAGAAGGTGCAGTCACAGGCGAAATTGTGCCAGTCTCAGACCGCCTGCTGTTGGGCTGAGAGGATGACCAGGAGTGGGAATATCCCTCCCCTGGCCGCTCTGGCTAGTGCACTCATCACCGCATTATCTCAGGCCTCCTGAGGTAAGAAAATTAAAAAAAAAAAAAAAAAATTAACAGTCTACATTATGCACATCAATCAATGCACAAGGCACGCTTAAAAATGGAGCTGCACAGCTTTTCTGTCACCACTTCAGTGCCCTAAAAGTATTTGTTATGTCTGACATTCTGCCCAGAACTGATTTTTTAATTCGTTAGAACAGATGAATACTTTGAATTTCGAGTTCAATGGGGACAGTGTTCAGACCAACACAGCACGGAGCTGCTGGAGCAGGTAGGAGAGGACAAGAAGGGTGCTGCCCAGGTACCAAGCAACATTTGCCACCTTTGAAAAGGGACATTTGTGAGGGAGGAAGAAAACAGAGAGGCAAAAAAAGCCTGGCTTTGGAATGGCACAGAAGCATCCTGAACTACGAAAGCATTTCAGAGGGCTGGAATAGCAGTGAGGCTACAGCAAGGCCTCCCTGCTCTCTAACTGTAGGCAGGGTTAATACTGCTTTGGTTTTGGCCAGTGCCAGGTATTGTCGCAACCTTGCTCTGACTTGTCTTCAGTCTGCCCTGCGTCGTCCACGGCCCTCTTCTTTGCTCTACGGGGCTGCCTATCTCAGACTATGAGGTTTCTTTCCCATTCGTTAAAAAGTCCAAGACTTCTGACAAAGCTCCAAATTCAGAAAATGTTGTGCAAAATGCTGCTTGGAGCTATCTAAGCCAAGGTGTTTCTAAGCATACAAAGTATGTGAAAAATCCATGATGATGGAGGACAATTTCCCTGTAGCCAAAAATCCCTCTCAGCTCTAGAAACTGCAGACCATAATTTCTGCGCTATGTCAATGCTGTCATAAACAGTGCTTATTTTTCTTTTGCTGCTTCTGTAAAGCATCCAGCTTCCTTTCCTATCACACATAAACACAGTTACAATATAGATGTAGTGGCTTCCAGTTTAGCCTTTAAAAAACACTGTGCAGCTTCCCATTCGTACTTGTGAGCCCTGTGACGCTTTCACTTAAACATGAGACTGCTGACAAGGATAGAGGGGTCTCCTTGGGATAAGGCTAGGATGCTCATGCTTTCAAATGCTGCTATCATCACTCCTTTCATTTTGTTCCTCCACCACTGGATGCTTAAAGAAAATTTGCATTTCATTTTCTTTCTTCTTTTTTTCTTCTAGTTCCTTTAGAGGCATTCTTTCACTTTCTGAAATCTTGAAGGATGTTTCAAGGCAGGACGCCGTATCAAATTTAGGATGGCAGTGAATGTTTCCACTGCAGATGAATTCACAGAAGTCTTTAACAAAAGGTTCGCTAGAAATGCATCCCCTGCACCCCCCGGCTCCACGGCCAAGTTTGCCTTTCAGCCTCTCCTGGCTGACAATTAGCTTAATATTCTGAACCAAGATCCTGCTTGACAGATGATTCCACTACCACTGATAGTTTAGGCCACGTATCAGCATTTTATAAATTCTTAATTTTCTCACTGCAGCCATATTGAACAGTTTTGTGCAAATGAGGCTTATAATTACCCAGATAAATCAGTGCAATGCAGTATTTCTTAGGATCTTTCTCAGTTTTCTCCCTGGAGGATGGGATCCCATCTGCTTCACTACATTCAAGCTAATTGAAGGGCAGTGACTTTTCCAAATGGATTCATTAATTACTCTAGCCAGATTCTCTGTGGGGTTCTTCATTCAATGGGTGACACTTGGGCTGTACTATACCATCCACCCATGTTTAGCAATGTTGCTCTGATTCTCAGCTACGAGCTAAAACATTTGCAGATGCTTTGGCAGGAATGGTTCTGGCCTTAGCTGTACAGTGTTACAAAACAAATGTAATTCCGCTTCTCCTTTGTTTCTAATTTAATATGCATTCAGAATCTATAAATATTGTAACCACGACTGTTTCAATATGTTTTACTCCTTGCCATTATAAATATAAGCAACCACCCTAAAGCAGAAACCGTAAGTTTACAGGTACTGCATTGCCAACAGCAGCAAAAGAAAAGAAACAAGCATTTGCAGAAAATCTGGTGTGTGTGGCAGCATAATGTGAAATTAAACTATTAAACCTGAATGCAAAGCTGTCCTATATAATTCTGGGCCTGCACTGATTTTATTTAGTACAGCAGCAGCCTGAGTTTTCCATACGCTCAGGTGCAATCGTATTGCTCACTCAAACATCAGGCAGAAACCAAAGAAAAATAAAGACCCATCTAGCAAAGACCTAACTTAGGTGAGGAAGGTGGCAGTGGCAATCTTCAGATAGGAGCAGGCAGAAGGAAGCATGCCAGCAGAGTCTGGCTCTGCTGCAAGGTTTATCAGCTTTCCCCAAGAGCAGGCACAACTTCACGCTACTTAAAATATTTTATATTCCAAGTGCTTGGTTGGTTAATTCAGGTCTATGAGGCAACTGGCCTGGGAATCGGTGACAGAGTTTGCTGTGAGCAAACAACAAGCCTTCATGCTTTCCAGGAATCCCAAAGTATTTTGTAAACATCAGACCCAGCTGGTCTCTTTGCACGGGTCGGTGCTGCCGCTGCTGGTACTGGTTTAAAGACTAACCCCATGTCACTAAATGTGGGGTGAGACCAAGTTTACAGATCGGTGAATTAAAACTCTGAGATTGCCCCAATATCGTAGAAGGCCTTAGTGGCAGAGCCAGAAACACAGTCCAAGAGCTGACTTGCTTACAAACAGGGAACAGTCCTGCTCCCTTTAACCCTTTCCTGTCAATAGCATTGCAAGTTTCCAGCATGCAGTAAGGGTCTACCTTCTCATGCCTTATTAGAGGCAATAACTCTACTTACATCTATGAACAGACAATAGAAAAAACTATATATATACATATATTTTAGCTTTAACTATATGGTTGCTTTGGGCAGTTAATGTCATGCAAACAAAAATCTAATGATACAAATCATCTAACAAATCAGTGAACATGTAATCCTTCTCACATAACGCGCCACAGACCGAAACAAATTACTCAGAGAAGTAGATCACATCCATAGGGATGTAGATAGGGCCATGGGGGTGTATGTAGGGATATACTCTGCTCTACAATTCAAGAAAGAATTTCTGTTCTCTGCTATCCTTTCCTTCTCAGCTCAGCAGTTGTGCTTCCCCAAAGGCCTGACAAAGATGGACTTGACAAGAAGCTGATTTTTGGGACAGAAAAGATCTGTCTCACAACTTTTCCCTCTGATTGCCAGCTTATCTCTTCTAAATGAGGTACCCCTGCCCTCTCAGCAGCTAATAAATTCACTCCTTCACTTGCCAGTACAGCAAGCTATGCATCTTCAAAGACAAAGTCTGAAGCAACTCTGTCAGCACCTGGCAGGACAGAGTTACACTGAATTTGTGTGGCTGGCTATTTGATCTTCCCCCCCCCTCCCTTCTCATTTTGTTTGTCTCTCATCTCTCCCTGGTTTATAAACAACTGTTCGGCGGCCAAAAAGCAGTTCATAAATTGTTCACAAAGAAAAGTAAAGCTAAGCAAGGAGCCTGTATCTTCTGCCCCTTCTTTGTTTCTTTTCTCTAGAGCCAGTGCTGGCAGATGAAGTGTGCCAGGCGGGCAGGCAGGCAGACAGGCAGGTGGGCAGGCAGGCAGACGGGCAGGCGAGCAGCCCCCCTGCCCTCCCCTCCGGGCTGGAGGGTGGCTGGCCCGGCGGCTGCAGGGGAGCTACAATGATATATGTCAGCTGCGAATCTGGCCCCGTCCACCCGAGCGCATGCCAGCGCTGCTGGTTAGCACCGCATCTGGTTGTGGTTGAGTTCTCAGAAGCCAGCCAGAGACATTTTTGTTTAGGTTAATACATTTTATCACCTTTATGACAGAGAAAATCTATAGCTCAAGTGCTCCAGTTCTTAAAGGGGGTGTCCAGGACCTATGAATCACGAGGAATGTTTTGCAGCAAAAGGGACACTCAGCGTGTTTTGCAATGTAAGAAATCAGTCTAGACATTACCAGCTTTTAAAAAGCAATGTTGAAAGCAGCCCACTAAAACTTTTCTGAATTATTTTTTAAAAAATTCAAAAATAGCTCCACATGCTCAAATGAACTTGATCATGAGCCAAAGACAGTAAGCTAGTCTCGGCCCTAACCGCCGCAGTGCTACACCTTTTTGTTCTGAAGCCGAGGAATATGACATATTATATACACCAGTGTATTGTAAAGTAGTTAATTTTCTGTGCAGCTGATAGGAGTGATTGATTGGGCTCACTCCTTATAACTGCCTCACCGTCTCCCTTCTCCCTCTCCCCTTCTCCCTCCCTGCCCCAGCCCTGGCTCAGACCGCAGCATCCAGCAAGTCACATACGCAATGGTAGCGAAGAGCCTCACAGGACAGCAAGCAGAGCTTCATGCCCACTCCGTATTTAAGTATCACTGCCAGCTGGGCCTTGCACAGCTCTAAATCAGATCCTAATACTACTATTTCCTATCTCAAGCCCTTTTCTGTTGCAGTTGCTTGAAGAACTGCATTACTATTTTATTTCATGTTGCGTTTGAGGTGGAGGGGAAAGGATTCAGTGGCAGCTAAAATTGCCTGCAAGTTGTTTAAAATTTTCCCCAATTCTTTCCTGTCAATTTTATCAGCAACTTTTTCCAGTTACAGTAGCATTCTGAAATATTTTAGTAAGATTCAGAGACGACCTCACTCGTTTAACATCTTCATTCTTTTAAAGGAGAGTCTGAAATAATTTCACCAGTCTTCAAAAGTCCATCCTTCCAATAGGCTATTTTTTCCATTATCATCTTCTGACTGAAAACCATGGAGGCACAGGTGAATGTGACTTTTTGACCTTAAAATCACTGTATTTGGATTAATAAGTAACGTTTTCAAGAGAAACATGCATCTGACAGGATTTACCCAGAAAAGGAATAATAATGATTTATTTTAAAAGTGGTTTGCAAACTGGTACACGCTTGGGTGGACCAAATTATATATTCACTTTAACTAGGCATATACTAGTTTAAATTCTAATTAGACAGATCTCCGTAGCTGCTTCCAGAGGGTATTACTATTAGCCATGTTGATTTAACAATGAAACTCATCCTTGTTCATACACCAGACATACTGCAATTTATTTTTCCTTGATCTGTTCCTCCTTTTGATTCTGGAGGTTTACATTTCTGGAAAATAAGTAAAGAATATACTTTGAAGTAAGAAAATCTTCGCCCATAATGTCAAACTACGCAGCTAATGTCACAGCCTATCTGGAAAGCAGCATCTGACATGAATCCTACTTTCTTCAAAATTTGTTTCTCTCGCACTGTGGCAAAATGGGATGAATTAAATACACCACAGCAGAGATACTGGAAGAGTTCGCTTCACGTATGCAGTTGTTGCCCTGAGACAGCTGAGTAAACAGCTTGCAAAAGTCTGTTTGAAGACTGCCAGCTAGTTACACCCATAATTTCATCTCTATTAACAAAAACAACTCAAACTGTTGCAATGCCCTGAGTTGATTGCCGAGCATCTAAATTATAGAGTGTTGCTTGAATAACCCTCTGCAGCAGCAGGGGCTGTGTTTTGATACCCGTTCAATGCTTCCCACCTTGCTGATTAGTAGAATATCCATCAAAACCAGCAAATGCATAAGAAAAGAAAGAGAGAGGTTTTGGCAATATTATCCCATGACTGACAGAAAAATAGTTGTGTAATACTGTTCAACTCAGTGAGTCAGAATAACAAGTCTTATAAATATGTCTTTCTGAGCTGGATATAGAACAATCTGGGGAATGAGAGAGTGAGCTGGGGGGAAAAAAAAATCCACAGTAACAGCTTTTGCAAATAATGCCATCGTCATGGTCAAACAGCCGGAGTTTCTGATGTGGTCCTCAACACCAGATCATCAACACGGATACCTGCACAGGCTTACTAAACTTCAAAGTGATGTGCTAACAAAAAACAGAAGACTGCTTGGGCTGTGACACTAGAACTGGAATGGAAAATAACAGCTTGCTGGTGACTCTCTTACTGAAAATCTGAGAGTTCCTCATTGAGACTACCCGAGTGAGTTATTCCACGCTAACATCAGGGTCAAAATATGGCCAGAAATCAGTATCAGCAGCTCTGCCTGGTGACTGTCATGCACAAGGCACAGAAAGAGCTGGCCAAACCCTTCACCAGTAAAGAAGGAAAATCCGTTACCCATGAGTCTGCCAATGGAAATAACGTGGAGTGGGGGTAAATACAAAAGAAAGACCTGGGAATTATCAAAGAGTGGCTTGAGTAATTTTCCAAATTAAATTGATAGCTTTGTAGGCTTTTTATACTTGGGTTTAATTTCTGTTCTTCCTTTTAAGCTTCATTAATCAAAACAAGCAAAAAAAGCTTGTATGAGGACTCCATGGATTCACATCATACTTCAAACTTAGACCTGTTGACTCTGCTTGATGAAAAAAGGCTTCCCTAATGCAACATCACACTAAATTATAGAATCGGAAATTTAGACCAATGGAACCCAAATTTTTGTCTGTGGAAACAATATGATGGCTATCGTGCAATGCAGCAAAACATATGCACTGCAATACATTTAGGCATGGTATTACACTTAAGCACGTGTTGCACTACAATACATTGGCATTCACTACTGTGAATGTATCAGGTTCTTTGTAATGCATAAAAAATTGGAGAACCGCAAATATCACGTGAGCCGTATGTTGGGAATCCCCGATTTTAGCATCGGTTAACATAGCTATA
>Ga0181612_147557_pt1 | contig 11495 bp, 6 predicted proteins | sample HoacroProtozoa21_FD_119630 | JGI IMG/M metagenome (GOLD analysis project Ga0181612, IMG submission 119630) | Hoatzin crop microbial communities from Cojedes, Venezuel. Combined Assembly of Gp0051906, Gp0051904, Gp0051908
GGGCTGAGTAGAGGGGGAGGAGAACCTCCCTTGACCTGCCAGCCACACTCCTCTTAATGCACCCCAGGAGACCATTGGCCTTCTTGGCAACAAGGGCACACTTCTGGCTCATGGTCATCTTATCATCTACCAGGTCACCCAGGTCCCTCTCCACAGGGTTGCTTTCCAGTAGGTCCACCCCAAGCCTGTACTGGTCTGTGGGGTTATTCCTCACCAGGTGCATGTTGTATGTAAACTATGTTGTAGTATTTTCAAGAGACAATACTGCCAATCACAGATCTTTTACAAGACCTTTGCTGTTGATACCTGGAGAGGCAAGAAGAACTGATGGGAATGGTGAGGGAAAAGAAATTTCCATGGCTTACTTCTGATGGATATAATACAGTGTTGCTCTCAATGTGAATATGCTGTGAGAGAAATGTGAGATGTAACTTAGCTTTTACGGTTTGACATTCAGAAATGTCTGCCAGGTGGTGGAGAAATAAATGTGAACAAAACACTAGAGAGCAGGTAGCGTGAAGGAATATGCAGGAACCCGTCATTCGGCACGAGGGAGTAGTAAAAATCATCAGATACAGAACTAAAGTTGGAAGAAAAGCAGGTAAACTTGGGGAAATAATGCATATCTAAAGTGCCAATAAAAACAAGGATGATCTCAGATATCATTCCCCTTCATGCTGCTGTAAAAATATTATTCTAATCAAGCCCCTGACATATTTCTAAAACACAAAAGACAACTATCATTATTTATAATTCAGACAGAGAGGAACAGAGCAGAGGGATAAAGTAACCGAGGACAGCAGCAAAAGACATTGGCCAGGGGGCATAGGATTATAACTCATAATTCTTGGGTTCCAAACAGATCATACCCTCTTACGTCTGAAAAACAAAACAGAGGAAGACTTTAAAAGACTGACGAAGATAGTGATGGACATTTCCTAACAGCTGAATTCCTGTTTTAGAAGGCCTACTCGTGTTCTTTTTGCATAGTTTCCTGTTGACAGCTGTGTTTCTGTTCAACTTAACACTGTTTTTGAGAATATATCAGATAGATAATGAAGAACAGAGAAGCAAGAGGAAGACACAGACCTTTCTTTTGCTATTGTATTAATCATAGTCTGTTAGCTGCACAAAATTGCATCGTACCATTCAACTTCCCATGCACAAAATTGCATCGTACCATTAACTTCCCAAGTTTGACTGAGTCTTGCAACAAGCAGGTTCAATGCCTTTGACCTCAAAGGGGTCACAGCTAATAAAACCTGGGGATTTTCCCTGTACATCTAGAAAAATAGTCCTTCGTGGAAGATCTGTTGGTGGAAATGGGGTTAAATTTTACTAAGAGGGCTCTAACTAAATCCAGAAAGGACAAAAAATATTATTGCTGTGTCATGTTAATTATATCAGACATTCTGTTTTTGAAACAGTCCAGCACCCCATTGCTGTGGTGCAAAGAAATTTTAGAAAATAATAACCTTTTCCAGGAACCTGCTGTGAGTATACTGCATCGAAATTGTAAATTCATGGAAAGAATATAAAATCTGTATTTAGGCTCCTGACTCTGATCTGTCCTGCGATATCCACTAATGAAAAGGGAAAACAGTAATACAGTGCTCTATAAGTTTTCCATATTAGCAAAATCCATCAGTTCATGGATAGCATGAAGAACTGTCTGGAACATATCACGTCTAAGCAGACTGATTTACTTCTATGTTTTGTAGCATTTTGCAGCATTTCTCTTTAGAAAAGAAAACAGCTTTCTTTTGCCTCTGGAATGAATGTAATGATTATGCTCAAGAGCTGAAAAGCCTGAATAATTAAATTGCATCCAATTTGAATGGTTTCTTACATGACAAGCTACACCTCACAGAGCTGGGACGGAGAAGCTGACAGCAAAGAAGGCTCAACTGCTTTCTTATTCAAAAAAAGAGGAAAAACTTTGCAAAGCAAGTTCCCCTTAAATTCAAAGGGGCAAAGAAATCTGGGTCTGTCCCCGGTATCCTTCCACAAAGATTATCTTGTGTGTAGATAACTCCTCAGGGCAGCAGAGGGTGCAGCAAACCAAAGCAGAATCATGATTAATAAGAGTAACTATTTGAGGCTTAAAAACAACAAGAGCCTTTGGTGTATCTAAAGGTTTGGTTCATGGGCAAAGAACCAGGAACCAGTGATACAGGTCTTGGAAAGACTGGAAAATAGGATGGCATTATGGAGAAAAGCTAAGTAGCCTGGTTGGAAATGTTGCAATTGCCTACTGCAATGGAGCTGATTCTGGCAATGCATCTCTCAGGATCCCAGTGAAGTGTCACTCAACCTCAAGACAATGGTGAATCAGAAGACAATAGAAGATGTTCTGCAAAGCTACTGGAAATCTCACCCCTCTGAAATAGATCCGCACACATGCTCCAGTGCCTACAAACAAACAGAAGGCAAAAAACTGCAAAAGATGAATAAGAACACAAAGTTCATCTCCAGTTTTATTTGACTGTCAAAGAAGCAGCTGTTCAAGACAGCTCTGTGCAAGGTGGTTGAGGCAGTTCTTCAGCTCAAAAGCTATGAAAACCATTCTTACATTTATGAGGCACATATTAAGCACCTTAATGAAGCACAAGGTATTCTTCAGCTGGGATGAGAACACAGCTTGTGAATAGTTAGCACCAAGGCAAGGGTAGGAAACACTCCCAAAAGCCATAGGACCTGTTCAGCACTGATAGAGTTAAAACCTGTTGATGCAAGCAATATACATCACAAATTACATCACAAATTACAGTCTGTAGCATGCATTGATTTGTATTTCTAGCTTCCCCACCAGATCAAATGAACTGTAATTAGGAAGTGTTTTTAGCTGCTCTCTGTTCTGCTAAGCAAACTTCAAACGATTTTATGCTTTTGTGTGAAGCTAGTGCTTGTGTGATCTCAAGGGCTAAGTAGAGATGGACCTGTGCTGGGAAAACCAAGTTACTCCCAAACACAGACATGCTCTGCATTTTGGATTAAAGTTCCAGCCTGTTTAAAATTTTGACACAAGCAACTGTTTCATTTTAATCTTTGTCTGTCACCCCCGAAACACAGCTGGAAAATAAGTTCCAATTACACTGCTGAGAACCTATGGAGCAGCTTAAGGGATTGTATAATTTGGTCAGTTTGGGATTTAGGAGTATCACCACATTCACATACTTTCTTAAAATTCTTTCCTAATTTTTACTAGTTCTCAATGGCTATGTTCAAATAAAACTGTAAGATCAATTCAAAATTACTATTCCGAAAGAGCAGCTGGCACACAAATCATCATTACATCATCAAACCATACTTTTCCTGTGGCTGAATATAGAATACTGTGTCCAGAGGAAATTTTGTCTATGATTCTGCTTCTCCCTAGTATTCATATTCAAAATAAAACAATTTTTCCAAAGGAGACAGTATGATATGAGAGGGACATGTATCATGACTTTATTATTTAAATGTATTATGAGCTTGTGAGGGGAAAGCTATTCAAATATGCTTTACTAAGACCTGGATGTTCAGTTTTAAATTTCAGCAGTGCAGTTATAGCTCCACAGTGGATGCCTAGATGAGAAGGAACTGGGGATGAAAATGGGATGATGCTGGTTTTACTCTTTTGCCCACAAGGGCACAAGACTCAGCAGGGTTTGCCCATAGTATCTCTGTAGTAGGCAAAAGCTGTAAGAAGCATTTATATTAGTTACTTTGTGCAGAATGTGCTTTTCAAGACAATCTCTAGATTGCTCCAATGTACCTTGATTTAGTTCATATCCTGAAAGAATGCAAGAGTGCAAACTGGATTCCTTTCAAGTGAAACTAAAGTTAAGGCTGCCCAACTGCGAATTATAAATGTCCCTTCAGCTCAGAGAAACAATTTAACCTAGTCTGAAGGACTCCCTTCTGAAATGGATATATAGGGTTGTCAAGTACTTGGTATCAACTGTTTCCCCAGACATCCTCTCCTACTGCATTGCATTGCTACCTAATGAAGCCATAGTTACAGGCCTTGTGAGGGAATGACCAAGGATGAGGAAGAACAAAAAGAAGCAAATACTGGAAGTTTCCCAAAGTTTCCTAGGATTTCAAAGTCCATAATGCACTAGGTACAATGAAATTCACCACAAAAAGTTAAAAGCATGAGATATTAAATAAAGTGAATCTTGTTTGATTGAGGTTGAAGGCTTGATAGCTGTTCAGTTTTGAAAGAGTAGAAAGGCATTTTGAGGTGACTGAAATCGTTAATGTTGGGGGTGTGAATTAAAAAGGAACCAAAGCAAATAACTACAAATAATTTCACAGTCAGGTTATAGAACAGGTTGTACATGTCAATAGGCTAAAAGTGTAACATAACTGAGCACGGTTTCTCCCTGCCGGATATGCCTGCTGGCCATCAAGAGGAAATCCCATTAAAAACTTTTATTTATATGAGGAACTGAGTTCCTCAGACAAAATAGAACTGAAGAAAGTTTTGCTGATATAGCAAAATACATGTTAGTTGGCATTTGTTTGAACTCAGAGACATCATACTATCTTTACCAAACACTGCCCACTCATAGGCAGCATCTGTCAGAGGGGGTCAAACATTGCCAGAGTAAGGTGCGCTTGGGCTGCCTTAGTAATCAACAACAAATTGAAAAGGGTGGAACAGTTAAGAGCTTGGGGTAAATGAGAGAGTGACTGATGCCTGGGCCTGAACTGTGTCTGATCTCCAGGGACAGAAGTTTACTACTTGTCCTTAAGAATACAAAATATTTCTGTGTGATTATCTTAAAGAAGAGGCTGATCAAAAGAAGTGCACTTCCATATGGGACTTTAAGAATTTAGTTCTCTATAGAACTTGCAACTGTTGTATAACACAGGCACTCCTGTAGGCATTGGGTAGCGTGGCTCATAAGTGCCCAAGGTGGCTCTACACAGAACCTGATCTCATTTGCTACCTTAGTTTTAGTATTTTTTGAATATAAATGCATTGCTTAACTTTGGACCTGAGTTGAGAACCAAATATGCCCTCTCTGCAGTCTGCTAGCTCAAGCACAGCACTGCCCAAACACAGAGATGCATCTATTGGACCAGAAGCAGTACCACACCTCACTCTCTCTCCCTGAAAGATTTACCTTCATAAAAATCATTAGATAGTTGAAGGACGTTCCTTGTGGTCCCTTCCCCTCTTCTCAGGGCATAGTTTGAACCATCAATGAACCCAGGCCTTCTGTGGAAAAAGGCAGACGTCTCTACCTGATAGGACTTCTGTATTCCTCTTCCCTTCATCAGTGTCAGACTTCTAGTAAGAAACCTAAAGTCATTGTTTTCTAGCTCTTTACGAGTGCTATTCTTCACTTAATCTTAATGACCATGTAAGTTTGTACTGAATTCCTGTTGTGCAGAGGAAAGACACGATATAATTCAGTGGTGTCTTGATCTTCTAGGTCTCGTTTCATTTTCCTGAAACTTTCTCTCCACATCTCCCAAAGAAGGTGCTAATAATTCATACACTATTTTTGTTGGGTATTGTATATTTAATATTTTATGGGCTGAGACAGAAGGTATTAGCTCTTTGAATTTTTGCTGTTTATCTTGTGGAAGGAGACTTGCTTTGGCACTCTGACACTTGTCAGCTGCTTATGATTATCAGCATCAAGTCTCTGATTTGTAGTCATGCACTGGTCTTATCAAAGAGTCTTGTAAGGCTTCATACCCCATCTGTTGCTCCCACTTTGCCTTTCCCCTTCTTTTTCGTAACTGGGCACACAATTTTCCTTGTCTCCTTCCAGCCCACAAAATTCTTCCTCCTATCTGTACCACCACTTTTCCATTTTCCTCCTGCTCAGCTCCTCTGCTTACCTCTCACGGCCATCTTAGTTCACTCTCTCATTCCCTGTCACTGCTTATTGTCTGCTACATCTTCCCACTTACTAAAAAAGCTGTTTTGTGAGGAAGACAAAATGGCTGTAGGCTTAAATGTTGTCTTAAATGATGCTTTAATACTGTGATACTAGTTTTTGTTGACATGTGCAGTTTTCCTAGTCCCCCAAAGTAGCACACACCCTCCTCCCAATTCCTATATATGTTTAAGCTTTTCTTTACATATACACACCCTTATTTTTCACCTTTTTCCTTTCTGGAATACAACTTCACATATTCATTTATGTTCCCAACCAAAGGCAAGAAACATGCCAATAAAAAAAATTAGTAGATTCTCACTTAATCATTTAGCTGTAGGAATAGGACTTGAAGACAATGCTCACTATCACAAAAGTTTTTATAAGATTTTGAAATATGGCAATATAGCTAAAGTATTGAGAAAACATCAATATATATTCATTTTTTTTTCTTTGCTGAGGGAAATAGGGTGAATATAATTGAAATAGATCACAAATTTAAGATGGAGAGAAATTTCATCTGAGACGTAAGGCTTAGCTCTGCATGCCCTGTGTGCATCTTGAAAATGTGTCTTGAATATGAAATGACCTCTGATCCTGTTGCCATGTTAATGTGACATGGAGATAGAGCACTTCCTAGTGACATGGCGACAACTTCTGTATTATCTCATACAAAGATTAAAAATATTTTTCTCGTGAAAGGGACTCTGATGTTTGGATGCTATTTTTATAACTATTCATCAGCTTCTTTTCATACTGATTACACTTTTCAGTTAATATATACAAAAATTGTTTCCAGGCAAGTACTAATTAAAGCTATCTTTATGGACAAATAGGAGAACAGAAAGAAAAACAGTTTTGAGTATAGAGTTTTGCCTTTAACCCTTTGCCTTTAACACGCTGGGGTAAAAGGATACAAAAAGAAAGGAGTTATTTGCCTCTTTGTGATCATGAATGACATGAAATTCAGGTTGGCAAGGCTTTTCTGCAAAGCTATGCAGGAGGGTGGCTTGTTACGGCAAGATTGACAAACCTGCTTTCAACAAGCTAATGTGGGCACTCCAAGTGATTTTAGCAATGGCAGCAGCCAGGTTTACAGTGTATACGCATGACCTGTTGATGCCATGACTGAGTTGCTTTGGACGAATTGGTCTGGACAATCAAATTTGCCTGGAACACACTGGTCATACTGGACTTGGGCAGTCTGGTTTTTGTTTATACACATTGCTATGGCTGACTGCAAGTTTGCCTTGATTTTGTACTGTTGCTTATGCTCAGATCAGTAAATAACCCACAGTGGGCAGAATGTTACTGCAAGTTCACAGAGAACACTGAAATGAGACACCTGAATTTAAATGTTGCCAGTGTCTCAAGGCTTGCGGGTATTCACTCGAGATAAAATGGAAATATGCATAAAATATAAAACCTTTGCAATTCCCCACTCTGGAGTTGAAAACAGTTATTATAATGAACAGCTTCATCTTTAATTCAGCTTTTAAACCTCAAATCTGGAAAAATCTTAAAAGAACCTAGCCTTGAACCAGAATATCTGAATTACAGATAGTCTGAATCAAGGCTACATTACTAAATATGAGTTTAAAGATTTTGTTATAATTGAACGACACAGCATGCAGCAGGATTCTGCCAATATTTCTCCAGATTGCAAATGCAAGACTCATTTTGGCAAGGTCATGTTGTAAAAATGAAACCTCAACAAGATTTGCTAACCAAATGAGATGAAAGTGGAAAGAGAACTCAGCTATATTTAATAGGTGTCGACATGTTATGAGTCTGTGAGAAATTCAAGTACATGCTAGGACTCTGTGAGGCCACATGAAATAGGCCATGCACTTTGAATATTTATTTAATTTACAAAAGCTGATGAAATGGTGGATGATTATGATTTGACTATATTTTTTAGTTGATGTCTCGATCGTTGCTTTAAATTACTGAAGAAATAAATGATCAGATGAAAGCCTTTTACTTGCTTAACACTACTTCTATATCTACCTCTTCTACTTCTTCCTCTGATATGGAAAATGAATCTTTTGACTTTCACTGGACACACTAAAAAAGTGAACTTTAAGATTTCTTTTATTTTTAGCCTTAAGATCACATTGTCCTTCTGCCAAATATAAGTTAAGATACGTATAATTCACTTATTACCATAGGCATAATTTTAAATATGTTCTTCCTCATCCAATAACCTTTTCCTTTCTATTTGGGTCTATGTGAACTACTTTTACCAATATTGAAAAGCAATTATAAATATGGTTGGGTCAACACAATTACCTTGAGAAAAACAAAAAATAAATACAATAAATATATCTGATGGTAATGGGCACGGGGCTAAATCCTTAGAGATATACAGAACTCTTGAATACTCCCATTTTGTCAATATACTCTTATTCTGAGTTAAATTCATCCTAACTCAGCCAAGGACTCAGCACTTCTGAAATGCCTCAGCTCTTCAAAATAGGGCTTTGATGAAACAGAATTCATATGCAGAGCTTGTGTTGGCTCTGTGTACATTAACATATCCTTATGGTAGGCTGAAGAACCTGTGTTACTTTAATGTTTTACTGCTTCAGGTTCACAGGGTCATGAGGACATGTATAGAAACACCGTTGTAGTAAACCATACTATCATTATTTATTATCCAGACCTTCAAGTAAAACATCTAATATTGTGATCTGGCCAATGAAGTCACAGCAGGAGAGTCCTGGGATTCCCTTCGATTTTATTATGTTTCTTCATACAGTCTATCAAATTTACAGTGACTAAACAAATAATTTACATTATTTCAGATGCAAATGCCTTCATTTGGATGTGTGATTGTAAATCTGAAGGAAGTCTATTTGCATGTTGACAGCTAATCTCATGTTTAAACACTTTAGTGAACTAAAGTAACTTAGACTTCTGTGTAACTAAATCTGCCAGTATTTCCTGTCCTCTGAATACATAGCTGTCCTATGCACATCCTGTACTTACTGAATGGACTGATACTGAATGATGGCGAATGTGTTATGTGGAATTGCACAACATCAATACAAACAATTCAAACTGGAAAGGTCATTTAATGATAATCTTTTGCTGAGGTGAATATGGACTTTTGTGTGGATGCTGATTTAATTATTTTCCTCATTTTCTGTAAAGACTACAGATCGACATAAATTGTTGCTGGTAGATTTTCCCTTCCCTTCTGTGTATTTTTTTTTTTAAAAGCCTTTCCACATTAACCATTAGTTATTTGAGAAAATAAGTGCACCACTGATATACTCATATTAAAACACCGCCTCAGCAAGAGAGTTCTGATGGCCTGTTGTCTTTGTTAATTGTGTTCACCAGCACTGTGGCCTTAAAAATTTTCTAAAATGTCTAAAAATGACACAGGTCAATATCTGTCTGTCAGTAAGTGACTGAGATGTTTGAAAGAAATTATTTAATCCTTTTCAAAGTCATAGATGGCTGTAGGGTAAATAGCCTATGAATAAATAGGTCAAAGGGAAGAAGCAGAACCTACAAGAACAAATTAGTTCATTTCTTTCATGTAATGTGCCACTTATCTTCAGCTGAGATGTTAAGATGAGTAATAATTAGAATAGTTAAAAAAACTTAATTTTATTTGCAGGGCACATTAGCCTATCGTTTTGCTGGCATTTGTCCTCTGACACTTCCTATTCTGGGCTTTCCTGATTTTTAAGTATTGCAGCACTGCATAGTTAGCTTGTAAAGAAGACATCCTATAACCCCTTTTACTGATGAGTTTGTTTAAATCTATTCCAAAGCTGTAGTGGAAACACGACTCATAGCTAGGTTGAACTTGTGATAATTTGAATAAAGTGGCAACAAGCTGAGCAAATACCAATGTAAAGTTAATTCTGGGACTAGATTAAATATTTTAATGTCAATTATAAGATATACGATTTGGAAAATGTCCCTTTATTAGCTTAAAGCTAAGACTTCAATGTATTTTTTCTCCAGATTTTCCCCACATAAATGATTTCTTAATTCAATAAATTTTTACATAAGTATGCCTGCCTGTCACCAGCCTGAATTCTGTTCAGGTTAGTTGAATTTTCATATGACCAATTATCTTCTTGATACTGGTAGCAGTAACGAAAAAACAAATGGCCCCTCATTGTATACAACACTTAATGGAAACAGAAGCCGTTCAAGCTAGTGAAAATGATGAGAACTACCAGGGTGCACAGAGAGTCTGAAAGCTGAATAGTTTATCCTTGCAAGGTAAAGAAGGTTACTACTGTGAGAAATTAAAGCTCTCCTTTCAGTCTCTCTACTGATCCAGCTCCTATTGAAATCAAAGGAAAGGCTTCTGTTAGTTTCAATGAGAGCAGGCTGGAGTTTTATAACACCTCTGAGTCTCTGAAACAGAATAAATCTTCCTCCCTCATTACTTTAGAGCTGGCTGATTCATAAGCGCTGAGTTCTGCTGTCATCTTCCATGCTGTGCAATCCAAAATATCACCCAAGCAATTGTACTAGCTCCTCCAAGCTCAGCCTCTCAAATGAAATTGGTGCTATGGGTGAGATGCCAGATGGGGATACAATGGATAGGACAAGATTTATGGTGCTTCTTAGTGTAATTCAGGGCACAACTACCAAGAACTGGAGTAAGCAGAGAGAGTGAACTGAGGTCAGGCTAAGTAACATCCTCATTTTTTGTGAAATTAAGGAGATGTATTAGAACAAAAATAAGAACCAGAGTGAGGATAGGTTATTGCTGATGATTAATAATTATACTAAAAAAAAAATGGTTAGTATGTGCTCATCTTTAAACGGAGAAACTACTCATTGCCCTTTCCACTTAAGAATACACACTGTATGTTCAATCAGTTCCAGCTGGAGTAAATCAATTTATTCTCAGGTTTGCCAACCTAACCTGATGTTTAGTTCTTTGTTGAATCAAGTACTAAAAAGGAAACATTTTCAGGACAGTAAGACTCAAAATTGCATAGAAGAAAAATAGAACATTGCAAATTATCATCTAAAATCTAGTTATTTAGAAAAAGGAACAGTGACATGGACCACTGGGGGAGCAGCAATGATTACAACCCTCCAACTTATTGCAACAACACAATACTAATTCAGCACTGAATTTTAATTCACTGGAAGAAGATTTGTGGAGTGGGAAATACAACTTATTCAGTAGAATTTCTGCATGCATATTATTTCTGCATTACATTATCAACTACCTTATCGTGCTTACTGTAAAAAGTGGGCTTCATTTCATCCTCTCAAGTGTTGCTCGGAACACACACAGATCTGTAGTTTTTAACAAACATATCTGTTTTGATGGAAATATATTTTGTGCAAAGATGCATTCAGTCAATGTTAGCTAGGCCGATATCCAGAGCCATATCACAAAGTACATGTCTAGTGTAATCAATGTATTGCAGTATAAGGAATATCAGTCAGTTTTTCCCCCACCTCTTCCCCAGTTGCTGTATCTCAGTCTTAACAGAACCTTATAAATGGGGACCTAATAAATGCCTATAAATACCTTAAGGGTGGGTGTCAGGAGGATGGGCCCAGACTCTTTTCAGTGGTGCCCAGCGACAGGACAAGGGGCAACGGGCACAAACTGAAGCA
>Ga0181612_142465_pt1 | contig 11494 bp, 7 predicted proteins | sample HoacroProtozoa21_FD_119630 | JGI IMG/M metagenome (GOLD analysis project Ga0181612, IMG submission 119630) | Hoatzin crop microbial communities from Cojedes, Venezuel. Combined Assembly of Gp0051906, Gp0051904, Gp0051908
CCCCGTATTTTCTTCTCTGCTGCTAGTTTCCTTTGGAAATGTTCTTACTATTTAAGCATTAAGGGATGATGCTTAACAAATGGGAGCACTCTCATATCAAGCCCTGAGCTCTGCAGGGATGTGATGAGTCTTCTAAATAAGCTGATGTGCGTAAATAACTACTAGTGTATATAAGGTACCTTGCCTCCCTAGGTCTATAAGCAGAGACTCACCCAGTGGGGATCAATTCCCAAGCACACCAGTCTACCATAACAGAAATAAAGAAGGGAAAAGAAAAGTTTCTTAATTAGAACACAGCAAAAAGGTACGATAGTAGCCTGCATTTAAATAGAAAGCTGAAAACAGTGTGAAAAGAAAACATTCTCTTGAGTTACCACCTCATAGCATTTCCTTTCTAGCAAGCTTGAAATGAGCAATTGAGGGCAGAAAGGAGCTCTGTAAAACATCTGCCTTGTCTCCATTCCCACATTTCCTTTAGACTCCCTTTCAAAGTGCATGTTGTTCCTTTCTGTTGGTAGGTCTAAAGTTAGGGTGATTGTACTGGAAAACACATGGCACGCTGCCAGCGTTTGTGTATTTTTTTTACAAAGGTAAAAACATTTTATCAGACTATAGCGTTGACAGTTTGCTTTTCCACTTCTGTACATAAAACCTGCTGGTCCTTTTGAAAGTACTGCAGACATGTTATATTTAAAAAATAACTATTCTTACAGAATAGCGTTTCTCTCTGGGAAAACAAGTGTTTTGGAAAAATAATCAATCAAACAGTCCAAGTCCTGACATGGAAAATAAGAATGTCGTGGATATGTATTTAGTGCTTATATCTAACTCAGCTGAATGCTGTGCTATAGTTGAAGCTAACAAAACCTTACATAATACCAGTTTTAATAAGTAGAAATAATAAAGTGAGGCTTTTGACTGATAAAAGGCGCTGGTTCCCTGAAAGAAAATAATAAATATGGACATATAGGACTTTTCCACTGGGGCTGCTAACAGTACAATTATTTTGAGATAGTTACAAGTGACTTTACAGTGGCTGCCAAACAGTTACATTGACATAGTTTATTTTCAACATGTAAGCCAGATGCAGAATGTTATATTAAACTGTCTCTTGATTGGTTCATTTTGTACGTGTTTCTGTGGAAAAAAAGTTTGCTAGTGGGTGTGTCATAGATTGGATACATTGGTTATCTGAGCTGGGTGATGAGGCATCTAGACTTGGTGGTATTAGATTTGCTCCAGAGGTATTTGTTTAAATCTTTGCACTTTATTTTTGTTTCTATCCTAAGAAAACTCAGCAAGGATGGAGGAAGAGTTTTGCTTCATGAACAGCATAATCTAGGATATTGGAAGCTGTATCTTAAATTTCCCATTCTAGATGAGTCAAACTTTTCACATTGAACATCCACACAAAAATGCTCTGAAACTGGGGGAAACAGTGGCAGATGAAATTTGTTTGAAAGTCACCAAGGCATTAATAATCTTTCACATTCACAGTGGGATGGTTCTTCAGGAGCTTTCAACTGAAAGGTTCATAATCTAATTATCTTGCCTGTGATATAATTAATTCCTGTGTTTGTGCAACATAGAAACGAATCTTAGCTATGGGGCAAAGGTGTGTGCCTGTATCTGTAGCTATACACTGTTGTGCCAAGAGGCTGCTGTGACTGAGCCTGTAATAATAACTCATCTCACTTTTCTTTCTCTGAGGTCCTTATGCTACAGTGTCTTCCCATCCTTGTTTGCACTCAAGTTTTTTCTAAAGGCTTGCTCCTAACAATGACGATAATTAATGACTGTGTTTCAAGGCTTCCCAGTACATCCTGTCATTTCAGAGCCTGTCTTCTATACTGTAGGCTCTGAGAGGCAGTATTTGTTTTCATGTTTTGTCTTATGCAATGCCAAGCAATTCATTCTATTCAACAAACAATAAAAGTCGGTGAAATTTTGCTCACTGTTATACTTTTGCAAATCTGAAGCCTTTTAACTCCATATGGAGAGGAGCAAATGAATATATTTTGTATGCAGTGTTACATGCCAATATATACCTGTGCAAAGCAGAAGTCTATTGCATTTCAGAATGGGGAATTCATTTATTAAGCCATGCAAAGCAGATGTTTCTCTTTACTCGCATAAGCAAATAATTTCTTTGGTCATCTAAAGCATTCTACATATTTTATATTGCTTAAGGAAGAAAACCTCTTGTTCCTTTTTCCCATCTTTATGACAGCTTCACACTATCCATGTATTATAACCCAACACTGCACGAGTAAATCCAGCCCTCTTCTCCCCAGTCTCAGTTCAGCTCTTTCAAAGGCTAAAGAGTTTTGCCTGACACTTTTATTGTCCAGATGGTTTGTGATGTGTACAGATGTTATATTTAGTAATACATTGATTATCAAAACATGTCCTGTTGCTCACTTGAGGGTTACGACTTGATACATAGATCTATTACAAAGATTGATAGTCTTAATAAATTCTACCCTACCAATTCTTCAAGTGCATGGCGATTTTGTTGTTCTCGGGGTTCTTTTTAAATATGCTAGATGGCACTGCTAGTCCAGGATTTATTTTTAAACAGCTGGCTTTCATAAAGCTAATTCTGCAAGTTACAAAAAAGGGCATGTAAGGTATTACTTAAATTTGACAGCTAACGCATTCTGAGAAATATACACCATGATGCATACAATAGTGTTTCCACTGTAAGAGTATTCATGTTTAGGTCTATAACCTCTAGTTAACTGCATTTAAAATTGTTGTACAAGTATCCTTGTATTTTCTTTTTGTCCCCTGTGTTTCTTCTTCACATGCCACCTCATTTCATAGTTGTAGAGTTATGATAGCAAAGAACGTTACATATTTTAATTTTTTATTCAAAATGTTGGTCATGTACTTTAAATGCTTTTTTAATTTAAGAATTAGAGATCCAACAATGGAAAAAATGTACAAAATTTTTTAATAGGAATCATTCATTTCATAACCATTATACCATCCATGTTGAAAATCATAAAATAATTACTTTGCAGTTCTCTAGAATATTTAAGTATGTCTGTAACCATAGTTATCTCTATTTTCTTCATTCACTTTAACTTTTATTTAATCTGTGATTTACCTTTCTTCTACAGAAATTATGGATTTGATGCCATTATCTGCCAACAAGTGAGGGTTTCATTTTAGAAAATTACATTTTACACCTAAAAAATGAGTAGACGGAACGAAAAAAGCAATCTTTGCAGTAAAAGACTCCAGTAACATGAAAAGTTGCTCCTGCTGCATAAAGATTTGTGACTTGAAAAAGTTTATACAATGTTATTGACTATTCATTCTCTGTTTAGTTAGTATCAAATTCCCTTCTTTTGTTTATTGTGCACTAAGCTGACAAAGAAACTGCAAATTCTCAGCCTTTTGGGCAGACAGTTGGATACCGTGTCTAAGCGTTCGGAGCAACCAAACGGAACCTGCACCGTTCTGACCACTGGCTGGGTCACTGGCTGGGGCGTAAAGACTCACCTGAGTAACTCGAGAAATCCCTTCAATCTCCCCTTTTGATTTGCCTTTCACAGGCCAGTACTTTTTATTTCTTCTCATCTGTCTGCTATCATGTTAACAAGCAAAGGAGAATCTCGGCAGTTCATTGACAGCATAATAAAATGGGATTTAGATTTCAGTATTTGAAGAATGGCTTGCTTTTAGGGTTTTAATCTTTCGTCTCATACTTGTATTGCCCCAGTGATCAAAAAAGCCCCAAACCCACAATGTATGCCACTGGCCCTATGAATTTTTCAGCTAAGCTGTCCAATAGTAACTAGCACTACATACAGTCTATAATGAACTTGGTGCAAAATTTGTCATATTTGCCTGTAATACTGTAATATTAAACAATGAATACACTGTGTCGCTTTTCTCAGGTAATTACTTCCATCTAAATAAAGCTGAAGATGCAAAGTCTAATTCAACACAGTTGAATAGAGAATAGCCCAAATTCATTCCAGACGTGAATTAAGTGAACTGATGAGGTGAATTTGGCCTTGTGTATCTGCATAGGAAAACTCATACTTCCTCTTGGAAACCCAATGCAAATGTAATCTAAGATTATTGCTTTGAAAATCTGTGCTAGGTGATGCTCTCAGGTGAATATTGTGCTAAATACTTCATGACTGTTGAGAGATGTTTCTTGACAATCCTGTGTTTAGCTCCTAGATGAAAAATAAGCACTGCTTTGTAAAAGCAAGGCAGGAGAAGGTTATTTATTGTTGATGGAACAACCGTAGTGCAAAGCAGTACTGAAACATTTGCAAGTTAATATACTCTAAAATACTGCAAAGTTTTTTATTTCTATAAGGTTGCATTATTGCTTTCAAGTGATGCTTCTGTATATAATTCAGTTAAATCTAATATATTTTTTTTTTCTGAACAAAAGAATAATGAGAGTGGCATCGATCTGAACACCAAATGTTGTGGTATCTATGGAAAAACTCCATCTATATATAAAACTGCAGGTTTTACTCAAAACTGCATTTCACCTGGTATGTTCACAACAAATACAGTGACATCTACTAGGATTAACAGTTATGTGTATTAGTTTGTCAGCTGTTCCTAATTCTGCATTATTTAGATACTGTGAACTAGAGAGGTGTGCATTGTTTATCAATAATGTATGTGTGGATTAGTTTCATGTAAGAGCAAGCTGAGTAAATAAAACCACTCTGATGTGCTCTATCTATTATTAATCAGTGCAACAGAATAACTCTTAAAATATCCCAGTATGCAATAGGCAACAGTAACCATTTTAAATACTTGTGTCTTATTCTGTACTGAGTATTTGAGATTCCTGTTTAAATCATTGTGATGATATGTCTAAAAATACTCTAACAGGATTTGACATGATTTTTTTTAATATAAATAGAAATATTTCTTCATTTTGCCTATTCTAATTTTAATCCACGTCAGCAAGGAAGAATTTCAAATTAGGGCATCCATTCTTCTGAAACTCCCATAACATACTAAGGTACTTTCTGAGAATTTCATTGGCTTCCCATATAGATATAGGGTCTAGCCAGGAAGCTTTCCGTGCAAGGTCAGGACTGAAATTGGGAGAGGCTGAGCACAGCTTAATGAAGATGCATTCTTCTTATCAAACTGGTGCCTGGAAAATAACCCAGAATTAATTTCAATTCCATACAGAGAAAAGCTTTCAGATGGAATCCCAACCAGCTGATTAGAGTCACTTGAGTTAGTCTGGATGAAATGCAGTGAACAAAAATAGGTTTTGCTCTGCTCTTGGATGTTTTATTCCAGATTTCAGAGAGGGATCTCAATTTGGAAACCTCGCTAGGTGCCAAGTGGGTGGGACATGACGATCTTGTAAGAGGTGGGAATGTGGGCTTGTGCGGAGAGGTAGGTTTCCTCCAAAATTTGAAGGATGCAGTCGTTTGCTTCTGGAGTCCATTCAGGAGACTGGGGTTTTGCACATGCTGTGCTGCAAAAAGCCTCGCTCCTTCTTGCTGTCTTCCACCTCAATAAATTTTAATTTTTTTGTTTGTTAGTTTACTGGAACAGCTTCATCAAGTGGGTCTGAAACCAATCAATTCCTTATCTGACATAGTCATCAGATTACCCAATACCTAGTGGGCTTTGGCAAATCTGGGCATGTGTATTCAAATGTTCTCAGACAGAAAATGATTGTTTCATACTCTGCATGTGTGCTCTGGTCTGTTGATGTAAAAGGGAAGGCAGTCGTTCCAGAAATCTTCTAAATGAAAGAAATTGCTACTGCACTTTATGCAGATCCTGCTTCAGCTGGTGTTCAGTAGATGTGCTCAGAGAATGAGCACTTGATAATAGAAGTAGCAAGAGTGACCCCAAATCCAGAGCTCTTTTTACCTACCTCTGATATCAATGTCTGAGGTAGTTGTCCTGTTAATAGAGTGAGTGGAATCTATACCATAATTCTGAGCAAATCTTGGGAGAAGGTGAGTTGTGTCCCAAACTCCATTGACTACAGTGATTTGTTCTTCCTTGACCACGGAAAGATTCTTGCTGATGATGTCAAAATGAGGCACCAATATTGCAGATTTCCACAGTTCAATGGAAAGGCCTTGGCGCCAGAGCTTTGGGTCTACATCTTGCCATGGGTAAGTGGTAAGTTAAGTAGGGAGCAGTATAACACTAAAGAAAGAAGCTGTTTAGTCTGTGCCAGACTGGAAATATATATCCAGAATAACAGAGGCGCTGCAAAGTTTAGGAAGTTGTTGGAGAAGGATTTTCAGAACTATTATTTTGGAACTGAGTGCCTGCGTTCCTCTTAAACCAGCATCAGGCACTTAAAGCCTAATTTTTAAAAAACCTGAGGCACTGTGTAGATATCCTGTTTATTTCAGGATTTAAATCTAATGCTAAAGGCCTGATCTGCCTGCACTGGAGATGGACTTTTTCCATTACCTCTGACAGAAGCAAAATTGGGTTTCATTTGTGTGCACACATAGTAAATCTGAGGTATCAACAAGCCCTTCCTGACACTACAGTACTTTTTAAAAAACTGTTTCATTTTTAACCAAGTTAATTAGTTTCCAAGTGAGTAGGATGCTTTTATACCCTCTTAATATTCTCTTTGCAGTGTGTTGGTTGCCTGGGGTTGAAGTGTTTTTGATTAACTATATGCGATAATGAAAACCATGAGAACGACCTTATGCAGAAGTTCTCTCTTTCTGATGTTACATATAAAACAGCGGAAGTCTTACAATATTTAACACACAGCTTTTTTCTCTCCTCCTGCTCCTTCCCCAACCCCCTCCAAGCCAGAGCTCAAGCTAATTATGGAAGTGTTAGAAATGGTTGTATACCAAGACTTTAGTGTTTTGTAAGGTGTGCCCAAGTGGAGAATTTCCCTATTTTTACTGGGAAGAAGGGACAACACACTCTGATAAGGACACAAAGCAACTACAGTGAGAACTGCTTTGTTTACTATGATGTCCTACAGTGTGACTGAGCATGAGACTCAGCTGAGCACATGTATGCTTATGGCTTGTTAATGAAGCAAGTGGGATGCCCTGCTCCACTTGCACATTTGTTACTTTTTCAGCTAAACGTTGTTGACTGTTGGATCTTTCCTACATCCTGAAGCCTATGAAATGGATTGTAACTAGACTGTTGGGACTAAATAAGACAGCCAAATGCTAGGGGCTGAGAAAACAGTACTGACTGTCCGCTCTGGATTTTGTGTTATGGGTCTCATTTTTTGTGTTGATTCCCACTCCAAAAATACTTTTGGATACAGATGATCCTCATGTAAAAATATGCATAGCAGGGTGTAGTCGCTAGTAAAGATCTGAAAGTATCTGATTCTTCTCCCAGTGAAATGGGAAGGAGTTTTGCAATTTTCTTTGATTAGGGAAGGACTGAAATCCTTGAAAGAAGGATTTGACCTTAATAGGCAGGCATATTTTGCTGTCTCATAGGGATTTAATTTTGTATTAAATAGGTGAATTACAATAACATTCAAATTCAACTTTACAAATATTTAAACGCTATTAAGCTTGTGTCAGACTGAAAATCTCAGCCTCTTTCTGTGTGTCGCTAGTGGGAGGAACTCCGTAGACTGGTGGGGTTGATGGCAATCTCCCAGTCTGCTCTGTTGTGAGTTCTGAACTCTTGACAGATATTATTCCAGCTTAGTTTTGGGAAGTGGGGCAGGGAGCAAAAGTGATGGCCAAAGTTCCTTACAATAACACAGAAAGGCTTGGAGAATTAACTGTCTAAAGATAATTGCGTCTCTGATGTTGAAATATATTATGCAGAGTATTAAGCTTGCTGGATGATGTTATATATTGTGTCAAAAGCGTACAACACAGTGAGATTTTGTACCCATGGGAATTTTGCTGCAGACTATCACTTGAAGCAGGAACTGGAACCCATATATTACTGCTTGCTATATGCTACAGAATAAGATACAGGGCATATGTTGTATTTCCTTGTCATTTAATTTTTTTCAGGAGCAGAGCTATGCCCAGAATGGAAAAGAAGAATCAAGTACAATCGAGAATTCATTGATTCTGTTGCACTCTAACAATATCACCTCTAACATGAAGCCAGTTTAGATAAGAATAAAACCTGTTGGAGATCGTAGATTTGATCATTGCAAACTAAAGCTGAATATACTCTGGGCATAAACTGTTTTGAAGTGAAAATAATTCTACAGCAATTGAAACTGGTGTGTATAATCCTGCCAGAGCAGTGCTATCAGGGCTTTGTAAAATGTTGCTGTATCAGGCTAAGAACTTCTTATAGCTTGTTGGCTTGTTATAGTTAGGGGAATGCTTTTGCTGGTGTCTATTTGTTAATTAATTTCACATAATTTGGCAAATGGGCAAACATGGCAGTGCAGGACTGTATGTAATCACCCTTTCTGTGGCAAAAATCAAGAAGGTATTAAGCTGAAACAGCCTTTGTCAACACCAACAGAAGAATAGTGGGTACTACAGTAATTAGATACAAATGGTGCCATCCTTTTAAACAACCAAAAAAGTCATCTCCCTGTCTCGTTAAAATCCTTCCTCTGAAACCTCTTAGTTAACTGTTCCTAAATGCTGTACTACAAAAGTGCTAAATTGCAGGGATCAAATTAACTCTCCATACATTCAGATTAGTGTTTCTCTGAAGTAAACACTGCCTAAATGTTCAAAGTAAGAGCAGTGGCTTTGAAAAGGTGTTTGGAATAACTGTAATATTAGTTTTTACCACAGCAGTATCCTGATGGCAAACAGACACATCACAGCATGTCACCTTATGGCAGATAGCCGCTGGGCCATAGTCTGCATCCCTACTGACTCTGCTTGGGATTCCAGAGTGTAAATCTGGGCAGAATTTGTCTGGTTCTGTCCAAAGAACATTGCTGTGAAAGTTAATGGGAAATTCAGCAATGATTTTTACTGCTGGGAGGAAAAGTAGGAGACCATGCCAAATATGACTTAAAGCCTATTCTCAATTCCTGTTTAAATGTTAGTAGCCTGATACAGCTTAAAACCTTTTATTGCTTTAAAAATCAAAAGTAACACTTTGTGACATGTGAGAAATATGAGTCAGCTTTCTACTGGCTAATTGTAAATGGCACAAACGAATATTTTAAGAACACTTGTGACTAATTCAATGTTACGTATTTGTTTAATTGGATGACCTTTAAAAACAAGCCCAAATTATTTTATAAATATTTAGCTTTCCCATAAAGCTATATCCAGATATCAGTCTTTTGATAGGAACCATCTGCAAAATTTGAACTTTCTGCATGTTCAAATTCTTATTTGTTCTTTTGCTTTCATTCTGAAAGCAATGCTTTTTTTATTAGTGTTAACAAAGCGGCATCTAAATGAGATCCCAACTCTATGGTGTGACACAGGTACACAACTCAGATAAATAAAGTCAAGGCCAAGCATGGATAGCAACTTTGAATTATACAACTGCTAAAATTCCTTGTAGGTACTGCACATTCTGGAAATGCAAGTACTGTAAAAGGGAGACAAAAACCACACAGACAATATACTGATGTAGAGAGAATTGTTCATTCTGAACTTAAGTTTTATACGGTAAAATCTGTGTATTCCATGAAAGTTATTTTGAAACCAGATAATTAATCACATTTATAAGGATAATAAAATAACCCATTCTAAGGTTCTAGTGATAATAGTTGTTCATCTGTCAATAACCAAAGAAACATATTGATGGAAGCTACGGGTCTAAAGCAGTAACAAATGTATCCCTCAGTCTCTTACAACTTTGTTCATTTTACCTTTTGTTCCTTCTGTTGATGTTCCCTTTACCTATAGCAATGTCATCTGAATTTAAAAGATAAGCTAGTAACTGAACTATTTCTTACTGTTTCACCTGTTCAGGTTAGATTTAATGAACCAAAATATTACATGAGATGAAAGGTATATATTTCCTGACAATAATAAATACAGTTCAAAAGGGCTCTTGCGTTTTCTCTGATGTGGTTTGTGTGTGTTGCTGTTAAACTTTAGGATAAACATCTGTTGTCTTTGTGGATTTTCCTTGATGGTTTGATGTCAGGTGCACAGATTAGGACTTAATCCTGTTAACGTCTGCTCAAAGAAATACCACCAGTGATCAGTGGCTACCCACAAGCCATAACTCTCAGAATAGGGCCCTCTCTGTTTTCAGAACAGAGAACATAAATTGTTTAGTCTGAATAGCTTGTGGCATGCAGTCGCTTCATATATAACACATATGTAAATGATACTTGACACTAAGCAAACTGTTGCTCTTAATGCAATTGCTCACATTAGAAATGGAAGGATTTTTTGAAAAGACAAAGCTAGAAAAGCTAGAAAGGCACATTGCTTTTTCTCCCTCAGATATTTTCATTTTATTTTTCAGCTGTGATGCTGATATTATGTAAAAATGCAAAGGCATTTCATTAAGCATTGTGGTAATACCTGTAGCTGTTCAAGAGAACAAATTTTAATGTGATACACAATGTAGACATAGAAGTCACTTTCATGAAGTATGTTTGGAGCTCAATGCATCCTCAGCTTTTTTTGCTGTGGTTTGTATTTCCAGAACCTTGACTTTCTCAAAGAAACCCCTGTGTCAGCCTTCTTATGTGTATGTTTATCTTCTTCTGGGTTTGCTATTAGTAAAAAGCTTCTGTTTCTCTGGTCTTCATGAGCGTATCTGTTTAAATAGTTGGTGAGGCTGGAGTACCTTTACAGCAGTATCTCTAAGCTTTATCTGCTCAGCGGAGGTTTACAAATTCTTACTAATGCAAAATTAAGGCACTAATTTCTCCTGTTTCCCCCTCACCCTGAGCACTTTAGTGGGGAGAGGGAATGTTATAAAGAGGATGAAAAGCTTTAGCATACTCACCCTGCAGGGCAGAGGATACGGAAGATCACAGCTGTCTCTACCTCTTGGATCTGGATCTTATTAATGTCATCAAGCAGTGAATCCTCTGTAGCTGTAGGCTGGACTTCTGCTGTTAACAGGCCTCAGAATGAACTGAAGTTCACCAAACTTTCTGCAGCTAAGTAAACTCAGTGTTACTCAAAAGTTTTCTCCAGAGCTTAAGACGACAACAAATGGGATAGTGTTAGTACAACAACCCCATGGAGCTGTTTGATGTCTGCAAATTGAGTGCGAAAGTGTATCTCCTGGGGGCTGCCCCTCCTCCCGGCCATAACCTGCCCCTCTAAAAGGGAGGCGAAGTCGCGCAGGCTGCGGCGATCTGGAGGGGAGGCATGCGTGGCTCTGCTCCCGCGCTGCCCGCTCATCCTTCACCTGTCCTAAACATAGCGAGCTCTGCCTTTGCTACCTGGCCCGTTCTCGTTATCTTTCACGTGAGATGGACAAATTGGAGACCAGTGAAGAAGAATGAAAAATGCCCTTCCGCGGGATAGAATATATAAGAAAACAGCGAAGCTAGAAAGAGTGAGGGACAGGGTGGGAAAAGGACTAAACAAAGCCCGCTCTGCCCCCCCCCCCC
>Ga0181612_147438_pt1 | contig 11494 bp, 8 predicted proteins | sample HoacroProtozoa21_FD_119630 | JGI IMG/M metagenome (GOLD analysis project Ga0181612, IMG submission 119630) | Hoatzin crop microbial communities from Cojedes, Venezuel. Combined Assembly of Gp0051906, Gp0051904, Gp0051908
AAAAAAAAAAAAAGTGGATATCAGAATGAAGGGAAGAAGCAAAGAGTCAAAATGAATTATCATGCACTCATTCGCTAACCCGCCAGGAATTGAGGTCCTGCTTGAAGATAAAACTATTCTTTTTCTATGCCAATATATGAAAATAACTTAGCATCTTTTGTTAATAGAGTTTGCTCAGGCTCTTTTTCAGGTGCTGCTTTGGAACAAAGAAAGATGTGCTGGTGTGGACAAGATTGGTGATTTGGGGTTAATCCAGCCATCTATGTAGGAAGAAGACTTAAATGAAACCATTTTATGTATGCAAAGATAATAAGTATAATGCAAGTGCTTTCCTGTACTGTGTTTCAACAGAGGCAGTACACTGTGCCTATATAGCGTGTCATCCTAGCCAGCCAGGGAAGTGTCTGTCACTGGTTTCAAATTTGATTTCTCTCAGGTTGCAGGCACGCTTGCTAAACTTTACTGATTACATTTTGGAAAGACTGGAAAGATAGTTTGGGAATAAAAAGAATCCTTAAAAACCTGGAAACAAATCCAGACAAACAAGTAGGCTGGATAAGCCCTTACACAAACCACTACAAACTCCTCTCTTCTGCGCCTGTGGCAGGTGGTGGATCCATGGTTCCAGCTGGACTTTAATTTTAAAACCCTGAAGTCTCACAAACCGGAGGAATTCAGCATGTGGACAACTTGTAAAGTCAGGTCACAGAAGTGTCAGAAAGGTGTTAACTTCCTGCTGAGAGTTGTCCTTCACACAGATATGATTCAGAATCTTTTGAGAGAGCAGGATTGGAGGCTATATGGGATTGTGATAAAGGACTATGGTAGAAGAATGAAACAAAGGACATTCCCAGGCAACCTGAAGAAGGCCCAATATTAGCCATTCTCATATGTCTAATAAATTTCAAACCTACATACTCAATTATGCTATACAAGGGTGATCAAGACATCTGGGTAATTTAGTGTTAGCAATATTAGCTGTCAGAGTAGAGGGGCAAAACAAGGCTTATTAAAAATAGAACTGGTGTATGGTGTAACATTTTCAAAAGACCACAAGGACTACTATTGCCAGAGCCAGAGGGCAGGTCCAGTGCAGCTCTCCAAGTAGGACAGGCATCTCCAACCTAAGCTGCCACATTGTCTACTGCACTAGTCTTGTGCAGGACCCACAATGTACCGCTGTAGATCCTGAACAGCACAGCCAGGGACATAATTTAAATTAACCCGTGTTAATGCACATCTGCATTGCCCCAGGAGTGTGAACATGACTGCTTGCTGTTGCTCAGCTTGCAGTCTCAAGGATGTTCTTGTGAGAGAGGTGAAGCTAGCCCTGGTGCAACACCATGTCAGCATCAGCCCACTGCTTCCAGCCATGGACATCACCGGTTTGGTGCGATGCTGGAAGGTCTCTGCACTGTGCTGCATTGTCCATATGCACCTGCACCCCACAGCTTGAGTGGAAGATAAAGACACAAAACTATCTTTTATGGACAACCAACTCAGGCAGGGCAAAAGGGAAATGAAAGCCAAAGCAACCAGGAGCATATCACAAATAATCCCGCTCAGGTTCTTGTGGAAAGGCTTCTGTGCAGAGAACAAACAGCAAAAAAGAAAAAGTAGCGATCTAAATGGTAATGACAGCAATCATTGGAAGTGAATGAAGGAGAGGGAAACAGTGTGCTTGCTTTCCCCACAGATGCCACAAAGGCAGGACAAGGGCTTGGGAACAGACTGCAGCACCTACCTGTTCTGCCTAGCAGGTCATCTGAACCACAGTCCTCCTCCCCAGGGCAAAACCCCCTACCAGCCCTTTGCCAGTGGATTGGAAAGGGCCTCCTTTGGTGGAGAGAGGGGAAAGAAGAGGTTCATGTGTTCCTGCCCGCTGTCTGCTGGAGGGGGAAGTACCAGCTCACTGGCGGGTCCTCACTTCTCCATTCCAGCCGTCCCTGTTTGGCAAGCAGCTCCAAGATTTCCTGTGGGATTCAGCCCAGACTTGAAGCACAGAGGATGCGAACCACAGTGCACTAACTCCTGCTAGTAATAGCTCTGTAACTTGCCATACACAAGATTCCTGTGCCAAAATTGAATACCCTCAGGAAGCCCGTCAGACTTTTCTGCAAGAAGGGTAGCAGCAGTGTTCGGAAGCATCACCATGCAGCAGATAAAAACCTTTCAAAGGATCGTGGTAAACCACCAGTAGAATAAAAGAACAGGGGAAGAAAATGCCTGTCTCTGGCTTCACAGTAACCTGCCCCTGATTGCCTTCATCATGTTAATTTTATATTTTACACGTGTTAGATCAACAGGGAGCACAGATGGCTGCACTCACGTGTGAGACTGCAGCCACCCACTGTGCACCAGTAGCTCCTCTGTCACTTCCCTGGGATGTGGGGAGGGGGGGGCTCCTGCCAGCGCAAAGACAGGAGTAGGTCACTGAGGTTAATAAAGGCAGTCAGCTCATAATTATCACTCCCTTGTTAGCTTCAGCCTCCCAGGAATAAATTAGAGGGACGAAGTAGGGAGGAGCTGTGAGAAGATCAGAGTGGGGCTGCACCTCCTCATGCTACAGGAGGGGAGGGCCACTGTCCTGGAGGTCCCTGCTTCCATTCACCAGGGTGTTTCAGAGGCAACTGCATTTCTCTGAGGGGAAGTATTAATATTTGAACATTGTAGGTAGCTACATTAATTTTACTTAAGCATTTAATAACTCTGATTCCAGAAAAAGCAAGTTTTCCTGCCTCTTTTATCCACTGGCCATAGGCACAACTGTCAGACAGATTGTTTTCACACACTCCCCCTCAGCTGCTTGATCAATCTACATTACTCAGCCTGCGGTGAAAGGGACACTTTAAGATGATTAATAGTGCTCTTGAGACTACAGCTTCTGAATGCAGAGGTCTCATTTGCAACAAAGACGACAAGAGCTCAAGCAGCCATCTCTTTGCACATGTGTAAGCAATGAAGACAAGGCTATCTCTGTATCAAGTTAAAGCAGCAGATGAATTCCCAAAGTAGAGGACTTGCAAGGTGGAGTTGTTACATTTGCAATCAATTTAGTGTTAATTGTTTCATCTCAATGATGTCAAATAATGCATAAAATAGCTTGGGCTAGTGCACAGCCAGGAAACACTGGTCACAACCCTACAAGACCACAAGTCACAATTCTGACCCACAGTGAAGCAGAATGAACTAAGGGAGCATAAAAAGTTCAGTGTTAGGTGGGAGGCAGGGGGATGTTACAAAATATAAAGCGTAAAACATAGGGGGATTCTGCTCATTGTGGAAAACTTGAAAGTCAGAAAAATACCACTCCTGGTGTCACTTCTGTACTTTCATTATTAAATGCTGCTCTCCACGTAGTTGTTTTTCCCAGCCACTGGTAACACATACTAACTTCTGAACAGCAGCAGCCACAAAAAAAAAAAAAAAGAAGAAGTTAAAATCCTAAAAATGCATCTCTGGTATGCTTTGGTACCATTCGGGCATATTCCATGTAACAAACCTCCTCCTGTGAAGGCTGCCATGACGGGTGAATGGTCATCTCTCTATGGGGTAAGTAGGTACACTCGGAGGAGCAGCAGAAGACCTGTTAGCTGGGTTCCCCTGATGGCTGTGGAGACTGGAATAGCTACTACCCCCTTATGTAGACCACAGGAATCCTCACCACACATGGACTAGCTGTAGGGACAGCTGCAGTGCGAATTTCCACGAGTGGCACTTAAGAACTAACTTGATCACCACTAGTACCAGGGGAGGTAGACAACTCAGAATTGGCATTTTTCATCCTCCTCCTAGCAGGCACAACCTCTGTCTCTGTGCGTCCTGCTGTGGCACAGCTAACACCTGCCATTCGAGAAAGCTGGCTGCCTTGGAGCAGGAGTATGCAGCTATCAAAGCTCATCATCTACTGCTGTAGCTACCCAGTCTTCTCAAGGTCATGGGCGACTGGCCACAAGCACTGCCCAAGGATGTCTTGGGTTTATCAGGCACCTCCTCCTGTTCTCAAAAATAGATTTCTGTTGGTGCCAACTGCTAGTACAGGGCATTGCTATCCTTGGCTGTTTATAGCTTTTTCCCAGTGGAACAAAGTTACAGACAGAAAGCCAGAAACTGTTTATTGAATAAATAATTGAATTAAGATCATACCTTCCTATGTGACTGAACAATTTAATAAAAAAAAAGTCCCCAACATTGCAGGGGGAGGGGCAAAGAAGTAATAGGATTACTTTGAGTCATTTGATACTAAGAAGAAGATACAGTGGCTGCAGAATGCCTTAAGCTCTGGAAGACTGAATACAATGCCAGTGAGGACTTTAGTTATACAGTGCAGTTCTTTACACCTGAATTTAGCTATTCCAGGTGCTCACACCCAAATGCCAATCATCTAGGTTAAACTTGCAATGAAGGCATCTCTTTAAAAAAAAGCTTGTGTGGGGTTCATAACCCCTGCATCTGCATGCGCTAGACTGTAGTGCTCCTGCTGCTCGGCAGAAGCCAGACCTACTGCTCATCTGTGTTGCATGCACAGGACATTTGCCTTATGAAAAGCCCATGAATTTTATTACAGAATCTACAAAAGTAATATGCAGACTGCACAGCAATATATCAGAGATCTAATGTACCTCCTATGTTTTTCTGCTCTGTAATAAGACACACAATGATTTCTAAAGTCTACTCCAAACACCCAGAAGATCCAAAAAAACTCAGTGAAATCGTACCAGGCAGTAACCTCTTATGTAGGCAGAGTTCAAACCACATCTATAGATAGGGGATCACTCTTCTGTGATACTGAATATTCCACAATATCAGAGCCATTTTCTCAAGCCTCGTGTGTTACAGTAGTGTGTCTGTATTTTCCCCCCACATTCCTAGTTTTCTCTTCTCAGACAATTTTCTGGCAATAGAAAATGAGTAATTTCTGCTAAAGAAACCAATATTTTTTTAATTGTAGCAACTGTAATGACCTCTGTGTTGCCTTGCTAACTGCAGTAAGAAAATGATAGACACAAAGGTAAATAAGAAGGAAATGGGGTGAACGTCTGCGGCTGCAAGTTCCCAAATCCAGATCCATAGACTCAACACAAAGGTAGGCACCTTGATAATGTCAGTGGAACAAAAATATTTCTGCCTTTGCACATCATCCTTTAAAATAATCTCTGAATCTCAGAGTGACATAGCAACAAACATAGTCTGTAATGTCTTTGCCAGAAACTTCACAGGTCTCCATCTCGCTATGGTGAGCACAAGTTCCCGTGTCACTGTGTATTCTTAACAGTAAATACAAGGTACTTAGAAGCTGTGCATTCAGGACTTTCTGTGAAAGTTATTCCCTTATATTACAAGTAATCACTCATCTGCAGTCATGTGCTGCTGAGTAAATCTGCCAGCCACTTCCATAAAAAACAATTCTGCCCAAAGAGATTTTTGTTTTCCCATGAGAAAGCACTAAGAGAACATTTTCTTCTGCACAGAACAACAAAAAACCCGCTTGAGCCCAGTATTCCTGTCTCTTTTCCCTGATTCTCTTCTACAGTTTCTGTAATGAGCTGGAGCGTGGCCTGGCAAAACTGAACACTGTTGACTTGCACCCTAATTCCCATGGACCCCAGTTTTACCACCTGAACAGTGACTGGCTTAGGCAGTCTAATTGTACAAAGAGACTGTCTTAAGATCTTACACTGCATCGCATCTGGCCTTCACTGTACTGCACGTTTGAAAGACTAGCGATTAAAACTCCATCATGAGAATAAAAACTCAAAGATATTGTCAGAAGACAGCATCCCTCTGTACCACTGCTTTGCGGAGAGGTGGGATAATTTAGCTTGTGTTGCCTAGCCGTTCGACAGGTTTTTGCTTGGGAAAGACTCCAGAAACAGCTAACCCCCCCCAAGGAGTCCATAGAAGACTATAGTAGAAACTAACTAATGGAAAAACAGCAGCTTCATGGTGTTTAAATGTGTTTTATCTATAGATCAACAACAAAAAAAGAGATTTCAGGAAATTTACCTGAACACCTTTTTTACCACTGCAAAAGCACACATCTCTCCCTTCCTCTCTATCTATTAAACAACCTAAAAATATCTTGGCGAGTACAGTTGTAGAGCAATGTGACATTTTTACTGTTAGCTCCTTTCCACTGATTACTCTTCCCTGTAGCTGCCCTATTTCACAATAACTTCCTGTGGCTCACGCTCTGCGCCGAGGGCCTGTTTTGCATAAAAGGCTGCATGCGGTACGGCAGGATCAATCTGCCCCAGCGCTGCCTCCAGCCACTCCTGTTCTCCTATTTTCATCAAGACGTACAAAGCTGAAGTGAAGCGCACTCCTTTCTGAGCTGCGAGGGTGCCTGCTGTGAAGATGCAGTAATGTCAGTGCCAAATAATTAAGTGATAATGTAATAACTGTGAGTTTGTGCTCCATTAAGTGAGCTCCTGCTGCCTGCTTAATGAGCAAACAAAAACTCAAACCCCATTAATATTATTCTGTTACATTGAATGTAAAAATGAAAACTTGAGTCCTTAGCAATAATCGCTTGGGTGTCTTCTTCTGAAAACACAGACCAAGATGGAAATCGTGAGCTATCCCGTTGCTGCGTTTTGAAAAGAAGTTTCTTTTCTTTTCGGAAGGGTGGAGCGTTAGGTAACCATACTGACAGGTTTGCTGTTTCCTCCGTGCAACATCTGAATCCTTTGTTGCAAAAAGAGCATCGACAGGTCTCCTCTTCCTGTAACAGCGCTGCAACGACCGTATCGCAGAGGGTGTAAAACGCGCAGTTCCTTGGCTTGTGTACGTCAGTAATGTGAGGAGAGTCTAGAGGAAATAACCTTATTTGTCAATATAACACGTAAGATTTACAAAGCATCTAAAAAAAATCGGTGGTATTGATATGGCTGCAATGTTTGGTAAGAAGTCAAAGTTTCCTGCCTGTGTTTCTCCTGCCGGGGCCGTGAGTGAGTGTAGCATCTTTCAGCTGAGGAGTCGGGTGAGATACGGCCACTGTGAGAGGACCCATAGACCACAGCAGCCTCAGGCAGCCAGAACCTCAGGTCACGTAGAGCTTTTAAATCAAAACTGCTGCTTTGAAAATAAAGCCAGCATGGGTCAGAGATTAATGTAAGGTTTAGGCTTTACATGAATAGTGACAGTCTCAACAGAGCAAAGCGACAGCATTTTTGCTTGCACCATTATCTTGTGTATGATCTGTGGGAAGACAGTCAAGCCTAGATTCTATTATTTTCCCCAGATGGTATTAAGGAAAAAACAGGATGTGAAGTTTACAGCTCAGTGCCCTAATTTCTGGAGGTCTGTTAGCTGAAATGGAGCTTCTAACAAAATATTTATGTGCTCTTAGCAGCTCTCTCATGAAAAGGAACAAGCATTATTTGCATTTCCACTGGTTTTATTTGAGAATCCCGGTTAACATAAATTATTCAACGTACAGAATTTATAATCAAAGCATAAAGATCCGTAATTGCTTAAGAAATCTTTCCTGGAGAAACACGCATCCAGGTACCACAGAGGTGTGTAAGCCTAGTTTCAAGATTTGGTACTCTATTAGGGAACTGAAACTTTGTACACAAATAACGTGAACTACCTGCTATTTCAGCTCACAATAACCTGCAGCAACGGCCTGGGTGTACCCTTGTTTACCCCAGCTAACATGCCGAGCATTACAGGAAATACAGAAAGATAACACGCAAGAGCGACATCTCCCCACTTCCTGAAGGACATGCTTTTTAGTGTATCATCAAGGACAGTCTCAGCAGGTGAATTTTTTTCCTCCACCAAAAGTGCCCTGATCTGTGCTATTTATCATACTATCTGAAAGGCAAGGGCTTCATACCCTTAGCAGTGAAATGGGGTATTTTGTAAGAAACACAATAATAACACACAAAAAAGTAGAAGAAAAGAATTGTTATTTGTCATTGCATTTTTATAGTTCTTAGCTCCAAAACAGATTTCCAGTGGTGAAGTAAACTCCAGCTCTGATCTTTAGGGAATGCTTTCCAGTGACGCTCTTGGACACAGCTCATGTTAAGAACAACTCTAGCACTGTTGATAAGATCTTTCTCTATCATAAAGCGAGTCCTCCCACTCCTCCCTTCCCCGAAAAAAGTCAAAATCAGTTCCAGCGAAGTAATATCTGTGCCCTGCGCCAAGTTCTGTCTTTTACCATAGGAAGACCCATAAGATGAAGACTAGGAGGTCCATTAGGCATGTTGCTACCTAAGAATCTCAGACAGGGAGGAATGGACAGTTTTTTTTAACACAGCAATTGGCAGGTGAAGACCACTGTAAAACACCAGTTTGGCAGTGTCAATCATCTGGCAGCATGTTCTTCGCATCCTAAAAACTTACTGTATCAAAGGCACCCTGCAGGATCTACTTTTTAAAGGTAGTTAATAGCCTAAGGAACAGTCCTTTCTGTGATTATGAGGCCTGTCAAATACCATGACGCTAATACCTAATTTAAGGCCAGATAAACATTGCAAGCTAGTTATTTGCTGTTTTAGTGAAAGTTTTCATCACATGCAAAGGGAACAAGTAAAATATAGCAACTGCCAAAATGTTTCAAACTAGTTGGGAGAATGTGGGGTTTGATCTCGGACAGGTCGTCCTTGTCCAAAACCCCTTCATCCTTGCATAAAAGCTTGCTTATGCTTCCCAAAGACAGTAGGTCCTCTGTTAATGTTAGAGCTTTTCAGCCTAAGGAAGATTATTTAAAGTCATCCAATATGTAACAGTTCATTGGTATTCTTTCTCAGATTTTCTAAAAGGAGAGATCTTGGTTTCCAGATTCAAACACCAAAGCATACCATATTTGTTCTGCACAGAATTCTAAAACTCATATTTTTCTGCAGGAAACTTCCTCTCCCACAAAGTAAATGAACTAACAAATTCAAGTAAAGTTCAGCACTTTTATGTAAAAATAATAAACATCCCAAAATAACAAACCACATGTACACACAGAATTACTTCTTCCTTCTTGCAGATTAGGTTGAATTACAAAGATCTGGAGCTTACTTTGTGAAAGCCTCTGAGGAAAAGAACCTGCTCTAAAATCTTTCCTTCTCTCATGCTTCAGAGAGATTGCACTACATGATATAGGCTAAATTGGCACGTAACAGTGCAGGGGCTGATGTATCCAACACATTTTTTCCTCTGTGCTGGATTTACTCCTTAATGAAAGCACAAAGCCAGTCCAGCCTTTATTGTTAAAAACCACAAAGGTATCCTAGAGCATTACTTTTCCAGTCATGGGCAAAGAACAGGCACTGTCTGTGTTCTCTGCATCACTACGTGTAGTCAAGTGATAACTCAGAAGAAGTCATCCATCTATCAATCAATATTTCCATGCCCAGGGAGTTATTGCAGTCATAGAATGATTTGTCGGGGCAGCAACTTTGTTTAAATGTAGCAAACCTAGTCTCATCTGATTACTTTCGTTACATGTACCTATTTGATCCAGGCTATTGTTCAAACATGGCTTTAATCTTGAATTCCATAGAAAATCAAAAAGTGGAGAGTAGCAGGTATGCTCTCAGCATTTGAGCTCTTTTTTGCAGAGTTTATGCAAACAAGTATGTGACACTAATGATATATCTATAGGACCTTTAAACTTACCTCTGCAGCCAACTCATTTTCTTTCATTTCTAAGTTTATAGTCCTCAGAAATGCCATAATCAATAAACCTGCTCCCGCTATCAATCTGAAGTATAGCAGGGCCTCCCCATTACCTCAGCAGCAGGGGATACAATTTTTCATACATGTGTTATGCAGTATTAGGGAAGAACTATAATTATACTCTCCGGAGCTTGGACCATGGCATACAGAACAATTAAGACAAGACTCTCAAAGCTACCAGCAGTATTTTCAGAAGCAACAAAACACTTCAGCTATTAAATCCTAATATCCACTTCAGTGTTATTTAGGCACCTAATCCATTCAGAGGTCACCTTTGTCTGGTTCCATGTCAGCATCCCACCCACTAGCCCATGCTATCCCTGCAGACTACGTGGGGTTACAACCAAACCAAAGAGCAACCAGCTCCTGCTCTTCCTTGGTGCAATTCTGTCCACTGGTTGTCCATCAAGACTTCTAGCTTGCTGATAAGTTGTCACATTGGTCTTCTACAGCAAAGCAGAAGTATCTGACTCCTTGATTCTCTGTATGACACTGAGGTAGCCAGTAGACCTTGATGCAGCTGGGATGGGAGCACAGCATATTCTCTGTTTCCATAATGACTGTAGAGACTATAGCAGAGATTGCAGTATTTGTTCCTGGAGAACCTCAGGCTCCTTAGTCACAGGTCATCTAAGGAAGACAAACAGTGTGGGCAAGTGTCCAGAGCGGGGCACAAAAGGCAGTGCTTTGCCTTGCATTGATGTGATTAAATAATAAGTGCTTGGCAGCCTCCATTCATTATGAATCAAATCCCTCTTTCAACCCCCATTTCTCGCACTGTTCCTACCAAGAGCTGTGTGAAAGTCCAAGCCTGGTGTAGGCTCTGCTTTTGACTTTAATGGGCTCTATGAATTTACTGCAGGCAAAGCGGCATCTGGCAAAGCATGGATACTCCAGGAGAATTTCTAACTTTCTTTCTCCAATTGAGCTTTAATCCTGTAGCAATGATCAGTATGCTATCCTCGTCTCCCTTCCTAAGCAGCCTATATACTGCACCAAGAAAAACAAGAACGTGCTATCAGATCCATCTTAGAGAATTACTCCTGAAGGGACAGTGCTAAAAAGCTGCTATTTCATGAACACTTCGTTAAACCCTAATGTGACTAATGCGTTTGTTTTTCATGTACTTTCAAATTTATTTTTTCAGCTGTTTGTAAATCTGTTTTGAGCCATCTAGAGTCAACAGTCTTCACATTGCTCTCACACTCTCCCTTCATTATCATGGTACAGTTAGTTTCCTTCTCCCTCCCACATGTTTACTTTGAAAAACTCATCTTAGCTGAGAAGGCAGGCCACAAAATAACCGGACACCATATAAAAACTTTAAGAAAAAAAGTATTTTTTATGAAACAGAAAGTGTTTTTGAGTTACCAAACATTCCTAAAATTATCCTCCTAATCAATATTGCACAAGCATTTTCAGCAAAATCTCTTAGCCACTTTCATTAATCTATATGAAAGTAGAAAATAAGGATATTTAAGAAAACCCTGAATGCAACAGTATATGGTGCTAAAACCTGGACTCCATAACAACAGATGTTAGCTTCTTGCTTACTGTTTAAAAAAAATATATTCAAATACAAAAGTCAGCAGTAGCTATGAGCTTATGCTTAGCCTTTCCACTCTCCCCAGTCTTGTAGTTGGGCAGAGAGGAACCTGATGAGGTTCAACAAAGGCAAATGCAGGGTCCTGCACCTGGGGAGGAACAACCCCATGCATCAGTACAGGCTTGGGGTGGACCTGCTGGAGAGCAGCTCTGTGGAGAGGGACCTGGGCGTCCTGGTGGACGACAGGTTAACCATGAGCCAGCA
>Ga0181612_107232_pt1 | contig 11493 bp, 4 predicted proteins | sample HoacroProtozoa21_FD_119630 | JGI IMG/M metagenome (GOLD analysis project Ga0181612, IMG submission 119630) | Hoatzin crop microbial communities from Cojedes, Venezuel. Combined Assembly of Gp0051906, Gp0051904, Gp0051908
ATAGGCATCTGTCTGTTCTTAACAAAAACAGGTTTCTTGTAATTTAATAAAGAAAAAGTTCTAAATACATTTCTAGAGAAAACAACGTAATTAAGGCATATACTAGACACTAATTTTCTGAATTGAGTTCCAGCTTACAAGATAATCAGTCCTGGTATGAATTAGCACAATTTCCATAGTTCATAAATAAAATTTTGTATTTTGTGTTTTGTGTGACATTTTCTGTACCATAGTCTTAGCATAATTTTGCAATCTCATCCTATTTTGATCCCTGCAGATTTAAAATAATCTTGTATACAGGTTCTACTAGTTAAAACAGCATCTAGAAGTTAATCCTACAGACTTATCTTTTTTTTTCTGTGTATAATACAGCCTCTTCAAGTAAGAGGAAAATGCTTAAGGAGGGAAAACTGTATCATTACAGCTAATTCTAACCTTATAAGAATATTGTCTGTGCATGTATAACAAGCCATAATCCAACAATTTAGAAGAAAAGGTAAAACAGTCTCCTGCAAACACTGTTTTGATTTATTAAAATAATATGTATTAAAATATGTTTCATACTTGGATAGATTTAAAGAAAACTGCAAAGAAATCACGCCACCTTATGGCAGAAGATAGCAAAACTGACAGCTAGCATTTCACACACTACCGCTCCAAAGACAAGAGGAGCTAGTTCATACTTTCACAAAAAATCCAAATACAACCTTCTTCAGACCCAGAAGCAAATGAACAGCGTTCAGCATATACCCATAAAGGAAACTGCGGGGAACCTACTTACACTGCTCAATTTAGAAGACTAAGCTGGATGCCAGCAGCAATCAAACCCAGAGAAACATATTCATTTTCAGACTTCGTGTTTGGGTTAGTACCTTATCCATTCTGCTAAGATAACTGGAAAGAACACAACAGACACCGAGCAGCCTATATAATATGTTCACGATCATTATTCCAAAGGTGGAGTCTCTAAGAACTTCCTGGTATTGTTATTTCCTCTTCCAGCAACTCTAAATAGATGGCCTGAAATAGTCTAAGCACGTAGTAACAACATTTTGTTCTGCTACACTTAGTGTAACAGTACTTGGAAAAAGCGCTGCAGTGGCAATGTTAAAGTTAGAACCAAAATCGAAATGCCTCAACAATATTTTACTTTGACTTATAAAGTTCTTGAAATTCTTCTGTGGGTTGGTATTTCTCCTGGTGGCTTGGATATCACTCTCTAATAGCATGCAGAGGGGAAAAGAGATTTTCAAGTGCAAAGAAGCAATTGCCAGAGAGCAGTCCCCACCCAAACAGCTACATGTAGTAAGGGCATTCATCCAATACAGATTTTTATACAGATTGTTTCTTTGGCCAATTCATACCGTGACCTAGGATGCAAGTTTCCCCATCCAAAGTAACAGCTTTAACAATTAGGACACTGGGTAACACAAAGAGCCTCTCAGTCCCTCAGGTTGGTGCTACTCAATTTATACACATTATCAAATACCAACTAAGACATAATGAGAGAAAAATTAACTTTTTAGGCCAGTGACTATGACCTCTTTCTGAAATTAACAGAAAGTACCAAGTCCCTACTTTAATGAATATTTATGCCATGTAAAACAGCTCCTACCACAGAAATTAAATTATATTCTTGGTGTTTAAAACTCTCTCAAAACATGAGATGTGCATCTAAATCTCTATGAAATTTCAATCTGGAGGAACGTGGTGTGAACCATGTTTTTCCTATTGCACATGAATTACGAGCACTAGGTTCTTAGATATACTAAGAGGATTCTCTCTTACTGTGACCAGAAGTTCTGTCAAAACTGGTAATATATAGTAGCAAGCTTTTTTAATTTTAATTTTTCATTTTCTAATGAAGAAAGATGTAGCTAGACAGTTCTCTAACGGCTTTATCCAGAGGATCTTGCTTTGTTTTTTAAAGTTATGCACTTACTGTATTAAAGTTGAGTGCAAAGAAAGGAAGAAGTATTTTCCATGACTAGAAGAAAAAGCAAGACACTTAAAAGCTTCAGACAAGACAACAGAAAACATCTGAGAAATAAGTAATTACAGTTGCTACCTGCATTCCCTGAGCACGCCAGAAGCTCCTTCCATATATTCTGTTACCTAAAAATCCAGTGCACTGAGCTCCCTTCTCCTTTAGCCCAGAGTCAGTGAAATGCCATTCTTCCTACATTTACCCACAGCAGGAAACTCAGAATATCTTCTTCTTTCCTCCTCCCATCTCAAATGCTTTTTAAACACCTCCTTCCCATTTAGACGAATCAGTGTGCCACATTTCCTCCCATGCGGAGGAACAGTATAATATGTATTACATGGCTCCTATGCCAAGAGCTCTGCACATATTTTTGTTTCTCCTCAACCACAAACCTTATTCCAGATAAGCATGATAAATGGGTAAGGAAAAAATCTCTCTATTCAACTCCATATCACTATGGGTCAGGTTTTCCCAAGGAAGCACACTACAAGAGAAGATAATATGAAGCCATATTCCCACATCTGGTTTAGAAAGGCTCTCAGCAGAGCAGGAGGAGCAGCTTTTTAAAATCAGATGATTTTTCATTCCTTGTTTTCACCAAAATCAATACAGTTTGGCCACTGAGGTCCAGGAAGTGATGTAAAAAGCCTGGTCCAGCAACCCCCTAAAATTTTCTCAATGCAGTGATCATCACCTGAATGAAAAAATGAATACCACGCGCATTTGATTTTTATATCATATCATGATACAATGATTTCTAAGATATCATGAACATTTTAATCAGCAAAATTGTATTGTTTTGTTTTACATGACCAGCTGTGATGGGTAAAATAAAGTCAAAATTCTCCACAGCAAGAACAGCCAGTTCTGGCATCAGTGTAAACTATTAAATACTTAGAAAGTCATGTGATACCTGAAATCTATATTCCCCTCATAAATGTCATATACTGATTAGTAACTTTATTACACTACAGATATTACTTACTTACTTTCATTAATGATCAGCATTAACTACTGCTAAGTTCCTCTCTAGGACTCACTTCTAAGTTTAAAGTGAAAGTTAATTACCTCAAGGTCATCCAGAGAACGAGTAATACTAAATCTCTTAGCTCTTCCAAATGATCTTCGAACAGAAGAACGCGGGGGAGGAGCCTGGTTCAATCCCATTGGATGTCCAAATTTTGCACCCTAAACAAAACAGAAAATATATATTATTATTTTACTCTTTTAATTTTAGTACCCTGCTGATCATAGTGACAGCATCTGAACTTTAAGCATCAATAGGTACAGAATTCCAAGGAGATGGACTTGCAAACCTGTAACAGGACAACAATTTCAACACAAGTTGGTCATTTGCCATGCCCCTGTAAAATCATGTATTAAAATCATTGAAGTTATGACTTTTCCAGTCTCAGGTCAAATATTGTCCACATTCAGCATTAAGGTACTGTATAAACATGAGTCATCAGTTAGGCTGCTAAAGCGTATTGATAAAGTGTTGTGAGGAAAGAAGCTACCTCACTTGGATGTTCCATGGCTAGAATTGGTCGTGCAATAATTATATCTAATTGTTTTCTCTTCTCCTCATAGTCATACTCTGTCTCCTTAAAAAGTCACCAAATGTCAGTTAAGCTACAACAGCTCAGCATATCTATATCTAGCTCATGCCAAACGGGAAAGTGGAAGCTTAAACCTAAGAGTAGGCACACAGTCAGTGGCTGGTGCTAAGCAGATGTACATAAACTCACTACATTATGAAAACTTGTGATTATGTGCCTGAAATTTTGGATTCCTTTCATTGTAACATTCAATGTGGGGAAAATTCCTCCCTGTTTTCTGATGCTTTTTTGCTTTAGAAAATAACAGTTTAATTCAGAGTAAATTTTCTTCTATTTCATTTCAGCACGTTTCTTCATCACAGTAAGCTTAAAAATTTATTTATTAATACCTTTATAATTGCTTATTGGCAGCTTTGTAATATTTATTAAATTTTGTATTTGTTTCTTCCTTTGTGCAAGCTGCTGTGCTCTCAATTCTGAAATATTTTGGTAACACTTTAATCACTCGTTTGAAAGTCTCTATGTGTCACATTAGCCAAAAGAACAATCATAAATCTCCCATTCTTATCATCTTATGCTAACAACCACTCACACAAAGCAGAGAAGAGCACTGAGAACATTACACATACAAGGTATCCAACAGAAGGTGCCTGCCTGTTTGCTTATTCTTATAGAGTCAACACTCTTTCAGCAACAGGGCTCCGATTGCCACCAGTATTCACAACAGACTGCTGACAAGAAATGTCAAGACATAGCAGAGCATAGAGGAATCCGGATCCAAAGTATGTAGCAGGGTTCATCACTGCAACAGTCTGAGACTCCAGGTTCTTCACTCAGCATTGAAAGTGATCCATTTTTATAGGAACTCTCCTTCCCTTCCAATTTTCAATTACTGAGGGGGTTTTTTAATTGGCTGAGAAGAAAATTGTGCAGGTTCTGCCAAGGAAAACTGGAAATCTGGCAACTGGAAATTAGCTTCTAAGGTTTTTAAGAGAACATTTAAAAATGCAGTATAAACAAGCTAAGATAGCTTTTGCTAAAATGATCAGCTAAATGTGAAGACAGGAAGGTTACTCTCTGTAAACACTAACAGGTAGCACTCACTGGAATGAAGCCAGTTCCTGTTTTTTGGAGCAACTTTGAAAATCATCTGCTCATCCAGGCAGGTACCGGTGAGGTAGTTCACCCTTGGCTCATACCTTACAGTCACAGCAGTCTCTCCCACCTAAACTGAAAGCTTACACCTCACGCAGTAATCTGTGTCAAACAGTGAACTCCACATTAACCCTTGACTGAATTCAGCAGTATCCATTACTATTACTGCACAACACAGCAAAATGCTGGCATGGCTCCTCCTGTATGAGTATGCTCCTGTTAAAGCAGCATGAATAGATGTATACAACTACTGGGTTTCACCACTACTCAAGTATGACCACATCGGTTTTGCAATTTCTAAATTTTTAATTTGTGAGTTAATGAAAAAATTATCAGACTACAACTGCTCAGCAAATTCTAAGGCTAGTGAAACGAATGACTGACATTGTTAGTGCGAGTACAATGGATATTTTGAAACTACTCAAATAGCTACACAGTATGGATTTTGCTTAATGGTCTTTCACGTATTTCTCAAGATGCATCCCTCAGAGGACTTCATCTTTCATAAAAGAAAACTAGTGAAGGGAAACAAAGGAAAAAACTATCAATACCAGTCATATTGATATTGAATACAAACACATTTTCACTTCTCTCTAATTCAGCCCAAAAAGAATATAAACCTTTCAGTATATGTTTAAATAGTGGAGATTGCTGTACACAATTCTGGGAGATTACGACATACAACTAGAGCACATACACTCAAAAATTTTTTGAAACAGTAACATTACAAATTGAAGAAACAAACTGCCCAAAGACAAATCTAATTAGATTACACTAAGAAGCAGATTCGAGACAAGATTAATTATCACCAGATGCCCCATTTTAGCAGTGAATGCAGCTTACCTATCTGTGGTCAGAAACATAACAAAGAGGGAGTGTGGACAAAAAACCAAAACACTTGCAATTTGTCTAGTAGTAGTAAAGAGAACAGTAAATTAGTATCTAATAAAAATTTTTATTTATGGTTTTTGACATTCTTACACAGAACTCACTACTGAGCCCTGGATGTGACAGTAAAAGTAAGTGTAAGGGAAAAAAAGACCGAGAGAATAAAACAGTGCTTAAGAAAGGATTACAAAACAAAAAATCACTGAGCTAACCATTTCCCCAATGCATCTGGATAACAATTGCAATTAGGAAAACATTTTCAACTGACAAAAATCTCTTCCTTGCTCTGAAGAATCAAATTAATCATCTAGGAAATTAAGAAAGACATTGATTAAAAAAAAGACTGAAGTTCACAAAGTATTTCATTTCCTGGTAATGGTGCTGAGAAGTCTCCCTTTTCATCCTTTCTTGACTCTCTATTCCAGACATTCAGACTATGAAGGCAGACCTCCTTCTGGAGATCAATTAAAAAAAATTGCCTTGCATACACACACACACAAATAAAGAAAGAATCACGCAGCTTAATCAAATAGCAGCAACATTTTAGCAAACATTTTTCATGCGACCCTGAAGAGTTGGAAATGAAAGCATCCATGACTTGAAGAGAGAACAGCCATTGCAACTAGAATGTACTCATCAGCATGGCTAAAGAAATCCACAGTATTTGAGCAAAGAGAGATTGCTAATGCAATGGCTGATATTACTGTAAATTTTGCAGACTGTTAGCCATAAAGAAATTATCATACTTCTAAAAAACTTTATTACACCATTAAGCAGATATTAAAAAACACTACATGAACCTAAAAAAATTTCAATACAGTACACTATATGACCAACAAAATTCTGTTTCATTCACTGTTGCCTGACAAACTAAAACACTGCAATTTGCTACATAAACATCGGACTGTTTGGGGTTGTTTTTTTTTTTTTAATACAAATTGTTTTTAAGCCCTAGAACTATTTACTATCATATCTTAAAGACTCTCTTCCAGAAACACTGTGTTGCTAAATCTGTAAAAGAAAACTCTAAAAATACCTAGATATCCAAGAAAATCCAAGAAAATCTAAGAAATCCTGTCACAGAACTGTATTAGAAACTGAAGTCCATCTGATACTTCACTAAGTATCTTCATTTTAGGAATCCAGAAACAAACAGAAAAGCACAGAAATTTGTGAAAACAAGTTGATTAGTGAAAAGCATGCGCTACAGCAATACATCCTCCACATTTTGCAATACAGATACTTACACCCCTGCTACTACTGTCTATCATGGTGAAAGCACAAAAGAACGTATCTCTAAAAGCCTTTATCCTGTTATGATTTAGCAGATGGAGAGGAAAAACAACAAAGGATTAAAGGAATTAACGCAGTGATGCTTTAAAAAAAGCATTTCTGTTCTTATAACAAAGTAAAAATTATGAACTACCACGGACTGAAATATCAGTTAAATGTATAATCAAAAGAGAAAAAGCAGGACAATGAACGGGTCTGCATAATTTTTTTAATATATGACTACATCACCCCTTTTCCTTAGGCTAACTGGAAATGGCAAGTGCAAATACATTCCCCTGAAATAACCATCAATCCCTGACCAAACTACAGTCTGTCTTTTCCTTCAAATACAATTTTTTGTAATATATATTTCATTCTTAACCTGCTTATTTGGCCTTGTGGATGATTTACCTCCTAATCTACTTGACAACAAAGGCATTAAAAACATAAGTCACCAGACAAGGACTGCTATAGCAGCAGTTTGTGAATGTGTCCAAGTGGGAACAGTTTCTGTCTGGGAACAAGAAAGGTGTACAAGAAAAGTACAAATGAGAAAGTGGAAAATGTTGTAGCAAGACAGAGGCAGTGACGACGCACATGAGTCATGCTAGACTGCTAACGGAGGGACAGAAAGAACAGAAATGATCCAATATAAGGTGACTTGCACATACTTAGTTCTTTAAAGACAGAAAGAAAAAGGATGGGCTCTTCGAAGCAATTTTAACTAATAAACAAGTTAAGCACTAGCTCCATATAACATTTTTTTTCTGCGGCTCTGCTGGCTTAAAGAACTTTGCATGTACCTCTGACCTCTCACGCCAGCTCCCAAACTGCAGCAGTCTGCCCCCTCATCTCCTCTAACAATAAACTATAGCTTACAACATTAAATAATCCTGTTTCTAACACAGATCCACAGACATCCATGACAACATAACTGATGATGCTCACTGCCAACTCCAGCCTGAGGCCGACAGGAACTCTTTAAGTCGGTACTTCCAAAGAAATGCAATGTGAAACTATGATAGCCAATACGATACTCTAACCTAGAGCTTGAGTGCACAGACGCATGTTCATCAAACCTTATCAATTATTCAGAACCCAAAGAAACCAAACACCTTCAGAAAACATCTTCAATTAGCTGACAGAAATTCCCAGCTGTAGCTGTATCACGCTCTTTCATATTCCATCAAATGCACTTATCAAGTATTATAACTTTTTAACAAGTTGTCATATGTAACAACCTGAAATTTCCACTTTGTACTACACAGTCTTTGTGTCTCCCTACAACAATGAGATTCCTCTTCTCTGATGCAACAGTTTTAAAGCTGGAGCAGGAAGAAGGCAGCAAGGAGAGGATACTGCCAGCTCTTGGAGTACAAGAGACTAAGGAAATGGGAGATTTTTGCTACGGGTTCAGGGATCCTTGACAACGACAAAATACAGGGAGCTGGCAGCAGGAATACAGAAAGGGGAATAAAAGGAGAAAGAAAAACCGTGAGGCTTAGACCAGCTTTACAACGTCTAGTAAATTTAATCTTTTCATGGAAAAAACATTACAATTCATGACCTTGAGGAAAACTAAAGGGGCTGAATCTTATGGGACAGAGATTGTGGCTGCTATGTGGAAGAGCAGGAAGAGAGAGAGGGAAATATAAGAAGGGGAGCTAATAAAAAAAATGCTGCTCTAACAAGCCTGATCATCTACATTTACAGAAGGATGCTTTCAAAACTGTTTCACAATGAAAGTTATTCTCACAAGATTCACAGGCACGAGAATGCAATAGTTTTTAAAAATGTTTGAGGAAAAAAAGTCTAAGAAAGCAATTTCAAGTCATCAACAAAGTTCTAGAAGCTCTAAAAATATAGTTACTGATACACAGTAATTTTGATTGAAATTTTTTTCTTCTCCTTTTCAGGTGGAACACGTAAACTACCTTCTGTCCTGACCATTTAAGATAATCAATACAAAAGGACCACACACATGCTGGAATGTCACATCGGACCGCTTGACAGCTGCATTAGAAAGATTCACCAGAACAACAGTTTGAGGAATCTTACGCCATCCAGCTAAACCACGCCTGCAACAGGAACAACCATCACTACCTGGACAGCAACTGGCCATCCTGCTCCAGAGAGTCAACTCCTCTGGTAAGCATCTCCCTATACTAAAAAGGCCAATAAATTACTTTCTTTTAACAAAAACTCTGTGAGTGTCTGTACAAAAGTGTCAATGTGAGTACTGATTTCTGATTAATTGACTCTAAAAAGCACATAACAAAAGGAACATGCTTATATTCACAGATTTTATCGCAATTAAAAAAAGGAACAGCACCATTTAAAAGGCCTCAATTTAAGAAGCTCAACTAATACAGATTTTGCTATGTTCTATGTGTCACAGAGCTTAATCACACTAACTACAAAATCATCAAATTTTAATTTGTCCTACTCCTATTTCCAGCTATTGAAGATTTAAAAAACTCTCACTGCTTTTAGGTTTGACTCCATGACTTTGTATGGTAAAGTGCATAATAGTTTGGAACCCAGATACACAGATCATCTAATCTGAAACTTCTGTGGATATTCAAAACATGCTAAATCTACTCTCAGATGTTTAACAGCAGAAGGGTCAGTCTGGAGCGGCAGTTCATCTTTACAAAAAATGCAGGTTTAAGACTTCAGAAAGTTCCGAACGTAGACCGTTCTGAAAAGGTACAGGAAACAGGGATGCCCAAGTAACGCCAATATAGTCAGTGCACAAAATCGCAAAAAATACTGCAAGTCTTACAGGATCATGGAACAAAGTAGTTGATGCAAATATTTTTCTGCCATCAGTACTAGTCTCCAATCCTGCTGTTGACCATTTGGCTTAACGTTCCTCTGTTGCCCACTACCATCCCACGGTGCCCATTCTCCTGATGACGGGTCCTGTTAGCTCAGTGGCCACCCCTGCAGTACAGCAACACAGAGCAGGCCACGGCCTCCTTCCATCCCTCACCCTACCAGCCAGCATCATGGGCTCCTCCACCCAAAAACTGACAGTGCAGACTCGCAGGACTTGTAAATGGAGGGTCTGCGGGGCCTGAGAACGGGATGGATGGAGAAATGGGGTAGGTTAGGATAAAAGAATTTGGGAGGGAAATGGGAAAAGAGCTTGCTCTGGTCCAGTCCCCTGAACTGCAGCAGGAACAGCAGCAGTAAGTCCTGGGCTACGGGTAGAGAGGTTAATAGAGGGCTTCATATGCTATAGAGCCAAACAAGAACTAAGTAACACCCTGCAGCGTGCCCTGCCCTGCTGCCATCATCATGGAGTGACGTCACCTCGCTAACTCGGATTAGGTGAGGGAGAGTTCATTAAAAAAGGCCTAGCATCATTCAAACTTTACTGACTTTTCCCACAAGCTTTAATTACTGCAATTCCTGTAATATTCGGTGGTTTTTTGGCACCAGTGTAACAAAGGATTCAAATGGTATTACTCAGTGGATATGATCACTTCTAAGAGTATCTCCTCAGTAATTGGATGATAATGACACATTTCATTGCCTTCTAATCGTCACAGTGGCATTTTTAATGGAAGTTGGGCCCATAATATAACCAAGAATGACGTAAAATTTCTTGTAAGACCTCTGCACTTTGGGAAGACATAGAAAAACAGCTGTCCTGTCACACTGGACATCCAAGTAAATAAAATTTATTGCTTGTCTCCTGGACTAAGGACACTAGGCACAGAACACCGACCACCTACAATTCAGTACTATCGTAATCCCTTTTCAAAAAAAACCCCACACGTGTTGATGGTATTAATGCAGATGGAATAGTAAGATCATTTTCTCAGTATAACTAGATAATAGTATCTTGTACGAGTTGGAAGCCTATTAGCTGGAAATTGCAGAGGAGCAGAAAGATCTGAGTACACTAGGGGAAAACGTGGAGAAAATTACAAGTACACACAGAACAACTGGTTCCAAATCATCGTGAGCATTAGGTAGGCATTAGCTGGGAACATTATGTCAGTATGGCCCAACAATCAGTAACAATCAAAAAGGCAAATGAAGAATCATCAGAAAAGCAAAAGAAATCAAGAAATAAGCTTTATGAATACATTGCCTGCCCACATATTTTATAAACTGCTTACAGTTCTGGTCAACCTATCTCAAAAATAATACAGTATGACTAAGGGAGGAAGATTACAATTATGAAAAAAAACTTTTGTATGGGAGGAGATGAAGCTGACTTCTGCTTGGAAAGTAAGTGATTGGTTGTTGAGGTTTAAATTAAAATAAAATTACTAGGAGAAAATAAATAGAAAGGAAGATTGTTCAGTATTTCTCATTACAAATATTAGCAGGTATGAAATGAAACTATATGGAAAGTACTATTACGTACTGTTTTCTTTCCATGCTGTTAAACTACAGAATATACAAGTCAAGTGATACCAGGCATGACAAAAATACAACTGAGCGTAAGAAAGCCAAATTCAAGAACAAAGGTTCACAAAGGTTATTATGCACAATGATGTGGATGGTCTCTCAAACAGAGGAAAGTGTCTAAACCACATGCTGCTGAAAATTAGAAGGATACATATTTTTCACTGCTCTTCCATGGTTTTTCTAAGCAGCTACTCCTGGACAGTG
>Ga0181612_126032_pt1 | contig 11493 bp, 13 predicted proteins | sample HoacroProtozoa21_FD_119630 | JGI IMG/M metagenome (GOLD analysis project Ga0181612, IMG submission 119630) | Hoatzin crop microbial communities from Cojedes, Venezuel. Combined Assembly of Gp0051906, Gp0051904, Gp0051908
CTGTGCCTCTAACTACATGAGTGATACTGCTAGTAGCAAATTTGGTAGCTAACCACCGCTCCTGATTGCAAAGCCCAGACCTTCCCACTGAACAGCTCTTTTCCTGGCTGGCAAGAACACCAGGGACCTTTCCTGAGAACAGACATGGAAGCCACACAGACCCTCTGCATCTTCTCTTCCCATTCCGCTGGACCGTTGAATTTAGTCCTAAACGCACGCTCAAACTTGCATGCATGCAACGTGCCACTTACATCAGACAAAAATCTATGGCAAGTTTTTTTTCCTTCAGGGACACGATGAAAATAAATCTACCACTACCTTGCAATTTTTCACGCATGCATTACACCACAAGTCTGTAGAGGTTTTGTCTTCTCTACACTTTATCGAATCACACCATTACTGAACTGGCACCAGTGGCTCCCCTCACATTCCGAAAGCACAGTCATGTTAACAACCACAGGAGCGACCCAGATGGGACCACGTCACTGCAGTGTCTGGGAATGGATGCAGGTCACTGCACTGACAACAAAGATCTTCCAAAAGGTGCAGACTCCCAAAGCAGTCTTGAGTTGTTCTCAGTAAAGCTGACATAGAATCTCCTGTCATGTCACCTCCTTTGAATATGAAAGACAGCCCCTCTATCTCACAGTATTAGTTACAAGACCAGTCATAGGCCCACATTATTTCAACCCAGCAGATGCTGTATTAACAAGATGACAATGACTAATTGGAAACCGTGCTACTTGCCAACAAGCAAAGGAACTGCACAAAAAAACAGCGAGAAAAACTGTGGCAATAATCTTATAAATTCTGTTACCTGAGAACTAGGCAAAAGGGCTTTCCACCAGTGTCCGCCTTTCACAAGGTCTACATCGCTCAAGGGCATTGACACTTTGCCAATAACACAATGGCGTGAGAATTTGTCAAAATCCACTACAGTTAAAAGCAGAGTTCTTCTCTGGGCTTCTAAAAAGGGGATTTCAAATGTGTACCTCTCTTCAAACACCGGGTTCTGCGTTTTGCGTTTCACTCCGGTCTGCTTGGAGTTCTTCTGATCAGGAAGAAGGCAGATCTTCACGTAGGGGTTGGAGTGAGCCATGTCTTGCCTTGAGCCATCGTAAGAAATTGGAGGAGGCATATCTTTAGCCTCAATGACTCGCACTATTAAATAATTATGCAACAGGTCATACTGAGTGCTAAAATGCAGCATGCCCAGCTGATACTTCGATAAGATCTCCTCATCTGTCAAGGAGTCCATATCATCGCTATTTGAGTCAAGAGAGTACAGTCTTGGTTCAAATTTTCTAAAATAGTCATCTGGGGTATACGTTTTTCGTAAGATAGTTGGTTGAACTATTTCTTTCTTAGCTCCTATTATTCCAAACTCGATAGGTTTAATGTCAATTAATGGAGAACTTGGCCTCCTCGACTCTAAACCTAAATGAGAGAAACGCACAAACACAATCATTAGAAACTCAACCGAAGCCATTACAGGCGCAAGTCCAGTTGTGCTTCTTTGGGCACAGCTATTCTGTGCCTGTGCGATGCCCAGCACAGCAGGCTCCCCAGTGGGACTTATCACCATTGCATTGCCAACAATAAATAACACCCTTGGTTATGCCGAAGTGCGAGCTCAGCTACACTTTTCCACACCTGTCCCTTTTCACATGCAATTACCATGCACATGCTCCAGCAAGAAAAACAGGGCTGGCCCCTTCCACTGTGCTCCTGCAGAACAGGATGAGATTTTAATCAATGTACCTTCAACCTGACTTGATTCCCTGTCTAAAATATGAAAGAGCAAGCACTACAGTTTGATTTTCCTCCCCACAAGAATTACATTAATGTCGGAAGGACGACCTTACTTGAAATCCGCCTCGTGAGGCTGTAAGTGGACCGTGATGCATCTGAAGACGACCGCCTTCTGTCAGGGGAAACATCCTGAAGAGTGGGAGGCAGCTCAGTGATTGTATTATCAGCGTCTCCATCTTTGTCCTCATTTTGGCTGCTTATCCTGTCATAACAAGAGACCTTTGGGTGATTCAACCCAGCAAAGGAGTATATACAGAATAAAAATGCATTCCGATATTCTGGGTCTAATCTTGGGCGCACTTCCCTGGATGCTGCGGGGTATCTCCTGATCTATCTGGCAAGCAAAAGGCCAAGCAACCAACTTCAGACCTATGTAAAAACCAGATTCTTTATCTTTCTGCCTGTCTTTCAAACAGAGTTATATCAGTATTAGAGCACGACACAGGCCACATGGGCACATGTGACTCAGATCTTGATCAGAAAAGAAAGAAAAAACAAAACCCCACAAACCACAAAACCCAAACAGCAGCTTACTGCTGTAAATTCACAGTTACACTTTCGAAGCACAGACTTCACCAGGAATGCACCAGCATGGGAAACCACTGTGCTCAGACATCTCAAACCTACCACACACCTCTCAGTAAAATATTGCTTTGCAGGTACACCACTAAGGTTCCAAAACTTGATCTTATAAATACAATTCATTAAGAGCTATTTACTGACATGCCTTTTTAAATAACTGGCTGCTTTTTATCACTTCTGGTTTATAGAAGTGGATTCTCACCAGACAGTAATTTTACTGTCCAGGGGTCTTGGTGGGAGCAGGGAAATTGGCAGGATTTAAGTAACAAAGCAAGTTTCAAGCTGTAGCATCTCTGAGAAGACTCAACAGATGACCGGCATCACGAAGAAGTCCACATGTAATCCCCTTTTCAGTTTGTTCACACACACGTGTGTGTGTGTGTTTATGTTGTTTTCACATAAAACAACACTCTGGTTAAAACCCTCAATGTGTCACAGCTGCAGGGGCTCATAAAAGCAGTCAGGACCTCCCAGCCTTGCCTGAAAGAAGAACAAGAGCAGAACAAGAGCAGAACAAGACAGGAACAACTACAGGAAATAAAGTCTCCAACTGCCCATTCAGAGGGGAGTGGCTGCCAATGGAAATGAGATCCCACAACGGTACATGACATCTAGTGCATCAGGCAAAATAAGCCCTTCGGTTAATCCACCAGACAGCATACTCCAAAAAATAGCAGCAGATCACAGGGAAAGTGTCAGCATTAAATGAGCAAAGCAGAGGCAACTACTGTGTGAGTTCTGCTCCTGATTCACCCTTTCGACCTGCATGGCTCAGTTGGGTATAAATGAAATACGTTGAATCATTTGCTTTAGTAACCAATGACTGGAGTAGAGCAATAAACATATCCTGAAAAACCAGTAAACTCACAGAAAAGGCCCCCCAAACATAAAACAGATTTAAACTGGAAATTCTTATCCAAAGCCACAAAGTTCACAGCAAGCTCCACGCAAATCTCACCAATTCAGAGTCACACAACTCATTCACACTAAAAAAACGTCTGCTAATAATCAAAACCAAATCTTACTCTAACAGGGGCATACAATATTTGCACAACTCTGCAGCCCATTAAAGGCAGTCCAAATCATGCGGTTTGACATATAATCAGTAGTTGGAACACAAACAGCTTTTTCATGCCTAAATGCGGGTCTACACAATCATTCAGCATTTGGATATACTTGTGTTTGAGAAGCAAATGCACAGAACGAGGAGAAGGCAAGGTGAAAAGGGAATCAGGAAGAGAGGCATTAAGGATGTTCTACAATGGGTAAACGTAATAGCAAGTTAATAACATACAGATGACCTTTAGTAAGGAAATTGCTACTGAGGCACAATAATTTTTCCTCATATAAACTTTGGCTCTGGTTAAAGCAGCTCTGTTTCTGTTTAATCCGAACCTTTGGGAAGAGGAGCCGCATCCTGATTTCAATTCAGTCTAATGGACCATTCACTGTTTATCTTTGGGGTTTATGTAGAATATTCCCTAACAGGCAGCTCCACCATACACCCTCATTCCCAGCCCATTTCTGCACAGACCAAGATGCAAGCGCTCCTCCCGAGATAACAAGAGGCTATCACACCTTCAGGTCAATACAATTAGATTCACTTCAGTATGAATTTTTTTCCTAAGTTGCCATTGTAAAACTTCAGAAAGGGAGAAAAATCAACAGTCTCCCAAGAGGAAAGGCTTAAACTTGCAGCTTTAACGTCCCCCTCCTGAATTTCCAGGACAATGAGGTGTCTCAGAGCTGCCAAAGGGAAAACCTACAGGCAAAAAGTAAAGGATGGATTGTTAAGCATGGGCATTCAGATGTTTGCTAGTAGGCCAATGAGGAGCATAAAAGCAGTTTTCCCCTGGGGACTGGGTGGGGAGGCAAGTAAGGAGCAAATTGCATTCTGCACTACACCAGCGTCCTGGGTCCACAAAGAACTGTTGAGACTCAGCGGAAAACCTAGATCTATTTTTAAAACACTTTCAGGCTGCAAGCAGGGAATATGATAAATTGATTTGTTCCCACATTCAATGCACGCATCTAAATGCAGAATATGGTGGTGTCAAATCCGTCTTACATTTCAGGGGTTTCCACTGAATCCAGAAGCCCCCTTTTCAAAAATAAAATATCCATTAAACACCTTATTCTGAGACCAATTCCAAACTCTTACTCTGCTCACACATCTAACTCCAGACATTATTTCCTACCTCCAAAAACGCATAGGGAGATTTAATAGTGTAAGATCAACACAGTGAAAACAGAAATCTTCTTCAGCTTTTGAATTCTGAGCCAGCAGAGGCTGCATGGGATTGTTTCCACCTTAAACCTGCACACACAAAAAACAGGGCCCTTCTATTGATCAGCAAACAAAATACACCATTTCTGTCTCCTGCCTTTTACTCCTTTTTCCTCTTTGTCTTCCAGACTCTTGTTCCTCTACAGGCTCGTTTTCTCCCCCTCTCCTCTCAGTGACATCCCCTGGGCTCCTTTTCCTCTCCATGTCTCCTCTGCTCTCTTCGCCCTCCTCACTCGACTCCTTTCCAGGTTCCCTCACCTGTTTCCAGCAAAGTCATCCTGGAAGCTTAAAGCATCGCCACCTTCCTTGGTACTACCCTGGGTCCAACTCAGCTCAAGACGAGGAGTCAACAGCCTTTTCAAGAAAGCAAAGCCTGATCTCCAGCTTCCACACCAACATGTGTTAACAGACATCCTTAGAGACCACAGGATCTGCAGCAGTGCCAGAGGAGATGGTGACTTCAGTGATCCTAAGGCATGGCAGCATCCTCGCAAAGCAAAGGTACTTCTCCCGTGTGTCCTCTTCGTTGGCGGCTGCTGCCCCTCTTGGGCATTACCTCTGGGAGCTCATCTTCTCCCAGCACTAGACCAGAACAGGGAGACCCTAACTGCATCAGATTATCTGAAGCTGGAAGGAAAGATGGATATATGACCTAGGCTGGGGTCCTAGGGACCCTACCCAGGGCTGCTAGCATGAGTAGGTGCAGCATAAAGCACAACATGGTTGAAGAACTGCGTGGGTTTGTTTTTTTTTTCCAGAGCACGTTGTCTTCTGCTTATGGCCATTCCAATAAGTTAATTGCAGAGGCTTTCAGGTGGAGCAAAACTGGGGGAAAACAACACAGGCTGCAGAGAGCTTTTTATGAGTCCAAAGGTCTCCACGTTCTCTGCCTGTGGCAAAGTCCAGCTCATCTGCAAAGTCACCACACATACGAGTTTTGAGATCAAAATAAGAACAGAGCTTCAATGCTTACAGTGCCCCTTTAGTCAGACAGAAAGATCCAGCAGCCAAAAACTACACCATGGGACAATCACCTTACACCCCCAAACACACACGATGTCCCTTCTGTTCCTCAGCACGTCAGAGAAACTCCGAAGCATCCTCTCACAACAAGCCTAGCTACTTGTTCCCAAGTATGTAATTGTTCCTGCAGTAATCGTTCTATGTCCAATACTGCAGCCTCATCACCGTGTTCTCCTGTGCGCAATACTTTCCTATTTAACATTGATTTTGTTTCCATTTCCCATTAATTGCAGGTGAATCCATTTCTGGGCATATATCAGACTCTTAAATATGCTGCTCCACATTTAAAAACCACTCTAACACATCTTGAACATTCCTATTTTTATGCTTCAGTATTAATTACCATCCTATTCTACCTGGATTCAAAAGAGTATATAGACAAGACTGCGATTTAAACATGAGACAATTTATTTCACGCAGCAAGACAGGGACCTTCCAAACCTGACACAGAGTACCAGCAGGTGCTCTCAGGAGTAGATAAAACTAATGAGTGTCTCGGTGCCTAGGTACCAACTTCTGAGCATCATATGATGCACTAAATAGGAATCTCCTGTGCCACAGCTTCCGGACACACCGAAGCTGTGTCCATGAAGTGCCCTGCCCTCACAGAAGACAGCCCAGCCCAGCCGACAGAGCAGCCACTAACAGGCAGGAGACCTCTGCTCCCTTCTTGGTTTCACTAATGCCTCCACGGGGTCACCTCCGTGCTGCAAATTCCCAAACAAGAGTGAGTAAAACAGGGAAGATTTCACTGACTGTGTTTGTAATAGATTTGCAAAAACACTAATCAAAGCCCCATGTAAAACCCAGCATTGCTGCTGTTGTTCTTTAATGATTGAAGAGGCAATCTTGAAGAGTGCTAAGATGACGCAGGAGATCAAGTCTTGCTAAATGAGACTTCAGATGAATTTTCCATTTACAGCATGCACAAGGTACGCCTTTCATCTGCCTAGATGATAACCACCTTCACACTAAGATAAGGAAATGTTTCAAAACAGCCTCCTCAGGATTTCAGCTAAGTTGAAGTGCTCCAAAGGGTTGGTCCATCTGAAGAGGAAACAAGACTGAAGATGAAGAGCACCTTGATAAAACGATGGGCAGCTAAGCCAGTTATCACCTTGCTATGCTAGCTTACAAAATAGCTTCTGTCTTACTCATCAGGAAAGTGTTTTACAAAGACTAACCTTACTATCTGAGCTAACAGGGCTGTCCTTTTTCACCTTGTCACTGAGAAGCCTATGTTTCCACCCTCAGCAAGAGGTTCCTCCTTTCTGTGTGGCATCCTCTCAACGCCCTATGGTCATTTCATATCAATACTCTGATGACATCTGAACAGCTCTACTCCTCAGTTAAAACTATGAAATTGTGCATCTAAACTTACAGCCAGGCTGGAGTTTGAGCAGGAAAAGGTCCCAGGATTTCAACTTCATCTTCATTTGTTTGACAACAGCTACAGTCGAAACACTTCTGACAACAATTTCTACAAGTCCACCGGCACAGCAAGAGATCCGAGATTCTAGCGAGCAGACCCTGAAGCCATTGGAAACCAAAGTACAAGATTACAACCCATCAATAGCTATTGAGAAATAACATTCAGCTGTATTTATGTTTGTGTTTGTGCAACAGAACATTAAGAACTATATTTATTCCATCTATATCAACAGACAAGTGCTATGCAGTTACCAGCCCAACTTCACTGATGCCATAACAAGGCAGGAAAATAAGCATTCACCCCAGGTATTTTCCCTCTAGTAGCGATGTATTATTATGTAGGTTGGTGAGAGGGTGATTTACAAAACACTGTGGCATAGCAATATGCTAGAGTGGAAACATGCTTACTCTGTCACGCACATCAACAAACTAATAGATCGGCAAATGCACAACAGAAGGAATTAAAAACAGAAGGTAAGTGAAAGCTCCCATTTAATCCAGCAAGGGTCTATTTAATCTGAAAATCTTAACACAGCAATGTGAACACATTTTGTCCCTGTAGATGTATGCACACATAATATTTGTATGATCCATACACATGCAACATTACAACCCGACAAACTTGCCACTGAAATGGACTAGCTGAAGCATGCTGTCCACACGCCTCCCCTCTGCTGTGATGATTAATTTAAGGAAGAACCTTCAGTGTTGTTTGTTTTTTTGTAAAGAAGTTACTTGACCCAGAAAACTATTTTGTTTCTTAGGTTTCCATGGTGGCACTGGCAGCGTCACCTGTAACAGCGCTCCTCTGCTGTTACAACCACGGGGTGCGAGCACCCCGTCGGAGGGGCAACAGGCTGCTGCCCCATTTCCATGCTATCCCCACAGCCTCCCCTCCACTTCCGAGCTCTGGTTGCTTCAGGAGGAGCAGCAAGCCAAACCTTAGCCCATTTGCCACCCATACCAGCTCCAACTTCTGCGGTTTGTAAGAAGGCTCATTAAGCAGCACAAGGGCACTGCTAATAAAGGGCATCGCTCCGTAGACCTTTGGGGGGGGGGGGGAGACACGCAGCTGGCAGAGCACAGCACGTGCACATCCAAGGTCAAATCGCTTTACTATTGTATGTGACCTTGAAATGTCCCTAAGAAGCTGAACAAATAAAGCATGTGAGAATTTCTCCATAGATATCCCCCCAAAATACTAGAGACATTTGCAGTATTCACGAGCGTGCGGACACAAGGGAACTATCACATCATGCAGAGGGGTTTCCTCTGAGGAACGCAGACCTGCAGAGAAGACTACAGAAATATTTCTTTTTGCTCCAGTAAAACACACAGTTTTTCCACAAACAAAATCTGAACATTGAAAAAAAAAAAAAAAACAAAACCCAAAAACACACCTACCAGCCCAGAATGCGGTGCATTACTTATATCTAGGACATCAGTAAAGAGTCAGAAAATACGAGACAATCCCCTCAGGATGGAGAGAGGAGACAGAGCGGAGAGTGAATCATCAGATTAACTCACCTCATTTATTGGTTCCAACTGTCCTTTTAGACATCCAGGATGAAGCAAAGAGGAACAAAATGAAAAAGACAAAAACAGGTTAGCAATGTTCAAATAACTTTAAATTTTCTGCCATGACATGCCCTGGCCTGGGATGAGCTTAAATTTCTGGCAAGGCAGTACCTTGCAGATGTCAGAGGAAGCACGTCTCCTGACCAGGCATCAGCTTCTGCTGTTGCCAGTCCTTCCCCATCAAGCTCTCTCTGTTCCTCCTTCCCCAGGAGCAAAACTCCCAAACCCACCCCAGAACACAAAAATCCTGCTCGTTGCTCCTTGCTAACGGGGTATCATGTGCAACCACTTGTTTGCTTTCCTTTAACAACCTGTCTCTAATTGCAGCAACTACTTGCTGCTGACAGCAAACTATATCCAAATTTTCCAGTTAGATGCCACAGTGGAAAAAAGGGCTTTCCTCCAGATTCAGCCCATATAAACGCAATTTCAATGCCAATTCGTTAAAAGCAACATTTCTAGGAAGGGGCACAGACTCAGAATACTCTCCATTATATACACATCACTTCACGTAGCTCGGCATCTTCAGTCTCATCCCCAGATATGACTTGAAGAATGCAAAAAATAGAAAAGTGCTTAAAACTTGAGTCACACACTCCAGTTCGAAAATCTGCACTGCAGCCACTTCCCCCAAGTCACAGAGAAAACCTAGAGCAAAGGAAGAAATCATCGCAAGCCAGCGTTTTACTCACAAAGCCACCCTTGGAATACTGTATTTGACCCACTTCATTTATAGCTAGAGACTCGGTAGCCATTCAAATGCCTCCTGAAACATCTTTCCTATCACTTTCCCTTGATAATGTCTTCAGGGTTTCCTAATTGTCCTGGCTGTCTTTCTATAGGGGGAATCCCTAACCAAAAACCAAAACCAAACCAACACAAAACCACAAAACAAAAAAACACACAAAGAAACCCCACTCTTCTCTGCTCTTCCACATGTAGAAACTGTTTTCGAGCTTTACGCTCACGACAGGGACAAGAGCAGCCTTCTATAAAGAAGCTGGGACACAGAAATTGCCTTGAGTTCCAAGAACTCTCCCATGGACCACATTCTGGCGCAAGCCTCCCCTTCAAACTTCTCAGAAACCAGTGCTAGGTGAAAAGGCCACCACTTGTTTGAAACACAAATTAAGAGACTGGAAATGCTGCAGTGCAATGTGACAAGACAGTGATTACCAGGCATCCATGGACCAACTGTTTAAGAAAATACTAAATGGTTTAAAGGGCGTTATCATTCCTTATTAATATAAAGTTGCAGCCAAAGCACGGCAGCCAAAGCACGGCAGTCAAAGCTACAGTGGTTTAGCAAAGCTGCAACGAGAATATTTAAGTTGCTCTAAGATGAGGCGGCTGGATCCATGCCACACGATCAAACGCCGCAGCACGTGCTGAGCGAAGGAAGCGACATTTCCGAATGGCCCACAGGGACGCACGGCAGGCTCGTGTCGGACACCCCTCCTGGTCATGGCTGGCCACTGGCGATGTGAGACCCGTCTGGTGTGCCACCAGCCCCAGGAGCACGCACAGCGGTCCCACAGGCACCACAATAAAGTGCCTCTGCGGCCACCCACAAATCTCCACCAGGAAACATGAGGACAGAAGTAAGAACTAAATACTACAGTGCAGAAGAGGTAAACAAGTAAGCAGTGCCATACAGGGCTCAAATGCAGGGACCTATGGAAGGCGAGCAAACACGACCAGCTGCGCACCTCCACCGTGCTCACACCGGGCAGCAGGGCTGGGGCAGGGCAGAGGTGCAGGGAAGGATGCACCAGCCAAAGGCGCTGGGGGACCCCCAGGACATGGGCTTGGCCCCCCGGGTCAGGGAGGCACCGTCATGCCCTGCCATGTCATCCCAAACCCGCTGAGCAGAGGACAACCCAGTTGGGAGCCTCCAGCCACGCGTGAACCCTCATCAAGGGCCAACCACGGCTGTCCCAGGTGCATCCCCTTGCCCAGAGTCGGGTGCAAGGCAGGGCTGCACCCCCGTGTCACACCTTGCTGCGGGGGCCTGGTCCCCCAGTCTGCCCGGGCCCACAGGGAGGGTCGCCTGCTCCAAAGCAACACAGCCACTGGTCACAAACAGGTCAAGGGACCAGCTACCACAACTCGCCACGGCAGCGTCCCAGCGGATGCCGCAGCAGGGCCCCCGCCGTTACACCCCCAGGGAAGGCTCACCCGCCCCGCCGCGGTGGGCACCGCAGCCTAGGCCAGCGCAGTCCCCCAGGCCACCCACCCACCACCACAGCACGACCAGCACCACAGCGTGGGGACAATGGGGTGTCCCCGCTGCCCTCGTCCCCACCCGAGTGGCGGGTGTCCCCATCAACACCCGGACTCCCGGCGCAGCTGGAAACGCTCCACTCGGGTTTATCTGAAAACCAGGCGGCAGCCTAAGGAGCTACAGACGGAAAACAGGCGGCTGGGAACCGCAGAGCTGGGGGGAAAACAGCTCGGGGTTCAAACCAGCCCCGAATTTGATTCAGCCCCGCACTGCTGGGGGGGGGTCCCATCCACCCCGCCGAAGGCTGGGGCTCGCCGCAGACCCGGGCGCCGGTGCCCCCCACCCCGCCGCGCTGTACCCGCGCTGGAGGGGCCGATTCAGCATCCTCCTCCCTCCGAGCAGCCCCGTGCGGGCTGCAGCCGGGCTCGCAGCCCCCCGCGGCCACCCCGCTGCCCCCGGCAGAGAGCGGAGCGCCGCGGGCTGCCCGCCGCCCCCCCCCGCGGGCGCCCCCCCCGGCCCCGCCCCGACGCCCCCCTCTCGCCCCTCCCACCTGCAC
>Ga0181612_132633_pt1 | contig 11493 bp, 8 predicted proteins | sample HoacroProtozoa21_FD_119630 | JGI IMG/M metagenome (GOLD analysis project Ga0181612, IMG submission 119630) | Hoatzin crop microbial communities from Cojedes, Venezuel. Combined Assembly of Gp0051906, Gp0051904, Gp0051908
TTCCACATATCTTTACAGACAGATTACAAGAGTGTATTGCAACACAAATGTCTCAGAAATTGAGGTAGATGTTTTGGAATGCCTCAAATTACATACGCACACATGGCATTTGGTACACAACTTGGGAGAAACATGAAAGTTTGCATGCATGCAGCATAACTTCTGCAAAAGTTTGAAAATTTGGGTCAAGATTTACACCACCAATCAGAATAAAGCCATATACTGCTATAATTTGTCTGCCATGAACTGAAAGCTTTGCTAGTTCATACAAAACCATTATCGATTTAAAAAACAGCTGAAAAGATGCTTAGAGAAGTGTACTCCAGTTATATCTTCTCTTTTATTCAGTGGCAACATGACAACTTAGCGATGATACTGCACCCCACACTGCCCTGCACCCTTAGAAGACCTTGACTTGCTTTGCAAATACAAAACAGCCAGCTCAGATGTGTTGAGCACCTCCCTCACCTCCTCCCACCCATCCTGGCTTTGTCCCAAACCCCTCTGTTCCAATTCCAACCACTTCCCTTTAGCATTTGTCTTTCTCTTTTAACTTAACAGCTACTCATTCTATAGCTTTCGTGCAGTCTTCAGAAAACCATCATCCCACTCAGATCTGCCAGGTTACCACTTAAGAAATGCTGTGTCATGCAGGCCGCATAAAACCTTTGCATTTTACACTCCTCTCATGCTCTCACTTCACTGGGCCTGTGTTTCAAACCTGAGCAGGAACCACGCTGGAGTATCTGCTGCCCAAGATAGCATGTCTGTGCAGAAGTTGGCCTTACGTGCTGGCTAGCCATGCTTGCCATGTGGGTTCATGGAGCAGGAGGAGGCTTGGTGTTTATCTTCAGTGTTTGACCCCTCAGAAGGGTCCAGGCAGAGACCAGCCCTACCAAAAGTAATCCTACCTGGAATTACAACCTTTTCTCGTCCTCCAATATCACATCCACCCATCAGCTGGCACTCTGCACTGACATGCGGCAGACACCAGCTCCCACCATAGGAGGCAATGTAAAGGAATACACAGTTCTGGAGGAGTTGTGATCAGAGAAGTTAGGTTTCCATTGCCATTGCTGCCAAGACTGCTGAAAGAGAAGGACAAGCATGTGATAGCAGTTGAGGATTCAGGTTATGTAAGGTAGCGGTGTGCAAGGGGGGGATGGCTGGGGGCAGAGGACCGGACTGGACCCAAAGGGGTAAACTTGTCAGGAGATAATTCATCATCCAAATTCTATGTAGCAGAAATCTGTTTCCATTTTCTCTGAGAGTTCTACAAAGAAATGGACATTATGTTTTAAAATATACCCAGAGATTATTTTTTAGAAGAATATACAACATTCTAGAAGTGTGTTTTAATAAAAATTGAGCACGCAATTTGATAATTTTGTGTGACCCTTCCTTCTCCAAACCAAAGGTGAGTATACGAATTTGTAACATTGTTCTCTGCACAGCTCCTCTGGAGCATGAAAAAAGGACCATCTCAGCTTTTCAGTCTTATGTGCAAGTGTAAAACTTTTCGAGCAACACAATGATTTCTTTTCATCATCAAGGGTATTGATACAATATACCTTTAGAAATATATAACACACTGATTATAAAGGAATTTATTTTGTCTAGGTTAATGGAGATATCTTTTTTGTTTTTCAACTCTGGCATGACTAGACAATCTAAAAATTGGAGGAAGTAATTTTAAATAAAATAAAGCAAGTACTTGGAAATGAAATAATATTTTGCAGTTATCTGTTCCTTGAGGATCTCAGGTTATTCAGTCTTCACTAATAATTAAATTTTAACACCTTTGTGCATCAGGATTGAAAAACAGAAATATAATTATGTTTAATTAGCATGTCAAAAGTAATGCAAGAACCATATAAAGCACAGAGGGAAAGAGTGCTTAGTCATGAGAGTCTTACCTCTGAACTTTTTAGTATTCTGAATTATCTTAACATTTTGTCATAGTAAGCAAGCTCAACATCCATGTTTAGAGGCATTACCTTTAGTTCATATGCATGTAGAAAGAACTTTTCAGACATTAACCCAAAGAAAGATATGTTTAGTGCTCTCTTTCTAAGTCTAAGCCAGGTCTATTGTTATTCAGATGTTTTCTACATCATAGCAAAACTGTAGAGTTGACAAAGTGAGATTAGTGCAATCCTGTTATTAATGCAATAACTTATTAGTAGTAGCCTGCATAATAATATTGTGAAAAATATGTAGGTTGCCTGTATGCAGGCTTTATCTGTATTGGTTAATGTGTAATAATGAATTATGAATTCTAACTGCGTACTTATCAAAATATCACTTTTGAAAAGACAAATAATCAGAGCCTTTGAAATTTTGTTAAGAGGCAATATAATTAGATAAACAAAGACAGTTATTTTGTGTTTTGGTGTGAGCATGTTTTGGACTTTTTTGCTGAACGATGTAATATTATAAGTCAGTTTAAAAAGCGTTTTCAGCTAAAACAATGGCTATGTCCATCACATTGGTTACACCTGCGTAGCACATTGCAGAAAAACTAGTGTGCTTCAAGAGGACTGTGTTGTAAAGTGAGCATCTATTATCTATATTTTCCCATCTAATGGCTACTCTGTCATGAAGATAAACATACAATGATACCTAGAGCAAGTCTGTGTGTAGCGATAAATATTGTTGATGAAAACTATCATGAAGCATCTAATAGCTTTAATTCTTTTATACATTAATTTCTTAGATCTCGTTTTTATAGAGTGCTACATGCCAGCTGTTTGAGTCATCTTACTGATACTCTGATGAAAAGAGTTGGAAAGTAAAGCATTACACCAGTTAAAACCCCACTTACAGGAGAGCATATTATCATTCAGTATATCTCAGAAAGGAATTATGATATAAGAATCATCCACTGTTAAGTGTCATTTTTTAATTTTAATGTAATAATTAAAAATAGACAATAACAGATAATATATTTAAAGGCCAAGATAAAGCAGAGGGGATAAACATTTGCAAATCTTTACCATGTTTCTGATATATCAGAGAATAGTTTGGTCCCATATGAATGCCGTACAACTATGAAGCTGCTAAAGTTCTGACTGATGAGATTAGAAGGAGGTACATACATGACATTGGTATTTCTCATTGTCAGAATATATAAGCATTTTATGCAATTGCATATGACACTTAAACGGACAAGATTGCATATTCCTTTTTTAAACTTTAGAGTTTATAATCCTTTTTATAGCTGAGAGTCTCCAAAATCCCTTGGAAACAACAATCAGTTCTGCTGTTGCATTTGGCTAATAAACAGTGCAATCTAGTAAATAGAGCTGGAATTCACAGGACGTGTTGGTTTGCTTCTTTTGTTAATAACGGCAAATCATTTGACTTTCCTTGGCATCAACTTCTCCATTGTTCACTGGCAATAACAGCTCTTACTGTGAAGAGCTCTGAGAGACCTGCAGGGCAGTGTTTTTATCCCCGTTCTAGAGCTAGCTCAGCAAAAGCACTCTGACGCATTTCATCCACATTCAAAACAATAAGTCAATGTAGAATCAGAAGGAAGATCTCCTGATTCCCAGCATTGTTGCTTTAACAAAAAAAAAAATATCCCTTACATTTAATATGTTTTGTAGGAACTATGTAAATGTTTCACCTTTACCTTTGCATTGTAACTAATGTTCACATAAACTCTGAATGTTCATCTCCTGAGAGATTCTACACCATTTACTTTGCACATTGGTGTTTTGGTCTCCTATAGTAGAGTATTATCCTGGTATCTTAAATCTCTTTGTTTTGAAAAATGCACACAATAGGAATACATAATGACATATAAACTTGGCTTTACCTTTACTTGTGGTCAATGTAACACAGCTGATTATAAGTCACATTTACATTAGTGTGACTGCCTTTTTTTAGTTACGTACCCATTCCACTTCTTTTTCCATCTTTGATTTTTAGGATAGTGTAATTAAAGATTGCTGATATTTCCATTAAAAATGTTATTTTATGTAGTTTAGAAGTTGATCGTAACATGTATTTCCGGTAGATATTTTTACTAATTTTTCAAAATGCTGCATGCAATTGGCTTTAAGCCAAAGTAGCAAGAAGAAAGTTGGCAACATTCAAATTATTTTAGATCACAAATAAATTTAGAATAGCAGTGTTCAAAATTTAACTTGACATGAATATAATCTGCATAAAAATAAATACAACTAAGTCTGCTTTAAAAAACTAGCCATTACAATGCAAAATTATTACTTTGAATTCAAAGAATTGTTCTACACAATGTTTGCTGTACACAGCAAGTGTTGTAAAATAAAACTTGCAGAACCAGTCTTACTCCATCTGAGTGATACTAAACTGATTATTAAAATTTAGCTCTTTTTTAACACCAGAAACAGAACATACGTTATTAAGCTACAATAGCTATGCTGCTTTGGGCAATAAAAACTTCTAACAACTCATTAGACTCCACTTCTTTATCAAACTTGTCATGACCACTTTTGCTCAGATTGCCAGAAAGTACACACATATGCACAAACACATCATATATTTGGGAAGCGAAAAATTAGGAGAGTATAAATTTTTTTAAATACTGTCATTAAATAACATAAGATTACAATTAAGATTACAATTTAATCTTAAAGTTCTTACTCAGCAGGCTCTCTGAAATCATTTTAAGTTTTGTCTGTGAAGAACTTCAGTATCCAGGGCCATGCAGATGTTTTGAGGAATACCAATACATCCAATATTTGTCCTCAGATTAGTACTATTATGGAATTAATATTATTATTAGAAGCCACCAACATATTCTCTCTTTCTCTCCCCTTCCCTAAAAAATTTTAGGAAAATAATTACTAGAATAATTCTAATCAGTTATGAATATCTTCTCTAGTTTTGCTGCCAAATAATAAGTCTGTAGGACCATTTAATCAGTTTTGCAGTTCTTCAATGCAGCATTCATTGGGAAGAATAGCAGGAAGACAAACTTCTGTCTTTGTAAGCAAAGAGAAATTATTTGCATTCTTTTGTGTCCAAAATATTATTGCAAGTCAAACACCCTAGCAGCTAAGGATGCAGAAACATTCAGCCTTTTACATAATTCATAATCATGTATTTGAATTGCTGACCTTTGCATGCTGCTGCTTTGTTTTGCTCTCCGGGCTTTCTTCTGCCTTTTTGTAAAAGCGATACTTGTTGCAGTTCTGTTTAATAGTTCTTGGGAACTTTTAAGGAAATACTGTTGCTGTACATGAAGCTGAAAATACTGCTATTCAGGCAAAGCCATCCTGTTAGCTTTTTGGATAGGACTGAACTGCCTGACCATAGGTGTCTAGTGCCACTGCCAAGGAGCTATGGCAGCTGGTGGTTCCACAGGGAGACAGCAAGTCAGGACCAGGAGGGGACTGGTGCGGGGGAAGAGGGATGGGTGGGCAGCAGGGCAGGGCAGGGAGCTCCGCAGCACAGGGTCCCTCCCGCATCACCCAAGCCAGGCAAGCCGAGCAGCTCCGGTGGCAGTAGCGGCGTCGGTAGCAGCCTTGCAGACTGCCAGAGAAGCCTCTAGGGCCGAGGCAGGTCTGGGGTCACACCAGGGGCTCATACATGCAAGGCCAGGATAGGCCAAGCCCACCAGGCCACTCGAGCAAGGACCAGGACCAAATGCACTCCCAGGCTGGTGGGCAGAGGGTGCCTGAGTGGAGGCCTCAGATGAGGCTTTTCACAGCTCTTGCTCACAACTTTGGGGTTTCCACCAGAGCTGTGGCCAGTGTTTGTGCACAGCTGCACTGGGTCAGGGCAGACATCGAAGGCAGGCAGGGAAGCAATGCACCTCAGTTGGCAGTAGCTGCTTCTATTTAGGGAGCCAAATCCCACCCTCCAACTGTTCATGAGGCCTTTTGACGACCACTTAATCTTCTGTATCTAAGGAGTTTTTATGCGTGGCCAGGTTTTTACTGGTATTAGTTACAACCAAAGCCTGACCTTGCTATTGGCACTAGACAAAAAAAAATACCCTGTAGTTACAATTGCTTCTCTTCCTAGTTACGGGAAGAGAAGACAGATCATGTAAGAGTGTTCATTTATCTGCAGGAAGATAGAAATAATGGCACTGCACCTTTACAGCTTTGTAAGTGGAATATGAATGAGAGAGGTATGTAGTCCCTTTTGAGCAACTAAAGCTATGATATAGCTTATTGCTCTCCTGAGATTATCCTAAATATGATGAGGATCATACCAATTCAGTGGTGCTCGTCCAGAAGAAAAAGCAATAAAAAGAATGTGGATTTTTTTCCCCCAGTTTGGATATCATCCTCTTTTGGAGAAATATAAAAGTGCAACCATCAAAATCAGAAAACTGAAAGGTTAATCAATCATTTCTTGAAATGAGGATGGGAAGATATTATTTCAGCCATAATTCTTAGAACTGGATTTGTTTTCAGCCATTTTAACGAGCAATCTTCTGTTGTTTCTGCCAAAGCTACTATGGCTTCTCTATCATGCAAGAGCATCAATTCCAAAATTCTGTTCTCCCCCTTGTCCTTTTGACAGATTTGATGTATTTCTTCTCATTATCTTATATTAATTAAACCCAAGGATTTTAGATCAAGAATACAGATAGAAAATGAGAAAGCACAGATACAACCTGTGAAATAGAGTAACTTTCTACCTCTGCTATCCTTCTACCATGGTTAAAATAAAATTGATTCTGTAGAAGATTTTGCACTTTCAGTAGTGAAATATAATCAACTAAGCTTACCATGTGGATGCCAGGACAAATTGGTACCTATTTACAGGAGAGAGGAACCATGCATTCTGTGGCTGTGCACTGGGGAGAACTCTGCATAGTAGCTGCATCTTCTTGTCGAAACTCTGAAGACTTTTGCTGCAATTTGATTAAAACTGGCTTAGCTTTGAAGTGCAGAAAGGACAGACATTACATGTAGGCAAACAACCTAAAAATTCTACCAGAAATTTTCAGCAAACACAGTACCTCCATTACCCACCTATTCATTTACTCCCTGATAACTTCATAAAACTGATTTGATAAAAAAATCAAGCATCATTTCAATTGTGCCTCTAACGGGCATATCTAAGACAAGCCAAGATGGAGATGTCTGCCCTTAGAAAGGACTCGCACTTGGTCAATGTTTATTTCTCCGTATTGTTGACAATATAATTAATCACAACATTGTTTCAACTTTGCACCAGAGATCTTTGTATTAATGTTTGTCATTTTGTGACCATAATTTAGACATAGTAAGATGTGCTTTAGGCTTATACTTATCTACGCTGATTTATTTTGTCTTAACAATGAATATGCCTCGGTAGATAAGCACAAACTAGTTTTCCTTTCATGCTATCAAAGCATCTACCTTGTCTTGATTTGACAGTATCCTAAGATAGTTTTACTGATCCTATTACAGCAGATGCTAAATTAGTGTCACTTCAAAAAACAAGTCCTTATGAATTTAAAAGAACAATAGCTGTTTTTTTGTATCGGGTATTAAAACCACTGAAGTCGTCTGATCAACACTGACACGTGTATTCATGGTAGCAAAATATTTTAAAACTATTTGGCAGTAACTGTAACTGGTAGCAGTAAATTCTAATAAAAATCTAACAGTAGATCTAAATGGGAAACAGGGAGGAGGAGAAATCTAAATGACAAGACCTCCAAGTCAGTTATTAGCCACTGGATATTTAATTGAATAAGACACTTAAGTTATAAAAATTTGAGGTTTTGTCATGTGCTATGCAATAGTTGTAAACTTTCAGAAGCTGCCTGACTATTTGGAAGTTTTCTCCATGCCCTTATGTCTTCATTCCTAATATTTACTTTATATGGGTGAAATCACATGAGTCAGTGGAGCTCCACAAAGCGATCTTTAACACATAACAAGTATATATTGTATTTTTAGGATTGTTTCAAAATAATGGAAATAATTTGTTGTTGCTAACTCTGGCAATTTGAAAATATTTTGATTGTGGTCACTTCTACTCTGATAGAACCGGAAACAATTTTAAACCTTTGCATTTGAATGATACTAAGTGTTTTGCATTCCCCAGTTCCATTAGTGTCAATCTGACAAATTGTGGGGAAAACATTACTAATGCCTTCACGACTGCAGAGGTTTTCTTGTGTATATGTATCTTATTAGGCATACACACAAGCTTCCTCATTTGTTGCAATTTCTTTTATATTCTGTGATTGTTTTTACCATTTATTGATTAAATGATCACATTTTTAGATAATAATGCCTGTTAGTTACAGAATCTTTATAGTATTCATAGGAACTAATTCTGTGTTTGACAAGAAATTGCTTGTGCTTGGCCTCAATTTACTGAACTTCTTTATGCAGTGAGAAGAAACCTAATTTTTTCATGGCATTTCAATGTGCTGTTCACAGCTCTGTATATAGACAACCACTGCATATATCGAAGCTACCTATCAACATCATTACTGAAAACGTGGGTTTCACTATGCTTGGTTTTTTACTCACTTCTTATGCTGAGAGAACATTCTGTTAGCATGTGTGCCGAAAACTTCCTCATAAACGAATTCAAGTAACATTCTTTACTAGATAAGAAGTACCAAGGAAACAGATGCATTAGAGAAAAAACAACCAAGAATAATTTCTTCAGCCACTAGACCTGCATGCTTTCAAAGTTACAAACAATAGGTGGAATCCAAGGTCAAAAAATTCTCATGATTTCAGTAGTGCTATTCACACAAAATACTGATGAACACTATGGAAAATTCACTGCAGCACAAGTAGGGTCAAAGCTGGCATCAGTGCTTTAGAATAGACCAAAATGTTTTCTAATATATTCACAGCTGTCAACCCACCAAACTGTCCAGGGACTATAATACTTATGATGTGGGAGACAAAAAGGAGAAAAGTGAAGAGGTGGTTTTAAAAAGAGAGAGAGGGAGAGAGAAGGCTGTACCAAATGATACCACAAAAAGAGCACACTGAAGAAAAATAGCAATGGGAGAGAACATACAAAACATTGCTTGAAATGAAAGACTTCAGAAATCAAGAAAGGAAGTAAGGACCTCTAATAAAAAGTTTTCTTTCTGTGACTTTATCATTAATGGTTTTTATACTGTTCTCACAAACAATGAAAATTTTATAGGAAATCCAGATTTTGATGCAGAAAGTGAACACCACCTATCCCAGCAAAAAAGGTGTCCTTTTGACTATATTCATTTCTTAAATCAATAGCCTGTGCTTTCTCATATTCATGTGTCTGACCCACCTGAATAAGATGTTACTGTAGGCAAGCTGTACAAAAGTTAAGGTAGCACAAAGAAAGGTACAAAATGTATTTTGTCCACTCTTGGATGGCCTTCAGGAAAGACGGGAGGCTAAAAGAAATTGTGTTTAAGTCCAATATCGTATTGTTTTTCTGTCTGAGCAGTAGGCAGACCAAAAGCCCTGTGCATATGCTCTTAAGCTGCCCAGACACAGCAACTGGAAAGAACATGTGTCAACAGCACAATGCTGTGCCTGAGTTCGCCCTCCAGATCGAAGAGAACAAGACTTACGTTTGCGTTACAGTGTCTTACGTTGCTGCTTCAGAACTGAAATCAGCCATATTTATCTTTTTTCTTTTAAGAAGCTGCAAAGGTATTAAAGTTGAGTTTCGGACATACTCAGAAGTTTTCATTGTATTATTCAGACTTGAATATTTAAGACAACATTAGACATTTGTCAAACTATGATACTCTCAATACATTTCATTAAGCATGCAATATAAATTCTGTGAAACACTAGCACATCACTTACCCCTTGAACTGCTTGAGCTGGTTGAAAGACTGGACATTTTCCCCTTGTTTTCCTTTTTTATTCCATTTCCAAATGTAATAAACTGTAATAAATTGAAATTACAAATCAAGAATATTTTGCAACTTGTGGCAAGGCATCTTTCATCATCATTCATAGAGGTCTTATCCTAAAAAAGAGGCTTCAATATTTTATTAATGATTACTTTGGAGAAGATATTTACATTTTAATTCAAAAATAACAACATCTCTTATTAATTGCAGGGGTTTGTTGGTTTGGAAGGGGGCGGGCTTGTCCCAAGGACTGAGAAGCTTCTGATAGCTATCTACTTTTACATGTCGCTTTTTTCTGTGTCCTTAGTATAGTGTTTTAAGGATCCCATAATCAGACCATTGCATGGATTGTAAATTGAATTATGAAAATAACTTTTAAAATTTTCCTTTGTTTTACTTTAAACATTTCACTTCCCACAGTAGCACAGATCTGGATACTCTGCTCAGAAATATTCCCCCCAAAAGTTCTGCAAAGCTCTCCAGAGCAAATCAGATATCTCTGTTTTGTTTAACTGATCAATTTATGTCCTGTCTTCTAATCAATGATGAGAATCTGCCAGCAAACCTACAACTAGTTCAGCCACACAAGTCTTAATAGTCATGTGTGATTACTACAGAATTAGTTCTTTTACTTGCATCACATCTCCATGTTTCATTCTTTGATGAGAACTTGATACCTGATTCATTTCAGATTAATTCAAACTAACTTTGCATTATTATTACTTTTAATGATGAAGATAAAGCAGATCTGGTTCAACACCTCTCAGCAACATTTCACTGCTTGGAGTATAAGAAGGGGCAAGGGCATGGTAGGTAGCAGAAGGTAGGAGGGTTACAATGGGCAGGAAAACCCTATATTGCCAGGCTCACTGCTCCTGCTGCTCGGGGGAAGCAAAAAGGCCAAGGGCCAGGCACATGCTGGGGCTCCACCAGCCCTACGTTCACCCACCAGCACCAGCTGCAGCAGCTCTGCTTGAGCTTCACCACAGAGCAAGGGGTCTGCAAGGTCCTGGCCCTTCCTGCCCTGCTCAGCAGCTCCCAGGTCACTGCCTTCTCCGAGTAAAGCCTAGAGTCACTTCTGAAATAGTGACTAGCAAAATACTGTGTTAACAGTAGAAACATTGTTATTTTTCACAACAACAATTAATATACTTGCCTTGCTCTGGTCTTGGCAGCACGTCAGCTACTTTTGTTTAAGGCATAAATTTTGTTTTAAATTCCACTGAAAGTACTTTTCTTTATGCTGATGTGCTAAACTCATTAGCTATAGCTAATGCAATTCTTAAACTGAATAAATATAATTACCTAATATTAAAGTTTTAAAAGTAATCCTGACTATGCTTTTAGAAATGTGGAAATGGTATTAGAGTTTGTCAGAATAAAATTAAAACAAAATTGGCACAAAATAAATAAGAGGATTTCATAACATTTTCAAAATTTTCATTTAGCTTCTGAATCACCACAGTTGCTATCTACATGATACACTTATGCTTGTACATGTGTGTGTGCAAGAGAAAGAACTACAAGGATGAAACTAAGGAAAAGAAAGCTGTGACAATACAAGCTTAACAACTCAAGAATTTTCAGCTACAATGTAGTTTGCGGAGACCATTGAAATCTACATGGTTTTACTTTAATGCATTTCTGTGGGCAAAATTTTAAAGGCATGCAAGAAA
>Ga0181612_147553_pt1 | contig 11493 bp, 3 predicted proteins | sample HoacroProtozoa21_FD_119630 | JGI IMG/M metagenome (GOLD analysis project Ga0181612, IMG submission 119630) | Hoatzin crop microbial communities from Cojedes, Venezuel. Combined Assembly of Gp0051906, Gp0051904, Gp0051908
CAACCTGGTGTAGTGGAAGGTGTCCCTGCCCATGGCAGTGGGGTTAGAACTAGATGATATGTTAGGTCACTTCCAACCCATACCATTCTATGAGCCTATGTTTATGAACAAAGGAAGGGTTAGTAATGCATATGTTCAGAAGAACGGTTTGTTTGTTTCTTTTCTCAGTTGTCAGGTTAATTTTAACCTTTTATTGACAATATTTTTGTCAGAATGAGTAGTATAACCGTCTTTTAGCTAGTAGTATGTTGGAAGATACACTTTTTCCAGCGTATTCAAAACGTAATTTTTATAATGTTGATTCTTAAGAAGTGAGACAAAAACTTGAAAGCATCTGACTTACCCTCTGTAGTAATCATAATAATCAGAAGCGTAAGAGTTCTTGTGTGTGTGCTGTCTTTCACTCAGATGACGGATCTGATTTGGTAGAACAGACAAAAAGCTTGTTGCAGTGGCCACATGAAATCACCTGGCAACAGGAGTCTTACTAGTGAAGTTATTCTACCTACCTCTGTCAGATTCACAACCCATGAAGCAGCCTAAAAAAATAAATTCTTACAGGCTTTCACTTCTTATATTTAATTGTTTCTGTAGGCATTTCAGGTCGAGATTTGCTGTGATGCCATCTTTCTGTTAGTATTATGAGGTTTTCCCACAGGTTTTTCCTTCTTGATCCATATTTTAAAAGATGGAATTCTTTAAATGGACTTTTACTCTCTTCCCTCCCAGTTTTGCCTGTGTACTTAAAATATAACACTGCTTTTTAAGCTATACTTGTACTTTTACTTTAAAAAAAAAAAAGATAGTTTGGGATTCTATATTGTGGATTACAGGCTGATTTGGGGTTTGGGATTTTTTGGTTTTCCACTTTGAAATAAAATTTCTAGTCCAACATGCTGAAAGGAATTTACAGGAAAAAGTTATGTAAAGCAAACAATCTGCAAGTGGTTGTGGTTCTCCTCCACTGTAACAGTAATTTTTTTTATCTGACTGTGCATGAGTATTTTGCCTGTTATTAAAGTTACCGTGTTTTTAGACATAAAGGTTTATATTCATATGTTAAAATAGTTAGTGGGTATGGATGAGCTGGTTTTTGTTTTACCTGGACCCCGTGTTTCTTGTTTTTTTGCATGAGTTCAGTCTTTTCTTTAAAGAAAAAAGTTCATGAGCAAAATTGACTATTTTCAAAAAAATCAACGAAGCAAAAGAGAAGCCAAATAGGTATGAAAGTGTTTTCCCTTCAGTAAGTGCTGTAAAAATAAATTGAACTTTGTTAAGTGAAGCCCTATACTTGTATTTTCTTTGAGTTGAGTTACTCTGGTTTTAAAGGTGAGCTTTCAAAATAGAAAATTTACCGTCTGTCTGTAGAACTAGTCAGTTTTATTACCATAATGTGTGATAGAGTTAGAGAGAAATCTCTTAATACTTTGTATTATTTTGTAGTTGCCTTATAGCTTTAACAATTTTGGGCCAAATTACGAACAATAAGTTTTGGCTGTGAGCACACTTAGGTATTTAGAGCCAATAGTGTGGGAGTCTTGGCAAGTGCAATATATTATGCCTTCAGTTTTTCCACATTTTCTGACTTTCCTTCTAGTGACTGTTCATTAACTGTAAAGAAGCATGAAGATCTGTTTTAGAAAATCCCCTTGCAGCACATTAAAGAGTTCAGTTTAGAGTGTTAGAGTTGGACACTCTTCTAAATTCTTTCTCAGTTGAAACTAAGTTATCTCCAGTACCTATATGAACTGTTGAAAAGTTTGGGTTGTTTACTGAAGTATGAGTGAATAAAAACTGTGCCATATAAAGACCACTCTGTTGGTGAGTGAATAGTTAAAATCTGAATTAGTGAGATTTCATACACATTTTATCTTGCTTTTCTACAGTCTTTCAGGATCTTTTAGAAAGAAAGTTTTTCTCAAATGGAAGAAGCTTGTGTTGACAATAATTGTTAGGCCTATATCTTACCAGTATGAAATTTCACGAAGGACTTACAAGGAAAAATCTTTACTGTAAAATTATACTTGTCACAATATCTAAGGCATCCTCCATGAGACATAAGGCTATTTGGTTTCTCTGTTTGGGAAAAGTGATTTGATATAGTATGGTTATGAGCATCTGATCACGAACAATTTTTCTTGAAAATACATGATGGAGACTGCTTCAAAAAGAAATAACACTTGAACATAATGCAGCTGTTAGGTATCGTCCAAGTACATATGAGCTGGAGTATCAAGGGACAGGAGAGCTCCGAGGGTGCTCCCACATCAACCAAAGTGAATTACATCAGTGCAGCAGTTGGAACCAGCGTGACTCAGGGCAGTGTGACAGCCTACAGCTTTCATCAGCAGTGTCGGAAGTGGGGAAGCGCTGGAAACATAAACGTTCTGCCCTGGCGTTTGAAACAACTTTCTTCCTTTCTTTTTTATTCTCCTAATAATTTCACTAGAAAATCATATAGTTAGAAGCTATTCCTTACCTGCAAAACTCATGTATCAGACAGTGCTCATATTGTCCTGCAAATTGGGTGGATAATAATTACACTTATTGTAAAAACTTCACTTTTCCTTAGTATGGCAAATACGCAAATATAGATACGTACAGATAAGTTTGCTGTCATAATATGGGAACCTGCAACAGTACTGAAAAAGTTTGTTTTTATCTTGAAATCAGCACATGTACTTGTTGCAGGACTCTGAATAATCTAATTAACTCATGTGAAAATACGAGATCCACCCACCCCCTGCCCTCCACCCTTCCCCACCACCTTTTCTGGTAACTGTAGTGTCTGTTGATTGTTGCTGCCATTTGGACTTTGAATCCACAGTAAAATAATGTGAGCTTCTTTTAAGATGATTAAAAGTAATTTGTATGTACTCTTCATGATTATTATATTCTCCTGACACTGTAAAAATAGTTTTCAAGAAATCACAACAGATACAGATCTTCAGTAGTAAAGTGTAGGCACAACAAAGGATGTATCATTAGCTGCTCTAGTTTCGTATTACAGCAGTCTTAGTTCTTAGTGTTTAGGAATTCCCTTTAAGTATTAAAGAGTGGGTGAAATCCTAGTCCTATTGTAATCTATTTAAAATCTCCTATTGGGGTAATGTTACTTGGAGGGAGAAAAATAAGCATGTGCAAAATGGAGCTATTGGCTTCATGGGAACCATGATTTTACGTCAAACGTTTTAATAAAGAGACACATGCCAAAGTTTTATTAAGTAGTTTTAAAACTGTAGTTTTCAACTAAAAATATTGTCTATATAAATATGGATAATGCATATAGTTCAGGTGGGATCATTAACTTGATATATAAAACTTCATTCAGTACCCTTCAGTTGCATATGCTGTTATTTACTGGTCATGTTACCACACTACTTGGAAGCCCTACTACTGACTTGAATCTGTTGTTCTAGCCGTTTTACAAACAAGTGATGATCTCATCTGTTTTATAGACTTAGAGGCAGTTAGTTTGTGAGCTCACTCAGGTTTTGGAGAAGATAAACTTCTCCCAAACACCCTCCATATGCTGTGGTTAAATTTTATTTTATCTCGGCAGGCTTAGTAGCTGTGTGCTGCACTGTAGTCTGCAGAAGAGATATATCCTAAGTTTCCAGTTGGGGAAAAAAAAGGAAAACATTTTTCCCACCACTTGCAACTGTTAATATTTGGTAATTTTAGAGTTATATGCATTAAAGCAAAGAAGAAAAAAAAGTTGGTCTTTTTTCAATGGATGTAGCCAATCAACACTGAAATACTTGTAGGCTGAATAAAGGTCTGAAGATTAATTCTGAATAGTTCATCTTTCAGCAAAAACAGAGGAATGTGTGTGAGCTGTGGAGAATGGTTCTAAATGTGATTGTGAGTTGGATCAAGAAAAAGACCCCTGAGAGAAAACTGTCATCAGTCTTCTCTGTTTTAAATTAGGAATTTATCTGGAGTAACTTTGCAGACTTAAAGCATCATGCTACAAACTTGAGGCTGTTATAGTTCTGACCCTGTGCATATGTAAGATAATTTACTTTATATAAGCACATTACAGTTGCTATGGGAACCATAACATTGGACTTCTTGTCTGTTGTTTACAATTTGGGGATTGCACTAGGTGACTTGTGTGTGTAAATGTATACATTTTAAAGGGAAGAGATATTATTTCATGAACATTCAGAATATTTCCCTTTTATGAAATTAACTTGTATTCTGGCTCACGTATGTGTCCTTTTGAAACTTACCTTATTTAAAATACAGTCAGGGAGAACTACAGGAGTGCAGAATCTTCTGCTACGTGGAGATTCCATTGTCATCTAATGATTTGCTGTCAGCATAAAGGAGGCTTTGGTCTGTTAACTCCAAGTCACTCAGCAGGTTGAGGCTGTAGAATAGATAGGTAGAGGTTATGAACAAGCAGGAGGTAGAATATAGATGGTATTGACAACAGCAGCATATTAATTTTCTTACTTTCTAGCAGTCTGGAAACAGAAGGTTTTTGTTTCATTCCTTTTTTGTTCTGTTAACAGGTTTGAGATGGACTCTTATAATAATTTGAATGCCTCTTTTGAGCAACAAAGGCTTTCATCTTTATCAGGCATTTGTGAATCATTGCATATTTAGTTTAGCTTGCACAGTGTTTCTTTGCCATTGGTTTGGAAAAACTGCAAATCCAGCCTTTATAAGTGATGATCAGTTTTGAGTAATTTTTTTTGTTTGAACACGTTTCTCATCACACTTTAGCTTTGACCAGCTGTTTCCTGTTTTTCCTCCCAGTGGTTTAGCTGCTGAGGAGAGAAATGTATCAATGGTTTGTTTCAGAATTAAAATTACCTTTATAAAGCAGTAGAAGATTAAAACGAGTAAGTTGGACACCATTACAAGTAAAGTTATGGTGAAATTCAGAAGATAAAGTATTGTTTGCTATACCTAGATCTTTCGTGGATTATAAAGCTTTTGCTACACAGGGAGCTGTTTCGATAGAAGAAAATTAATCCACCATTGGAAACACCAGGCTGAATCTTTGTGTAGGGAATTCGGGTGTGTGTGGTGGAATTTTTCAAGCAGTTCCAAGTTTTTATGTTCATATGAATATTTTGATTTGCCTGATGTATGATTTACATAATGACCTGAGTGTTACATCATAGTTGTCCTGTTCAACACCCCCACCCCCCACCCCCATTTTTGGACTGATTTGGATAGAGGATGTGTTCATTTTTGTAATTATACAAACTATTTTGTCATTTTAGAACTGAGGTTGTAGATGTGTTTTGGCAGTATAAATCAGGGCAGGTTTGCTAGGGAAGGTGGGGAGGAGTTGGTGTATTACCTGTCTGTTGAGACTGGCTTGTGCAGCACACTTAGTTTGTTTTTGTTGACGGTGAACTGACTCCACATCCACACAGACAGCAGCTACATTTTGTCCTGGCTTCAGACGTGTTTCTGCAGGAGCTTTAAATGAGTTATTTACTAAGCCAAAAGGTGTTTATTTAGATAGTAATGAAAATATTGCCCTCTGTCTTCAGAACTGAGTTTGTCACTGTGTAGGATTGTGGAAGGATCACTTGTTGTCCCTTCTTTTTTTAATCCTGGTGTAGCAGGCTGTTCTGTGGAATCCAGCATCACCTGTCCCTTGCTCTGCTTTAGTTCTTCCTGTGGCCTGAGTGCTCAGATCTTACTTAGTCTGCACCCTCTGGCATGATAGAAAAGCTCACCATCAGACACAGTTGATAGCATATCAGCTCCCATGGCCAGTGATCCTCCCTGGATTGAGGGCTTTAAATACTCCTGACCTGTTAGGTCACCGAGTAGCAGAGGGACAGCTGGGGTTTTGTCTGTGGTGAAGGTCCCAACTCCAGAACCGTAGACCATGCATTAACTCCCCTGGACAAAGTGCTGTATCCCTCAACTATTTTTTATCTTTACCCACTTATAGGCCTTATCCTATACCATTTTTAGGACCCTGCAGACTTCTACAAATGCCAGCCTTATTAGCATTTACCTCTGGGTATGGTCCAGCTGTTGCTGTTTGAAAAAGACTCACTATTGCAACTTGCACGGTCCTCATTTCCCTATGGCTTTTCTAGGCTCCTGCTCCACAGGTTCCTTTTGGTGCGTGACTCCAAGATCTGCTCTGTCTTTCTAGGCTTCCTGACCTTGGAAGTCGCTATGGGATTTCTCAATAAATTCTGTGAGGGGAAGGGGGGAGTGCTGCCCACCTCACCTTGAAAACTCTAGTTTTTTAGAACTCCTCCTAGCTAGTTTTGCTCTTTTTTACTTAAAGCCTACCAGTAGCTGTCTGTTCTTGTTCCTTAGTGCTATTCTTGAACTTCACTTCAGCTTGCTTACTGTTCCCTAGACTGGTGGTCTTTACGGAGCCTCCTTTATCTTTCAGTCTTACATAGAGAACAGACTTCCCAATACATTCTCTTTAGTTGTCTACTACTAGATAGTATTTTTTTGTTGTATTCACAAGCTATTCTTCAGCCGAGTCTAGTATGTAAGGCTGTGTGGTCTTAATGGGTGCTCCCGCTTCTGTTAGCGTTATGTCCAGCTTTGTTGAGCTCGTACAAGTTTACGTGTGGCAGCTGTACTGTTTATAGCTGTTATGTTTTGGTTTTAGCTTTTTTTGGTCCTCTTGCTTTACTTGTTCCTTTTGGGGATATTTTTTCCAGCGAAGGTTAGTAAACAGCAATTAAACTTCACCTTAGACAATTGATAGTCACATGGTTGTAGTAGTATACTTCTGGACTGAAATTTGCTTTACAAAAGAGCTGGTATTTTCAGCTGAAGTTAAGTGTCCATTTCATCAAAGTGTAATAGAGAATATTACATTTGTAACTTTTTTCTTGTCGTGCTAATCAGAAAAAAAGAGGTATTTGCTAATTAGTACTTATATTAGGCATTAATGACCAGATTCTTCTGATCCTTCCTTAATTTTAATTTCTCCAGTCTGCAAAGAAACTCAAGGAAAACAACATCCAAGAGGAAAGCAGATTCACAGGAAATACCCATGTGGTTGTGACTCAGTGGATCCAAGAGAAGAAAAACCAAAAAAACCCTTTTTCATTAAACAAAAGAAATGGAAATTGATTTAACAGTACTGGGCAGAATTTGCTAATGAGATATGAAAGGTAGTTAACTGAAAGAACTAATGAAAAGGAGCCAGTGTTCTATGAAAATCTTGGAAGGAAAATAAAAGATAGTTGACAAAGAGTCCTTTGAGTTTTGGAACTTTAAAAATCTAGAGAGCAAAAAAAGAACAACAAAATCTTATGTCAAAACCTAATCAGAACTAAAGGTTTTACTGTTTTTCTGTGGAACTAAGATATATGTAGACCAGGGCTAGTACTATCGTGATTGTTATGTACAAAGGTTGCACTTTCAAGTAGAAAAAATAAAGAAAATTTAAATAATTTGGAGAGAGATTGTTAGTCATCATTTGATTTCTAAACCATTATGAACTGAGGCACTCTGGCAAGGCTTGATGTGAGTGTGAGGCCAAGTGTGTGTGGCAAGGCTCGGTAGCTGGGCTATTTTGCTAGCGTCTTGGGTTTTTAATTAGCTGATGTTTTATTGTTTTTTTTTCCTGGGAATGTTTTCTTCTGTGGAAAGTATCTGATGGAAGTAGCATGCTTTTTAGAAAGTGGTTGTTTGTTTGAAAAATTCAAATCTGCAGAGTTACTGATTCTCAGGTTTGATAAAAGTTAGCTTCAAATTCTTACCTGGGCAACAAATGAAATTAAATAATAAAATAGAATGAAACTTAATTTTGGAAAGCTTAGAATAACAAAGTTTCTTAGAAGACTAAGATGAGGCATATCAGAAAATTCAAGACTGCTATTGGTATCTCGAGTCTCCATGCTTTCCAGAGACTTAGACTTCTACCTCTCTCTCAGAGAGGAGAGGCAGAGCTCCCAAATTTATCTTGCTCATGTATTACCGTTATCATGGTAGCAGCAGTACTTAACACGTGCACATGCAAGAAGAGTTGTTGTGACATTCGTGTATCATTAATAATATGGGCACCACAGCTTGGAAACCTGTGACTGAGTCCATGATTTGGCTGGATCAAGTTTTGTAGTTTTTGACTGAGATGAGATTATGTGCTTCATGTTGTGTTGGTAAATACGATGTTGGCTCAAATCTAAGACAATCCAGACCATAAATTGGTTTTGTTTTTTTGAGAACAGAAGAAAAAGTTGACATTAAATGTAACTTAAAAAAAACACACCCCATCCTGTAGTCTAACTTACGCCTCTGCCCCAGCCGTGTCCATATTCTCCTGTTTGGTAGCCTTCCTGTCCTCTACTCTACAACCTGCAGTTTAGATAACTTTCAACTTCAGGTTTTAAACTGCTGCTGCCTCTGCTATGGTGCCCTTGTCAGGCATGCTAATTTCTTTCAGCACTGTGAGTGGCCTGAGGGTATTGAAGCCCTGGGTCCAACCCCACTAAAACTATGGTTTGCTGAAACCTCTAGACCTGGGCAGAGTTATTGCAGGAGCTCACACACCCTCCACATCCACTGTTTTGTGTCCAGATTTGAAGGTAACTCTGTTCTTCCTATTAGCACACCTGAGCTGCTTATCTCTTAGGCTGGTCCTGAATCACATCCTAGAGCTTCTGCCTGTGCTGTTTGTGCCTGTGTCAGCTCCAGCTGCTTCGAGGGAATCCCTCAGCTGTACCAGCGGTCTGGAGCAGCTGCAGCTGCTAGGTGAGCAGGGGCTGGATGGCACAGCATGCCTGCAGAGTGGTAAAACAAGTTCAAGCTTTCCAGATATTTATTTTTGAAAAAACCCTTGCCATGTTATTAGGCCAAAATGTTAAGACATTAAAGTCTTCAAGACCCCTTAAGACTGGGAAACAACTTCTTAATGAATTGTCAAGGTTACCATTGTGGAAAAATCAGTAGTTTGGGGTGTATCTGTCTAGAATAGATTAGTCATTACTGTGTAACATTGAAAAAACATATTATTTTTTCTTCTATATGTTTGCCTCATCATGATTTTTTTTTTTCCCAAGGAGAAAGGTCTAGAAAATTAAAAATAAATTAAGCACTGACAAGTTACTAACTGGAAATTTGAAACCTCACTGTTTTGGTAAGACAACAGGATGTTGTTGCCACTGAACATTCTGCAGTTTTAATTTTTGTACTTTTCTAATTTTTAACTTGTATATTGTATAATCAAGCAAGCACTATAAGCAAGTCACTGATGCCAGTTTTTCTGTAACACAAAACATCTGCTTATCAAAGAACATTACCCGATTTTCTCTTTCATCTGGTCTTCTGTAGTTAGAGGAGTAGACCCTTACTTACTAGTCTGTCTGGCAACACACATGGTTCAGCTGTTGACGCTTGGCATTTCTTAATGCAAGACCTAGGTGAGACCAAAGGCATAAAAGAAATTCTATTTTGTGTTTCCTGCCTGAGTCAAGTGTGATCATAGGACTTGCTTGGATCAGATGGCTCTAGGACCATGAGACTGTCTAGATCCCATGTTCAAAGGCTGACCTATCTGCTTATCGTTGCAAGTTGCTACTGTCCAACCAGCTGTTGACGTGATACCTTTGTCTCAGCCAGATACCGTGGACAGATGCAAATGATCTGATCAACATCAGTCAAAGAAGGGATGGAGGTTTGAACTATTTTTTATCAGAGCTCATCCCCCAAAACAGGAGGGATACAATGTGATAAAGCTTTGCTTGTGCAGTAACTCTCATTATACTTTTTTGAAGGTAGAATTTACACTTTAGTACTATTCAAAAAAAGTTACAGCCAAAATTTTTAAATACAGGCATTTAAATTAGACACCAAAAAATGACGATTAGTCTACTGGATAAAACTATCATGATTTTAGAGATGCTGAATGCCTTGTGTTTCTCATAATCAGACCAGCAATGTTTAGAAGTCTTAGAGATTTACAAGTTTGATTTTAGGTGTCCAGTTTGAAAATCTGGGCCTAAAATCCACTGAAACACTCTCTGAAAATGTTGACAAGGTTTCTTTCGGTTTGACTACAATGCATAACTGTCATCACTGATTTCTGCTTAGACCTGGTTTCATACATACATACGTGCACACACATACATATGTATTCAGATTGTAAGTAACTGTGAATATCTGATACAATAGCCATAATGATATAATCTTTGTCTCGCTGCAGTCCTTTCGACAATAAAAATTCATTAGAGAACCTGGGCAAACTGTAGTGGTAGAAGAATCCTTATACTATATTTATCCCGAACCAAATCTCTGGAAGGATAGTTTTACAATATAACTTCCCTGGTAGAACTGTATTAGTATCTCCTTGCTAGGAGAGCAAAGGCTAAGGTTTCAAAACAGCTCATGGATGACTGTGTGTATGGAAATTAATTCATTTTTCCATACCTTGATTACAGCATATACCTGTTCATTTGTTGAAACTGTATAAACTCTAAACTATTACTGAAAGTTGTACATTAGAAGAAAAAGAAACAGGAAAAGTCTGATCTTCACCTGTGTCACTTGACTATATTTGAAGCAAAATGTGAGGCATATGCCATCTAGTGGATAGAATTATTCACAGAGTTTCATTGGTAATCTTGATCTATTTAACAAGCAGCTTCTATTAACATTTAAAATTGATTTCTGTTCTGTGCTTCATTATCTTTTAAAATTGGCATTGGTGGATATTTCTTTAGTCAGAAGTAAAGGAAAAAAACCCTGAAAACTGAGTTCCTGTTTATTTCGAAGACAAAATGGAATTCCATACTTGGCTTTGGTGTATGATTAGTGAACTGGATCCTTGGAAGAAAAACCCCCAAACCCAAATGGAAAAGTAACCCATTTTCAAATATGAAGTCTAAAGGTTTAAAAGTATGTGTCAATTAGTCAAAGATCTTCTCTGATACACCTTTCTCAAGCCCCTGCCTTATTGCAAATTATGATTTGTTTGACATGGTCTTTGCAGAAAAACTGGATATTGCTCTACATCTGCATCGAAGTGGTAGGTGAAACTGGTGTAGCCTTTCAAAACCCATAGGCTTATGGTGTACTGCAGCTTTCAGGTTCCTTTGCATGCAGGTCAGAATTGCTTTTTCCCAGCCATTTGAGGCACAATTTCATCAAGTACCATTTTGTACAGAAAACTGTACTTTTAAAAATGCTAGACTGCTACTAGATGTGAATGTAGACATGACTTGGGTATTTTAAAAACCTAAGATTAGGCAGATACAATGAAGAGTGTGGCCAGTATTAAGTAATGTTCTTTTCACACAATGGTGCATGACTTCAGGATACACAATTCAGGATAGTTTACAGAGTAGACATAGCGTGGGATAACAAGCAGAGCAGTTAGTGTATATTGATTCTGATAGGGAATTGTGTTGGTGGATGGTTATTTGCTCTTTTAGTGGATGTGGAGGAATCTTAAGATACTGTTATCTACTGCAAGACTGATAGTGCAGCTCCCTCATTTTTTCTTTAGACTGATCAACCCTAATGTATTAAATTTATTTTTTC
>Ga0181612_166015_pt1 | contig 11493 bp, 6 predicted proteins | sample HoacroProtozoa21_FD_119630 | JGI IMG/M metagenome (GOLD analysis project Ga0181612, IMG submission 119630) | Hoatzin crop microbial communities from Cojedes, Venezuel. Combined Assembly of Gp0051906, Gp0051904, Gp0051908
ACTTCTTCCCTCTGAGGGTGACGGAGCACTGGAACAGGCTGCCCAGGGAGGTTGTGGAGTCTCCTTCTCTGGAGATATTCAAGACCCGCCTGGACGCGGTGCTGTGCCCCCTGCTCTGGGTGACCCTGCTTGGGCAGGAGGGTTGGACTAGATGACCCACAGAGGTCCCTTCCAACCCCTACCATTCTGTGATTCTGTGATTCTGTGATTCTGTGACCAGCCTCAGACGCAAGGAGACAGGAGTGCAAACATCAAGCACAACCCCCTGTTCACCTCCCCAGCGGGAAGGAACCCACACCAACACCAGCGCAGCTCAAATCTCCTGACAAAGGTGGGAGCAAGGGAGGAGGGGGAGAATAGCCTGTTCGCCATCTCCCTCAGCACCCTCCCCCCATCTCCATGGCATCCCTCAGGCAATGTAAGGCATGGTCTGGAGGCTTTGTTTGATTTGGAGGAAAAACCTAGAAGCACTCTCAGTTCTCCACTACTATTTGAGGGGGAGAAGCACTGAAATGGTAACGCCAAGTCTTAGCTTTAGCAAGGATTTTAGCCCTGAGTCTCAGGTAAAGAATAATAATTTAGACTGATTCTTCAGGTTCTGCCAGCATTGGTGAAGGCAGACATGCCATTTTTCACCCCAAAACAAGTAGGGAAGAGATAAAATCCAGGAACCTCTGGAGGGACCTGTTTCTCCCTTTCTAGAAGGACTGTGGAGTGCTAGCCTGGGACTGCATGTCTAACTTGCTGACAATTGAAATCAGGTCAGAGGTGTCTGGCTTTCTGCACCACAGCTTCTCCCTTTCAAACAGCGAGGGTAACGCTTTCCTCCTTCGCAAGGGAGCCACAAGGTTGAACGCAACAGTGGGCGCACATCGTGCACACAGCGCACTACCAAGAGCTGAAAAGAAAATAAAAAGCGCATACGCAATCAGGCTGAGCACCTCTGCACTTCACAGCTTTCATTCCAAGAAGTACCAGCATCTCCCAGGAATATAATAAACTGTTCTTTTTATTTTAGCTGTTGGGAGTTCCCACATCAGATTCTTACTTCTGTTTCGCACCAGGATTGAGCTAAATAATGAATCCCAGCGAGTATTTTGCTTTAGGGAACTGTTTCCAACAAATACCAGTGGCCTTTTGATTTTTTTGAAGCTATTCTAAACGCATAGCTTAAAAATAACCAATAATGAGTGACTGCCACTTCTTAGCACAGCTCTTAATCACCACAAAACTTCTGCCCAAATGCTACTAATCGAATAGTGCAAGTTGAGGAGCAACCGAGTCCTGCAATGGATGTGGGAGCCCTGGCAGAGTCAGCTGCACACATGCCATCAGTGCACACTGGCAGCAATGAAAGCCGGCAGAGCACTGGGCTGCACTGGCGGGAGCATGGCCAGCAGATACAGGGAAGCAGTTACTCCCCTTCACTCTGTGCTCATTGGAGCTTATCTAGACACTGCGTCCAGTTTCACAACCCCCAGTACAGGAAAGACACCCATAGCCAAGAAGGAGTTCAGTGTAGGGCCACCACGATGGTCACAGCTGGAGCACCTAACCTGTGAAGAGAGGCTGAGGGACCAGGGCTCATTCAGCCTGGAGCAGCGATGGCTTTGGGGTGATTTTCCATCAGCCCTACAGTACCTATGAGAAGGTTATCATGAAGACTGAGGCAGGCTCTTCGGAGGTGCATGGTGGGGGGACGAGACACAAAGGTTGTACACCAAAACAGAGGAGTTTCTGACTTGACATGAGGAAAGTAATTTTCTCCATGAGGACAGCCAAGCAGCAGAGCAGGTTGCCCAGAGAGACCATAAGGTCCCCATCCTTGGAGGCTTTCAACACCAACTGGACAAAGCCCTGAGTGTCCTGGGCTGACCCCACAGCTGGCCCTGCTTTGAGCAGGAGGTTGGGCTAGGTGAGCTCAAGATGTCCCTTTCCTACCTGAATTATTCTGAGATTCTCATACTGTAAATTGCCATTTGTCGTTAAAGGTATAGAAACATGGTCAGTCATCAGTGGGTAGCTCTTGAGAGCACACAGGGCAGTTGAACTATAATAACCTGTGGGCCTTCTCTCCAATCACATCCATTTAGTTAAAAGTCTTCTGAGGCAAGAACTCAAAGGTTATCGTCATTATAACTATATGAGTGGTCATGACTAAACACTGATCTGCCAAGACCTGGTCTGGAGCCAAGTGAAGTAACTGGAAAGTTTGAGGGTACACATCAGCTGACTTGAGACGCAGATATCCAAACCTGAACTCATTATTGGCAACAGAATTACCCTCCGTGAAAACACAGCAGTCCACATATTTAGGCAGAAAGCTAAAATAGGTCAGGCTGATTAGGGCCAAAACACATTTACTCTCCCCCGACTACAAAGGGAGTCTGACTGCTCCAGATATAGCTGTGTGCAGTGCGCACCTGTAAAGCTAGATGAGACCGACCCTACCCCTGTTGACTTCAACGGGGGCATAAGTTATGCATGCTTGGAGCCTATCGAGGTCAGTATGGTCAGACTCAGAACTAATGCAAACTCCATGCAGGAATACACTTCTGGGGCATTTTCCAATTTAGTTTTATTCCTACAGCTTTGCAATTGTAACAGTTATTTATTAGGGAGATATTTTCCTTCTTGACTATCATGGGTGGAACAGTCTTGAGGACTACAAGAAGAAGAGACTGGGTGAAATTTCATAGTGAAAAGCATGAGGAAAGTAGAGAAGAAAAATACCCAACTCTACTGGCACATCTTACAAATTCCGAATGTACTGCAGGATCCAAAACCTTTTCACTGAACCTAGGTACATTGCGCCAGGCTTCTTCTCGAGGCCACCACAAAGGCAATACCTGTCCTCATGTGCCTTGGAAGTGGAAAAGGCTGGTGCCATCTTCCACATTGCTTGGGAAGAAGCTTCCAGCAGATGGGGATGAGCTGCCCAGGCTGAGCAGAGCTGCAGGGAGCCTGAAGAAGCTGAGGTTAACTCTGTAGTTTCACAGCCTGTTTCTGTTGGCAGAAGCAGCAGGCCACAGGGTGAAGCGAATCGAGACACCGACCAGGGTTAAAAACAACGGTGTGGGAGGTGAGAAAGGTTGAAGGGTGAGGAGAGGAGGGCAGCGGCCGGCTCTACTTCCAGCCAGGCAAATGCAGGGATGCAGGGTGGGATCGCTCCTCTCAGCAGCCACCAGCTCATGCTGGCTGGGGCCCATGGCGGTGGAAACCCAGTGAGATGAGCCTGGGCGAGGGAAGGTGCTGCCCGAAAGCACCCCAGTGGCAGAAAACAGCGAGCGACCAAAGATGAAAGGCAGTGTTATTCCCACACCCTGAAAATGTGTTTATCCTGGTCAGCAATACATTTAGATTGCAAATTTGAATGAGGTTTCATTTCCTCTTCATTTCACTTGTTTTCTTCAGTCTTCAGCATTTTTTCCTCCACAGATAAAACAATGCCCAAACCATAATCCCTTCGGCATAAACCCACTCTGGCAAAACAACTCCGCTGTCAGCATCCTAGCGACAGGCACAGCCACAGCAGCGTAAGGATATAGATGGCAAACAGGTCTCAGAGAAGCAATAGCTTGCGTTAGGCAAACCGAAATTACGAAAACAACAGACAAGGTTTGAAGCACACAGGTCTGAAGAAATGCTGTGTGCCCAACTCGTTTTCTCTTAGTGAATACGCCAGCCTACTAGAAATTGTGGACTACCCCTACCATCCTTCCCTCTCTTTTCAGTGCTGTCTAGTTCCCAGCTCCCACTGTCCAGGTTTCCATTTTATTCACTTAGATCTACAGAGGCTGATCACTCCATTCTTCCCATGTTTACTAAGCCACCTCCAGGCACCCACCCCACCTCTGCACCTACAGAACAGAGCTTATGAGAGAAAGCATTAAAACAGGAGAGGGATGATCAGGAGGGACAGCATGAGCTGTAAAGTTCCTCCGTGCAGCCAAGACACTTGTTTTTGTGTACTATGGAAATCCTTTTATACAGATCGGTCCCTCAGCATTCTGGTCTTGTCTCTAGCTTTCTCCTTGCATGTTTTCCCCCTCTTTTCCCACCTGTATGAGAGCAGACTCCCTGACACTTGCCCTCTAAGCAGCTGGCAGCAGCCACACAAGAAACTGTGGCTCGCGCTGCAGAAAAACACACGCTGACAAGCCACACGTCTAGAAACACTCCCCACCCAAAGGAAAGTATGACAATTACCATCATTAGCCACCACCTAAATTGGCTCTCAACTCCCAAACACCCAGCAGAAAATTTAGACCCATTTCAGACCCTCTCTTCCCACTTCTGGAAAGTAGGTTTGCAATTCTTGTGCAATTACTCAGAAAAAAATAAACTCAATTATCCTCTCCTTGAGTCACGCCACTAGCTTGCCACACGCTCTGCCAAGCAGCAGGCTGAATTCCCCGACTGACCCAAGCGAGACGGCTCTGTGGAAAGCTGACACGATGTTTGGGAATGCCAAGCCAAGCAAGCAAACAGTTTATCAAAACAAGCTTTTCTAAATCTGTTCCATGAACCAGAACAAACATGTGGGCAACGCCGCTGCTATGAAAGGAAGATATGTAGGACTTCAGCCCTCAAACCTGCTCTATACTTTGGCTCTAGCATAGCTGTGAAAATCAATACATCAAAAATATCACCCCATCAAAAATTCTGATCACAGTGAAGGCCCCAGAATAGACAAAATCATACTAAAATCAGAAGTCCTCCTTCTGCTGGTGAAGTTTATTCCATTTGGGAAATTCAGCTGAGCTATGAATGGATGTAAAGTCAAGGTTCTTCCAGCCTCCCAAGAAGTCAAAGTACATCAAACAAACATGAGACGCGTTACTTGCTGCTTGTGCAAAAAGCCCTGCTCTGCAGTGTTTGTGCTGGAAGAGAAAGGCCTTACAGAAGGAATCGAGAGGCTTTTTGAATGCATTTGTGCTGCAGGCACTTATTCCTGGCCCATGGCACCTTAAGCAGGGTCATTCAGGTACAAAGCACTCACAGGCAGGACGGATACTCACACGCACGCACATTTTACTGCACCACTGCAGGTCACACATGTCAGACAAGCTTTACAAATTGCCCATGCTGACCTATGTGGTGGTGGAGGCAGATCATTTATCCAGCCAGTGATCTCTACGTTGAGTGGTGACCCTGTATGCCTCTCTCATTCAGCTCCTGTCTCCCTATCTTAGTGACTCCCTGTCCCTCACTCCTACTTTATTCCCATCACACACCACACTCTCCAGAGTGCAATCACTTCATATAAACCACACCATGAAGACAGGTGCACCTGCTAGCCTACTCCTTTCAGCTCCCTAAGTTAGCAAGGAATAGATTTTCAGGCTGCATATGCTACCCAACATAAAGTGCCTCCTCTTGCATCAAAGTGCAGCCAAACGTCTAACGTTTGTGTTCCTGCTGCATCTATGTAGGAAGAAAATATGGTGATTCTTACTTCACAGGTGTACAATCCAGTACTTGGCAGGTTCCTGCTGTTTCAAAACTAGGATTCAGATCCCACAGTGGACCAAGTTCACCCTGATCTAGACCTTCCTAGGTATACACGCACAGCACATCTGTTACCTCTCCATCTTTTATGTATTTATGCTCAGAACTTTTCCTCACAGAGCAGCAGAAAGTGAATCACACATTTCTCTTCCCATCTTTGACAGCCACAATACGCCAAGCTACCTTACAACCCATAAAATGCTTACCTAAGTAATTTTTTAATCTTTATGCTTTGTTCTGAATTTGGGTGTGGTTTTTTGCAGGTTTTTTTTTGTTGGGTTCTTTTTCTTTAGTTTGCCTAATATTGTGTTCTACACAGTATCATCTATTCTGATGATATACCAAATTCAAAAACCAGTGGTAAGCTGGCATAATTATTCAGTGCCTCATGGACTCACAAAAAAGCCATCCTGGTATTTTCCTGTGTATTAAGAACTTTGTCCTTTCACTGCCCTCCTGAAAGTCTGTTTTCAGTTCATAAACTACAGTGAAAAGGCTTCACCCTTACTCAGTATTTGTAGTATTCCGAAGTACAACAAACCCTATAGAAACATCCTGGCTCTGGGACCATAATAATCATTAGCAGACATGAGGTGACAGGGATTCACAGAATCATAGAACTGTTAAGGTTGGAAAAGACCTCTAAGATCATCAAGTTCAACAACCAACCCAACACCACCATGCCTGCTAAACCATGTCTGGAAAATTATTGTGTTTTGAACAGGTTTCAGATACTGACCCAAGGCCTGGCTGACCCTCTCTCCACCAAATGTAATCACCAGTTTAACATAAAGCATCCGTTGGGCCAGACTCACCTGCTTTGAGGCTTGTGTGTTGCTTCTGCAGAACCCCCTGGGGCCCCTCCCATGGGGTCTTTGCCCATGCTGCAGCTCCCAAGCACATGACGTCCTTCCTCGAGTGACTGAGGGAAAGCAGCGCTGAGTTAAAGGGATGGGCGGTACCCTGCCTGCTTTGATGCACACCAGGATCAGTGCGGTGTTAGCAGGTGAACCAAGCTAATCACAGTGTCCCTGAGGAGCTTCGCCCTTGGCTGGCAAGCTGAGAGGTGACACTAGCTGCCTGCTTTGTCCTTTCCACCTGAGATGCTCAGATCAAACCAAGTTTCCCTACGCCACTGCCCGCAACAACTGAACATTTAAGCGTTTCGAGACATTCAGTGTTTTTACTCCAAATTGCTAAAAATATGTGGGAGAAATCAGTTTCAGTTTGCCCGACCTGCTTGATCTATAACAGCCATAGTATTTTTACCACAACAGTTGTGCCTCACACAAACTCTTGTTTACCATCTTCCTGTCTTTTTGAAAAAGGTTCAGTGCTTACTTAGACTTCATGGAACAGCCAAGCCCCGCATCCTGAGTTAAGCAGCTAGTTGCTGACACTGAAAGCAAAAGGCATTTTAGTTGCCTGTTTTCTAATCTGAATTTGTCTACTTTCAGCACCTGACCATTACATCTTGCTATATCCAGATACAGTTTTTGATTATTAATTATTCCTTTGCTTTCAGGTGTTAGTGGAAGAATATAAAATCTCATCTTCGACAAAATAAATTGATTTAGCTTCTCTTGCCTCTCTTTAGACAGCACAGTTCAACCTATGCTCATGCTGCTCGGCCTTTCTCTGTTCTCTGCCCATCTGCCAACATCCTTTAAAAAGCATAAAGACCAGGAGTGGACTCAGTATTTCAGTAATGGTCTCATTAATGCTGTACACATGGAAATATCACCTCCTTGACCTTTACTTAGCAATCTGCTCTAATCTGAGACAGTAGCATTTGCTTTCAGGTATACTGTGTCACACAGGGAGTGCGTGTTTAGCTAATTATCCATTATAACAATGAGCCTGAGTCACTGGTTTCCAAAACACAATGTCCCAGTCAAATGGCACGGCTCTAAAAACAATATTTTTGGTCTGTAAGTACCTTGAATTTGACTGAAGATTCAAATACACATTTTATTTAGATGAGATTATCTTACTAGACAATCCAGAAGACCCTGAAGCAGAGTTCTGTCCTTGACATTGTCCTTTATTACTTCATCAATGGTTGTATCATCATCGTTGTCTTTGCCTAATGAAACACGACATGTGCTCTCAAGTCAAAAACCAAGTGACAAAATAGCTCTGAGCCTAAGAATGAGCCCTTTGGTACATCTGTCAGAAACATCCATTCTGAATGCTTTCTCATTTATAATTACTTTAAAAACTGTGACTATTAGCCAGAATGCAATTCATTGTATGTCTTTAACTAGCCTTACATATTTTTAGTTTTGTTTTTTACTCAGAACATCATGTGGAACAAAATCATAATAATTTCAATAGATGTATGCTTAAGTAGATATCAAAACCACTACCTCTACCAACCAAACTGATGGCATCCTACAAAAATTATATTGCAATTATTTGACAAGACAGTTCTCATAAAACTACACTGATTGCCATAAATTTTGTCACCTTCTTACAACCCCTCCTAACTTCAACTCCGAATCATCCTTCCTGTGATTTGCCCCAGAATTTATCAGATTACCACCTGCACTCCAGCTACTTGAGCCATCCCTCCCATCTTCTTATTTGACTCCTCTGGCTGGTTTTGGCTTCAGTGTCTCAACAACTGACCTTATTAGTTTCCTGTTCTTGGTGATGAAACATGATGGAGGTCCAGCTGCAGTAAACGAGAGCACATTTTTCCTCAGACCACAGCAGAGAAAACTGTGATATTGTTTTGGCCGTTCTGACTTCCTCTACACGTTGTCCCCTCTGCTGAGTTAAAAATAAAATTTCTACACACAGGGAAAAGCATAGTTGCTTAAAAAAAAAAGTAGAAAACCTCGTTAAAACTCCCACCTTTTGGTCCTTCTTTTGGTCAGGGGAAGGAACCTCCTGTAAGATGTGCAGGTGGAATCTATCCCTTGTCGCATCAACTTCTTACTGAGTTTACTTGAAGCGATGCAACTCCATCACTTCAAACCACACCATTTGTTCAGCTTTGTGCAGCACCTAAGACAAAGCAAGCCCAATCTGACAGAGCGCTTCACGGGATAACCCCGCTGCCCTCCTTCAGCCCCGTCTTTCCCTGAGTAGAGCAACAGGTTACTTAGGGCAAGGAAAGGTGGCAGAAGCATTACGGAAAGAAAAAGCTCCCTTCTCTCAGCGTCTCAGCTCTTGGTCCCTCCGGTTCATTCAGGATAACCTCTCTGTTGCATGCACGAGGCAAAGGCAGCCACCGAAGGCGGGAGGAAGGGACAGCTGACCTTCAGCTGTCCATCTGCGCTTGGTGCATCTCTGTGCATTGCCTTTGCCCTGGGTCCGCCCAGCTTGCGCTACTTAAAGAAGGGATAGAGGTGTGATAATTTGAGATTGGCTGCCTGTGTCAAATTATAGTGAACAACAGGAACATCCAAGCCTGGGCCCAGTAAAACGAATTAGTAAAGACCAGTATCCCAAATTCCAGGCTGAAGTCTGCTGCTGTTTCTAGTTACATAAACGGTCAATATGATGCTATCTATTAATTCACATACCGGTTAGTGCTGCTACCTCACACTAACTCACTGCTAAATGCCTGCAACAGGAGCTCAGGTGACCTTCCAAATCCAGGTGGAAGGTTTTAAGAATTGAATTATTACTTACAAAGTAACTGATACTCTGAAGTGTCTTTGAGTAACGTATTCTGTCTAACATTTCATCTGCTCTAAAATTGTGTCCGATTTATCACTTCTGGCAAGAAATAGGATCACTTGTGTGGCAAGCTTTAGTGATTAAGGTTGAAAACAACTTGTACAATGTTATTGGTGCCTGTACTGAAGAAGAAACAGCTGCTACCCCTCAGACCAACTTTAAAGGGTAAAGACAGATAGCTAGAAAGCCGCATGCACATCCGTGTGGGAAGCACGAGGAGGGGAAAATGGTGGCAAGACCCATGCTATAAGCACATCTGGGCCCAGAGAACAGACATCCACTGTTTAAGGAATGGCTCCCTGATTCTCAGCTTTGAAAGTGGGACAAATATTTAGTGCTGGCTCTGAATTTTCCAGCTTTCTCATTTGAAATAATATGACACAGCCTTTGCTTTGTTGGCCTCTGGGGATGGCCAGCCTTCAAGAGGTGATCCGCTATGCCTTGGCTGGCTCCAGAGTCAAGCCAGCAAAGGTCAGCTCAAGGTTTCCAGAGGCCCCAGCAGGACTTGGTTTAAGCACCATTTTCTTGCTGATGGCAATACTTGGGAAACTTGGTAAGAGTTAAGGGCTTCCTGGAATTAAACAGGAGGCACCAGGATGACAAGATGATTAAGAGGCTTTAAGGAGTGGGCCTTGCACAAGGTCTTGGTCCCCACCTTCTTCTTCTTCCTCTTCGTCAGGGATATGCTTCCTCTCCCACAACCTGCCCTGGCATTTTCGCCTCGATGAACGCACTCACTCCCAGCAGGAAGGGCAGCCACAGCTATCGCAACAGGAGAGCGGCTCAGGGGCGGGCGAAACCTGCACCGAGCAAAATTGTTTGACATAAAGCATGTTTATCAAGCAGCAGCAGGCATGCTAACCTGCTGGAAGGGACCTTTTCGGTCAGTCTTTTTTAACTCAGGAAAGGGCGAGGACCAGTCATCTGAAGCATCAGTCAGGGGAAGCTGGAGAGAGCGTTATTACACACAGCCTCTTTCAACCCAGACCGGGCTGTCTTCTCAGAGCAAGCCCTCTGGGACTTCCTCAGCAGCTCTACTGCCATCCTCACACCTCTGGGATACCCCTCCAAAACTTTAAGTTGGAAATTTAAAAACTTCAGTGCAGAACAAAATAATAATAAAACAGCCCATGATTTCAGCAATGGATGGATTTGCTCAGGCTCTGTCCGCAGCAAGTGCTAGGCTGTGACTGTTCTCATCGTCAGCTCTCAAACACAAAAGCAGCAGAAAGCAGGAGGGATAAAATTGGTAACAATAAAACCCTGAAGGAGGGAAGCAAAGGGGAATAAAGCACCAAAGCAAAGGGACAGAGAGGAGAGTTCTTGAAATAAAGTCCTACAGCAGGTGGGAGAGCAGAGGAGTAGGTCAATCTCCACCACTTCCCTCCTCATCAGCACACAAATCGTCACTGCCAGGATCTTGTCATGATTATTCACAAGTCCATCTCCCAGTGGTGCCAGCAGCCCTACGGACCAGGCAGCATTACTGGTGGCTGTAGAACAACCAGTGGGCAGGGCAGGTGAATGACTTCAGTCCCACTTGGTTTTCCTGGATTGATGGAAAACCCTAAAATGTGGGACACCACTGGCACTACAGCCTATCTGAAAAGCCTTAGGACTACCACGGGAGATCTCAAAGATGTGCCTCATTTGTGGTGCACGTGAGAAACACCTCCAGTAGTTTCACCCCAGTTCTCCATGTGGCCCAAGAGGGTCTGGGCATAGCTGTCGTGGCTGGACCCCTGGTTCCTCAAGGTCTCTTCTCCCTTCCTGTAGGGTGAGGACTTCTGAAAAGGCTAGAGGGGGAAAGAGCCACTAGAAGAGAGCGGTGAAGGTAGAACTGGGGTGGAGCCCAACAAAACTCAGTTTTCATTTTGCTCAGCCTCCAGGTACATGCACATGAGTTCAACAGCATTCTACAAGACAGCCCCCATTTCTCCATAGCCCCCTCTTAATAGACGCTGCCCCTTTTCCTTTAGGACTGCTGTCTGGAAAGCATCAGAGAAAAAGCAGGTACCCATAATATCATGTGGGAAAGGCCTCTGGTTTGAGTAATTCCACTAAGAGGCCAACTGGGTCAGATTTCCTTCCCTCTTCAAACAGTATTTGCAAGGTTATCTACTGTGGAAGACACAGCTTTACTACTGAATCCATAATAAACTGGACTTATGGATGGTTTCCATCCTCCTATGTGGGGGAAAATATTTGAGGTTTTGAGAGAATTATTCTAAAGAATAATCCAGATTTACAAAAAATGAAAATCTAAAAACTACTTATCCCTTCTTTCTCCCA
>Ga0181612_171629_pt1 | contig 11493 bp, 7 predicted proteins | sample HoacroProtozoa21_FD_119630 | JGI IMG/M metagenome (GOLD analysis project Ga0181612, IMG submission 119630) | Hoatzin crop microbial communities from Cojedes, Venezuel. Combined Assembly of Gp0051906, Gp0051904, Gp0051908
GGGTGCACAGGCGTTTGAAGCAGAGTTTAATCTGTTATGAAAAATACACAATGACCACGGACCCTCTTTCCCCCCCCCTTCCCCTTGCCCCCCCCCCCCCACCGCCGCAAAGCCCCATTCCAGTCCCACACAAGAACAACTGCAGCTGTGTTGGTATTTATATTCACTCCAGCCTGAAAAACCACTGCCAACACGGAGCCAGGCCCTGTCTTTGCACAGACCATCTGCCAACTGCTGATTCTTGCAGCTCCCACAGCCTCCCCCTTTGGTTTCAAGGGCCCCAAGTCCAGGTCCCATCAGAATTCCTCTGATGATGGTGGATGATCATAGAACTGATGATTGTGAAGACCCCACACATCCTACCTATGGCCCATGGACTGGGTTTGGCATGTTGGAATAATTAATCAGCCCACAACCTGGGCTTACACTCACCCTTCCTTAGAGCTGTGGGTCATGGAGGAGACAGTTTGTCCCTCTTGCCCATCCACATAAACAAAGCACGAGAGCCAGTATTGAGCACTTGGTGCTTATCATTTTATATGACGGGTGTGCAGAGACACCTTGGGTCACTTCACAAGTGAGCTGTATGAGTACAGAACTGAGTATACACCCATTACATGAGGGTATAGATGTCACTAGCGGAGCTATCTCCACTCTCCATAGGACACCAAAAAATAAAAAGGCTGTGAACAGACTTTTGCAGAGCCACTCACAAGACATCGCATGGTGCTAGCATCTGTGCCAGAACATTTACTCTCTCCTCTTTACAGATTTCCAGACGTTCTGTGATGTGCCTGACAGAAATATGTGCCACAAATATATATGTCTATTTTAGAGGGTTACAATAATCTGCAGTGAAAACTAGGTCACTAGAAGTTAGTTGAATGAATTGCTAACTGGGGCTTGTGACCACACCAGTAAGTGAATAGGAAAAATGGTTACAAGCAGCTATTGGTAGGATCCCATGGTCACATATAACAACCTCCCTACCTTTGAGTTCTTCCTCACCCTGTCTTCAGTATCATCAAGGTCCTCCCTTCCCACACAAATTAAGTTTCCCATCCTCCCTGGGCAGCTCCAACCAGCTCAGCCCATCACTGCTCCAGCCCTATCTGGTCCTGCTGTCCTGGTTCTGCACCAACTGGGAATTTCTGAGTAGAGAGTTGTGAGCATCCCAGCAGGGCATTATGGGCTACTTTATGGCAAGGAGAACAAGCTGCAGTAGGGTTTCTCCCACAGAGAAGGAAATGAATAATCTATTTGAAAAATTATATTTAAAAATAAATATTGATTGGAAGTCCCACTGTATTTGGAAGACTGACCACAGACAGCAGGACCAAAGACACTTAGGCATGCTAAGAAAGCTGCTCCTCCCTTCTTTCGGGTGTCTGATCCAGATTTTGGGGCTGCAGACTCCCAGGTGGTGTGAGTCATGGGTGGTGGGACTGCCAGCCTTCCTATGGGAAACATGAGAATGAGAGTCCATTAGACCCCTGCACCCTCAAGGCAATGACTCCCCTTACTATTTTGATGTCAGCCAAGGACAAAACCTCAACCCTGTAATGGCCAGGGCACATGATGTCATGTCTCACTGAATGCACCCGGGCACTTGTCCTCAGAAGCAGTCAGGCTGGTCTCACCACCAACAAAGCTGCCCTACAAAAACTGGGGGTATGTACGTGACAAACTCACCGCGCTGTCCCCTTCCTTTCTTCTGTACCAGTCATGTTTGCGCAAAGCTGGGGCAGTAGTAGGGTGGGAAGCTAACAATTATTGTTTTTTTAATGAATTTTTGGCAGATAGAAACCCCTGTTAATCACTGCTCCCTGCTTCAGCCTTGTTTACCGGCTGTGACTTCTGAAAGGACAGCGAGAAGGAGCCAGCACTTCTCACCCAGGTCCTGCAGACAGGCTCATCAGCAGGGAGATCTGATATGGGAGCCTGGTCTGTCCAGGCTCAGACTTGAAACTCAATAGCTTCATTAGCTGAAAGACAGCGAGGCTACAAAGTCTTGTTTGCGACCTTAAATTCCTACTGGTGGATCAGGCAGGGCTGAGTCAAGAGCCAACAGGGAAACTGCAGTTAGTACGCTGTAAAACCTGCAAGAGAGCATTTCATCTCAACAGAGGTGAACAGAGAGAAGATGGGGGCTTGAAGGCATGGCACAACTCACCCAGTGTCACGCAGAAGTTCGAGGTTAGAGCTCAGAGCATAATCAAAGGCTTGCAAGTCCTAGCACAGCGCTTTATCCGTTGTGCAACGTTGCCCAGCTGTGGTTGTAACTTGGTGGGTGGAAATGCCTTTTGTTAACAGCCTTTGAATCACTGGCCTGGCAGAGCAGCAGGGTAAACTTTATTCTCCAGATGCCGAATCACCCTCCCGTTCTCCTTCCTGCCCTACACTGCCCCTGCAATTTCTGTTATGCAGAAGAGCTTGCTCCAGTCTGTCTCCCCTGGCATCACAAAGTATTACGGGGCTTTGCACATGACCTGTTACATGTGGCTTCAGGTTGCCTGTATTTCATGTGTTACCTGTGTCCTCTAAAGCATTTTAGGAGGTTTTGAGATAACAGTTCTGCAATATTTAAATAAACTGTGCTTTACGTACAAAGACGATTCACAATTGTCCATAAGGCATAGTGAAAAAAAATAAAAGAAAAAGGAGAATGCTTTTTAGCCCATAGTGCCTTTTTTTCCAATGTCAAAACTTGGCCTGGGAAGCTGTCAATTTTGACACCTTCTTATCTGCAGACAAAAAAACTAGAACAAAATGTTTTGACCTTGTTCAAATGGCATGCATTAGCTTCTGGTTACCAAATTAAAAAAATGTTCCTATCGACTTTGGAAAGGTCACAGCCGGGATGAAGTGGCTCAGTTTTTAAAAAAACAGATAATTTTTATTGTGATTTGCAGGAAACTTTGGGCACAAAATAATTTTGTGTTTGTTTGTGTGTTCTTCCACTTCAGAACAAAACCAGATTTCAGAATCATGGCATTTCCTACCAAATAAAACCGAGCAGTTCCCACACAGCTATCCTGTTCAGGACAGACAAGGAAGGGTTTGTTGAGTCATTGGCAGGAACAAGAGTTGTCCAAAAAAAACCCAATCCAGGAGAAGGTTTGAAGAAAGTTTCAACTCCAGTCCCAGAGGTCAGATCAGACCTGAGTTGCTCTGTGAGCTGCACTAAGAGCATCCCAAAGCTCAAGAGTTACCCACCCCAGAAAAGCTGTACCATAAAAAATAGCTTCCCTGCTATCTGCTTGGGGTAAATCCTTGCTATAGATGCTCTTACAGTAGTGGAAGAGGGCTGAGGTTGTCCTCAGAGCCTTGGACTGCACTCGCTCCAGCAGCCTTTCCAACCATGCGTATTCCCTGCTTTGGTTTTGTTTGGTCTTCGTGTTTTGAAGCTTCGTGGGGCAGAAAAAAGATGCAGAGCCATTACCTCCCTCTTCATCCACCATCGTCACTCTTGTTTACTATGTGACTTCGATGCAAACCTACACAGCTGCCTCGGACACCAAGTGTCATACTCAGGTAAAATGAAGGTTGTGCTGATTCCAGATCTCTTTTTCCCTGCCAGTTCGCTCTGCATCTGATTGCTGCCTCCAGTCCCTCTGCAGGCACAATTACCTGTGCTAGTTCTGGCAATCTTTACTGAAGTGTGAGTTCAACCTGCACTTCCCAAGATTGTCTTAAAATCTCCTTGTTTGGCAAATAACTATTGGCAGCTCTTGAAAACAGTACAAATAATATAAAAAAAAGAAAGAGAAAGATAGGGGCTGTGGAAATTGTGGATCTGGGCTTGCATGGTATGATGAAGCCTAAAATTGGGGTAGTTCTCTGTCTGCTGTGCTGATAACTACTTCAATCTTAAGTTCAGGAGCATTGAGAGAACTAGATGTGTAACTGTTTATCCTGACCTTGAAACCAAAGCAGGAAGAACCGAAACCTGATTTTCATACCCATGACTCAGTGACCAGCCTAGCTCAACTAGTAAATGTGCAAAACTCCAATTTTAGCTGGTCTAGGCCACCTGCAAATATTTATTCCAGATAGCACTGGATGAGAAAGGTGGTTGGTGCATTTCCCTCTGAGGCATACTAGCCTTGGCTATCCTCTGGGAGATGTGCCGTCGACACCGTTCCCTCTCAGTGCCGCAGAACAGCCTTCAATTTTCACGGCTCCCTGAGGCACGTGCCCTCAAACAGCACTCACCAGATCCTGACCCAGGTCACAAATCCTCAAGTTCCGGAGTAATGTAAAATACACATCATAAATAGACGTGTCCCTGGCCTCAGCTCGCTCTCAGCTTTGCTTCTGTTTTCTTGAGCCTAGCCTGCCGATTTTCTCCAGTATTTCAATCATATTTATTAGGAATTTATAGTTCTCTGTAGGGTTTTTATATTTAGCTGCCTATGCTGGAAAACCGCATTTTTATAGATGTTGGATACCACACCTTTCTCTGTGGCTCCTCAAGGCTGTTTTTTTCCCTTTTTGTGCTTTATATTCAATTTCTGTAGCTTAGCTCCATTTTGTCTCCATCCTTTGTTCCCATCCGCTGACACGGTAAATTGCTTATCAACAAAGCAAACACCAGGTCATGTTTAAATGGCTGCAGTTCATCTGGAATTGGATCATCTTTGGCTATCATCACAGATGCTTGGCTCCATGACTGACTCAAAGAAGTAGGAAAAAGAACAACTTTCCAGCATTTGCAAAAGGCCAGCCATGTCATTCAGTTTTGTAGAGGCAGAGATGCAAAGTGTCTCATCTTAAGACACAGTCCTTAGTATAAGAGTTCCAAGGCTTGGTCTGTTACAGATGCTGGTAGACTTTCTTCTAGGCTGATCAGGGTCAATGCTCTTCCCAAAGTTATCAATCTAAACCCAGTGTAAACCACTGCTAGTCGATTATTATCTCCATTTTAAAGTTACTTAAAGCCTGATTCTCCATGAGCAAACAGATGTAGGATAGGCCAAGACCTTAGTGACCTTGCTGTTTGCCCCACAGCGGATAAAAGGGAAGGCAAAGCATACTGGTAGTCTCTGTGCCAAGGACACCAAAGTTGTAAATCTGAGAGAAAAATCCCATTGGTCTGTCATTTCCTTAAGGACTCATTGCAAATAGAAAATAAAAGGGAATGGCAGTGACCTCATTCTGAGCAGAATTTTGGTCCGGTTAGACTCTTTAAAGAGATTAAAGAGGTTAATATCATCTACAGTGTAGGTGAGAGAGCTTGAGAGAGCCTACCTCAAGACTGCGAAGAAGGTCTCTACTGTAAAACCCAGCAGTACAGGAGATTTATTTTCTCAGTGAATGAGTTAAAATGGTCAGTGCAAAGTCAGCTTCAAGCCAGAAACCCATGAACAGACTTTATCTCCCTCTGTAGGTATGTCTTCCTGTTCCATAGATCCTTCTAGGACTCAAAACCAACAAGAAAGCTCTGTGAAAAGCTTTTCTGGGATGTCTTTTTTCACTGGTTCCTCTGATAGAGATTTCACATTTGAATGCTTTGATGGTTTAGATGGTGCCACAGCCTTCGCTCCCATCATGAGTGGTGTTGGTGGGGGAAAAAAAGACGGTGGGGAAAAAATGTAGGGAGGGAGTCCAGGCTAAGTTGTACGGCAGAGGCAGAAGTCCACATCTTTTACCAGCATTAAGCTTTTGCACTTGCTTGATATGGATAAGATCACAGCAAAGCTAAGAACAGAAAAACAAAAGAGTGGAGGACCAGGGGTCCCCAGAGCTGCTGGCAGAGTGAGAGAGGAGTGGAGCTGCCTAGATACAGAACATGCTGAGGATTAATCCAGAAAACTGGAAGGTAGCTGTTTTTTTGCAGTCAAAGAAGAAGTCCCACCACTATATCTCTTTGTGAAGACTTTTTTAATGTTGTTACTTATTTGTATACTCAAAATCTCTGCCAAGAAAAGGAGCTGGCAGAGTGGATGTTAGAAATATACATGGTTCCGGGATGGAACTTAGTACGTTTGTGGCCAGGACTATATGGCTACATAGAGACATGCTTGTTGTAATCACGGACTAGTTAAGGTTGGCAGGTATTTCTGGTATTTCTGGAGGTCTCCAGTCACACCGACAACTCAAAGTTAGTCTAGCTTTGAAGTCAAATACAAATCTAAAATCAGTCCAAGACTGGCTTTTTATCATTCTGCATTTTCCAAAAGAGCCCCTTTGTTGTGAAATTATTTAATAGAGCTATCAAATTGTTGTCGACACTCTGGAGAAACAGCAAAACAGAAACTTTAGGAGACAGGAAGTCATGCTACCACCTTTTCACACAGAGGGAGGCAAGGGTTTGGGAAGATGAAATGGTCTTCTCAAGGATATGCAAGGATCCCGATGAAACTTGGAAATATGTTTGGGTGATCAGAGTAAAAAGCTCCATGCTTACCGCCAGCAATTTAAATCCTATTCTGCCCTTCTCCAGTTCCCCTTCTTCTACCCAAGCCTAAGCCATTTCTCATGAGAAGAAAAATACCTCAAGTAAAACTACTGAGAAAGTGGAATTTTGCTCTCTGTAGCCAGAAAACAATCCAGGCTGCTCCACAGGTGTAACCTAGTGCAGGAAATCCGAATGCTGACAACAGCCCACAGCTACACAACAGCCCCGCCAGCAATAGAGTCACTGCTCTGTGTTGGAAGCCTTCAAGCATGACCTATCTAATAATGCATCACTTCTTATTAAGAATCTGGAACCTAGTAAAGACTTCATGTTCCCTTAATGGTCTTGCCCTAAATTAAAGAAACCACCAACAGCTCATTAATACCTCATTAGAAAGTGTGAATACAAGATATAAAGGGAAGGTACTGTAAAGTAACCTTTAGGAAAAAGAATTGAAAAATCAAACTTGTCCCAGGTAATCTTTTTTACCAGTTTATCAGTAAAGGCCAGATCTCATCACTTTTGGCTTGCATACACTAGCTCCTTTGTTTACCGTGATTCAGACTGGAGAAATCATATTTAGTCTGTAGTTCTGGCACAACAGCAGATACCAGGGTTAGGAAATTATACCAGCCAAATTTCAGGTTTTCTAATTCATGGGAAATTTTGGCATTTGGAAATTTGCTTTTATTCTGACTTAGAAAATAGGATTCTTTCCTTTATTATTGCCTATGGCTGGAAATCTTGTCTAAAAAAAAGTTACTTTGGAAGTATTGACTTGAGGACTATTGTTGGTGTTAGTGGAAATCTGCAGTATTTGTAAGGCAGATTTCTTAATAGTAGAAGCAGATCTCCTTCAGATGTCCTATTAATCTTTTTTATTGCTCAGAAGTATTTTTCCTATCATAAGAGAAAACAAACATGGAGTTTGAACACATATATTGAATGCAAACATGCTTGTAAAAGCAATGGCAAGAGGAGCAATAGGGACACCTGTTAACATTCAGCTGATGGATCGTTCTTATTAGCAGCTTCCAAGAAAAAAGGTTCCACCAGATATCTCTGATATGATGACTCTTTGATGTCTTCCTTTTGCTGGCTATAAGGAACAGAGTGGTCCACTATGTGGCAAGGTGGCAGGGAAGATTTCATCTCAAATTCCTGGCTCGAGAAATGAGAATGTGGCATTGAAATAGCGCCCGCATTTCAGATCCAAGATTAAGATTAATTTCAGAAAAAGACTGGGACCTGAGCACAGAAGTCACAGTATATATAACCCTACAAGTCATTCATGAGAGCAAAACCAGCTTAAAGTCATCTGCAGCAAGAATAGCCCAATGGGACTTTGAGGGGATATTTGCAAAATGATGCACTGCAAACGTTGAGAAGGAGTTAGCACCCTGATACCTTAACCAGACGGCTCTTTAGTCAAATATTCTGGTGATGGGATAGTTAAGTAGAGATCCTTCTCTTCCTATGGAACATAGGACACCAAGACAAAAAGATGAGACAATTCTGCGAGTTTTCTTCAGATTCCTCAGTGTCAATGAAGATCAATGGACTCTAGCATATAACTCATCTCCTTGTAAAAGAGGTATTCCTGTTTGGCCAGATGATTCAAACTCCGAAAGTTCCTCACACCCTTGACAAGAAAGCTGGAGATGACCAGACTCAATGTACATGTCTACACTGAGTTTTTCTAAGGGAAATTATTCTCATCAAGCTACAGGAGTCAGCTTCAAGTTAAAATAACAACATGTATGAGGACTGAATGCCACCTCTGTGCTGTCGTGCAAACATTTCCATTTAGTCAGACAAAAAACATTCTTCAAGACGGGAGATAAATCTAAAAATGGGTATTCTGATGTAGAGAAACTAACTTGCTTTAAATTGTAGGATGATTGCTGGGAGCGGTTGGTCTTTGATGAAGAGTGAGGCAGCCCATCTCGTTGGAGATGGTTGTAATACCCACCTCATAAGTTTTCCTCAATGAAAAGACAGGATAAAATGGCTCCTTCTTGCAATGAAGAGAAGCAAATATTGACCAGATCTTTTGGCTGCCACACTGCAGCCCACAAGCTCCAGGGGTCCTCGAGACACTTTCCTCCCACAAGTATCGACCAACACTCCTAGCACAAAGAGGCTGAGGACAAACTCTGCAGCCTTGAATGCCTGAATATACTCACCCAGCTCAGCATCTGGATTTCCAGAAATGCTGAAAAATGCAGGGAATGTGTTCACCTGGAGGGGAAAAAAAAAACAAGCAAACACCTTGGGACAGAACTGTTGCTGTTTGCGATCCTTTGTCTGCAGTAGCACTTCTCAGCTAGCGTGGGAAGGCCATGATCTAAAGCCTGCTGAAGTTAGTAAAAAGACTCCCATTGACCTCAGCGGGCTCAGTTTTATCCTCCGAGCCCAGGAGGATGCCAGCTGTGGTTTAGAAACTGCTGGTGGTCCATGTGCCTGTGGTGAGTGGGCTGCATCTGGACCGTAGAAGCATATTAAGCCTTAAGACATACAAGCTACTAAGTCTGCATTTCCTCAGCTTGATTGGGGGTGCAGTGGTTTGCAAGAAAATTTTGAGGGTTGGCAGGGTTCTTCCAAAAATTTTGGGAATTAGTGATCTAGTACCTTCTCTAAAGGCATTTCACATGTAGCATGTGCCAAGACTATCCCATGTATCCTGACAATGATTTCTCTGAGGCCGGGCATAGCTACTTGACCTTGTTCCAACGTCTGCTTTGCTAGAAATTCTTCATTTAGCCCTAGGGGACAGATAAAACTGAGACCTGTAGCCCAAACTCGTACGTCTCTTTCCTCCACTGAAGTGATAGTCCAGAGCTTTGAGTGACTTTTCTTTTTTGTTAATTTGTTCTCTGTTTCCTTCCATGGGGTGTGCAAGCCATAGGTAAATACTTTTGCAAACTGTTTTAACTTCTCTTCCTACATAATTAGCAGTGAACGAACTCCTAGTCACCCTTTACTTGATTGAGGGAAAATTACCTCATGCCCAGTCGTTTTGGAGTGAAAATCCCCCACTGTTACAACATCTCCCTTTTACAGGAATTCTGGTTAAAACTAAGAATTTCCTCTAATAATATTCACACCAAACTTCCCCTGTTTGGCTCAAAGCGACTTTAGAGGAAAAGATTTCAGCCCACAAGTTCACCCTGGGACAAAAATCAATCCGTTTAGGTTTTTAACATCTCAAGTGTGGACATCACAAATGTGGTCCAATATTTTAGCAGTGGTCTCAGAAATACCATCAAGTTCATGCTTACACATCCAAGGGCTTCATTAGCCCTCACCCGCAGCGCTGCAGAGCCGTTCCAACACCACAATCCGAAGCTGGTCAGGGCTTCTGCTTTCCAGGACGCTGCCTCCAATCTCTTGTGACTTTCATTCTTCATTTCCCAACTATTGGCCGTGATTTTGGCTGCGTTAAAATTGTAGGCTGCGCAAATGAGCTGCCCAAGCAAGAAATCCAGAGTGTTTGGGTGTAACGGACCTGTTTCTGATGACTTTCATCGCTTTGCTGTAGACTGCAACACTTGTGGATTGTGCCAGCAATAATTTTCTACTTTTCTTGGATCAATAAAAGGTGTTGATAAAGGTGTTGGATAGCTTTGGTTCAGGGTGGGTTGCTGTAGGACCCCTTCCAGGGTTGCTTCAGGTAGATTAGGAGTCCCTGTGCACAGGTATTTTCTGAGATCCATCAAGTAACCAGTTTTAGTCCAGTCAAGATAAAGATTTTTAAATCCTGTAAGCACAACCGGTAATCTTTTCGAAAGTTATTCCCTTTTTTGCCTATCTCCCTTCCCTGCCAGAAGTTTCCTACACAACACGGCAACAGAAAGAAATGATTCAGCCTTTAGGCAAACAAGGGGGGACGGAGACCTTCATCAGGAGATGGGAATGAACGGCGGGTGCTGGGAATCTGCTCTGCTGCCAATGAGATGAGTGATATTCCTTGGCAGCTCACCTGCTTTTGGAAGTGCCAGATCCTGCCCATTTTTTCCTTCCTCCCGTCCTTCCCTGCTGGATTTTGTCATGAACGCCAAATTAACTGTTCAAACAGCCATGCTGCTCTGGAGGAGCAGGAGGAATGTCTCTGGCAAGACTGAGGATCTTTTTAAATAATTTCAATTGTTTCTCTTCAGCGAAAACAAGCACCAGGGAACCGGTTCCTGTTTAGCAGCCCTGTACAACATGGCTTCCATTTGTTTTGCATAGTCCTAATGACTTGGCTGCATCTCTGTCTTCTACCCCCATGTTTGTCCTCCCCCTACCATTCTGAGTCTTCAGTTTCTCAAGGAGAGATATTCTCCCCAGTTCCGAAAGGGACTTTAGGCAGGGGTAACCCAGCCCTGTAGGATCTTAACCACCTCATGGTGAGACAAGACTTGTTTCCTTGCAGAGGCTGGACATGGTCTCTGAATGTTGTGTCCATGTCACACCACCCAAGCCAAAGAAGGAACCCTATTCACTCATGGGATGTGAAGGCAAAGGAAGAGAGCTCTGCCACCATGGTTGGAAGCGTTGGGTGAAAGCTGTTGAAGGCTGATGTTTCTGCAGTGATCGCATGGGACTAGAGAAAAGGTAGTGAGGTCTGCAAGTCATGAAAGTGTGTCTTAAGGCAGCCTGATGAAAAGCCAGTTGGCAACCCTTTTAGCAGTCCCATAGCTAAAGCAGATTGATTTTCAAGGATCTCATGGCCACACCTTCTGTCAGAATTAACTTCTCTCTCCTTTTTATGCATGCATACATTTGTCTGTCTACCCCCATACACACCTATCTGGAAAAGCTGTCATATTATTGACATTCTTTCCAATCTGAATTGTCCTATGATCCTACACTGCCATGATAGAGAGTTATTAACTTTCTTTCGTTTTTTCTGCCTGGCTTTCTTTAAATAGTGGCAAGTAGAGCTTCCTCTTCTCATCACTCAAAAATCAGACAGTACACAGAAACTTTAAATTTTCTGCCTGATACTCCCATTCACATTCTCACTCTATGGTGAACGTGCCTCTGTGATGCATTTTAAACTAAACTTGTTGACACTTAGAAAGGGAGAAAGCAAAACAAAGCAAAAC
>Ga0181612_147583_pt1 | contig 11492 bp, 8 predicted proteins | sample HoacroProtozoa21_FD_119630 | JGI IMG/M metagenome (GOLD analysis project Ga0181612, IMG submission 119630) | Hoatzin crop microbial communities from Cojedes, Venezuel. Combined Assembly of Gp0051906, Gp0051904, Gp0051908
GCATTTACAGTGATGGCTGTCCATCTCCTTTTTGGGGGAGTGCTAATTTATCCTTCATGACTACCAGTTGCAGCCTAGTGGGCTGTGTCTAACAGCAAGCAGTGGGAGGCCTGATATTGCTCTTGGCTCTCTTGCTGACCTTGGGAAACGTCTTCCCCTGCCTACTTCAGTTTCCCTCCCTGTGCAGTGGTAATACTATTTTTTACCTATTTTTGTTGGCAGTTTTGGGAATTATAAGCAGACCATATCCCATATGCTGGACCTTCTTAATGGAGACTGAGTGTTCGGTTTTCTAAGGAACAGAGGAGTACACCTGGAGTGTCATGGTTGCTACATAATCATCCTGAGGCTTGACACTACTGTCACAGGGGAGGCACAGTCCAGTGTCTAAGAGCTGAAGCAAAAATATATCCATGGGAAGCTCAATAAAGTATCCCCTCTGGTCACTGCAAAAGGACCATTAGAGCAGATCCTCCCAGGCTAAAAGGCTGGGTAGAAAGAGAATTTGACATCTGAGTTATCTAGGTGCTTAGTGCACGAAACTAGGAGACATCCCAGCTTCTTCTGTGTTCCTAATTCAGAAGTTTTGCCCAGGGATGTTTCAGATTACTCACATGGCCTAATATCTGAAAATACATATAGAGCCATTTATAGTACCAGACATTTTCATCCAAGATTAATGCAGTGGGACCACAATGCTGCCAGTGGACCACAGTCCCACAGGATCATCTATATTGTGCCTTTGGCAGAGAAGACAAAGAGTTGTTTGGCAACTGGAGGATATAGGTTTAAAAGGGGACAGAGAGAATGCTTTTCATTGGCTCATGTGGGGCAGGAGATACTGAAAGAAAGCATGGGTCACATCACAGGGCTTTTTACCATGATGATGATGATGATGATGTATTCTTATTGCTACTGCTTCTGGTGGTCGGACTACAGCTCCCAGACTGGAGATCAAACACAGAGTAGTAGTAGCGGCTGTATCGCATCGTGGACATCTGCCCCCCGTGTCCTTGGGGCCCTGCCTTGGGCTTTTGTGGTGCTTCTGCAGCCCACAGTTTTAGTGTCCACGCATCCTTTGGGATGTGTTTCATGCATCCTTTGGGATGAACTCCACTGATCTCCTGGGAAGGCGCCCCTCAGTCATGTTGTGTTCTTCCCTGCTGGCGATAATTGCCTTTCCCTTGCTGAGTCTCCAGGGCTGGCTGCCTGGCGACTCCACAGCCTCGGTGGAATGTGGTGCATGTAGAGAGACAACTTGTCAGAGAGAGGGGACAAAACCAGATGTTTAAGGCACCCATTACAGACCTGCTGATGCCTGGTGGTGAGCCTTCATGAAATGCTGATTTGTATACATTTCTGCTTATATAAAGTGGATCCTTTCAATCTCCTGGTATTTTTAGTAGCTTGATTATTTGCATGGGAGTATCATCTTGGTTGCCTGAAAATGTGTGTCCTAAATCACTGTTTGCAGACTCCTAACCTTTTCCAGCACAACAGACTTTCATAGCTGGCACTGGGACATAGCAATATCTTAGAGTCTTTTATTTTTGCTTTTACCACTGAATTGCTAAATTCCAATTCATATCCGTTGTATCTGCCAAAAATGAAAATAATGTTTACTGTTGTTTTTGGTTATTATTAAATGACTGCCTTGGTAAGAGCATGTTTGCCTTTTTTGCATAGACTTTTGTTCATATGGATAGAAAATTACAGTTATTTATAACTCCATACATCTTTGTAGCTGAACAATTGTATTCATCATGATCAAAATCAGTGGTAACTAAGGATAAACAAAATCTTAGTTCATCAAACTAACTAAAAAGTTTCACTAATTCAGTACTTGTTTCTTCTTACTATGTTTAAAAACAAAGCTTCATTATTTTAATCAGCAAGCCAAAAAACTGATGATGCCACTGTGGGAGACCAGTCATATGTGTTTTATCAGGAACAGTGAACAATTTGTCAGCACCTCACCCCCAGAAATATATTTGCATAAATTCTTGGATGAGCACTCATCGGTGAGAAATACATCTGGGAAATTAGTCCTGAGTCGTCATACAGCATCAAGAAGCTGCTTTGGAAATGCATTCGTTAGAGAAAAGGTGGCCAGCTTTGCTGCAAGCTGAAATTTTTTGCTTCCCAATGGCTGTTGGAAAGCCTCGCTGTAAACTGAGTAGGACTGAGCCTCAGGCTAGCGCAAATTACCATGCACACAGCCTTTCTTCTTTGTTTCGCTGTCAGTGTTCCTGAGCTCACCTGACTTACCAAAAGCATCACTAACATCCTAGATTTCAGCCTATGTTTTATTATGGTAAAAAAAAAAGGAATAAGACAGGTTCAGATCCGTGGTTGCTCTGGTTGGTTGTCACCTCAAAGCAGAGGGTATGCTGGTTGTCCCACTGTGCTGGCAGCGGCTGCTGAAGAAGAAACAAAATAAAACGTGCTGTTTACTAAATGGTGTTTGCAGGAAAAGGTCACTGTCCTGTTACGCTCTCCCCTGCATGCCGCGGTTCTGAACTGGCCGTGAAGGAGGACTGAGCATCTGGATCATCTGGATCCATACCCAGCTCACTTCCCACTGGTCCGGAGCTGCAGGAAGCCTCACCAACACAGGCCCCCGCGTGTTTGTCCTGGGGGACAAGGTAGAGCGTTATGACTTCAAGACGAAAATAAACTGGAAGATGCCCAGTGCTGTCTTCTAAGTACAAACCTATTTCCAAGAGCTCGGGGGAGACAAAGGCAAAAGGACACCGAACTTCTCCGGCAGGCAATCCCCCTGCCCTTGCTGCCTGATGCTTCCTCTGGCAGGGAAGGGAGCCGTGCCCTCTGGTGGCAGAACAGAGGAGAAACAAGTTTAAAACCTTCCCAAATCTCCAGCCCGACGGCACCAAGACAGGATCTGTACGCCCTGACCCCTCCCAAAACATCTGGCCTCTAGTTAGGCTTGTGCTGCCCTTGGAGTTCAAGTGTTTCCTATCTCCCTCCCAAAACAGCAAGTCAAGTTTGTCTAACTAGCGTTATTTAGGAGGCTCTTTACCTTAAATCTTTCCTGTCTCCTCAAAACAGCAAGGATCTACTTTAGTTTAATTACAGTCACTCTAGTAAGTGGAAATTTTACATTTACGGGTATCACCCGCGTGGGGTGCAGTCCCTTGCTGCAGCCAGAGGCTTGCCTTGCCTGGGCACGCCGTTGCCTGGCCAGGATGGTGGGCTTCGGAGGAGTCCTCCAGGAACTTGTCGAGAGCGTGCCCTGCTGCCCAGCGCAGCTGTGGTGGCTCCTACGTACGCAGCCAGGGGTATCGTCATCTGAGCGCTTTGAGACCAGCTGTGCCTCTCAGAGCTTTACAGCAAGCTCGTCACACCGCACAGCTAGGAAGCTTGTAATAGTTTGTGCTGAAAGATTAAGTTGATTCAGATTCAGATTCAGGCAAAAAGCATGCAGAAGAGTTTTGCTGCTTGCAGGGAGAGCCCAGACCAAACGGATTTGGTAACACCACCTGTGATTAGGGCGAGCGAGCTGTTCATCAAACTGTGAAGCTCTTGTTTCCTATACAGGACATCTTTGTGCTGCCAACGCAAACTTCTTGCGCACAGTGGCCGTGTTGTTCTTGGCATTGGTGGTACCCGTCCCACATGGGACCATGGCTTCATGATTTCCTGGGTGTTTTCCTTTCGTCCTCACTTGCTTCTTTGGGTGTGAACTGCAAGTCACTGAAGAAGTTTCTTAGATTTGCTTTTCACCTGAAGGAACATGGCTACCTCAGCGCAGCATCTGAATGTTGCTTGAGCAGCTGACCATCCCCTTCCATCACACTACAGATGCATCAGGACACAGCACAGGCAGGAGCCACTGCTGTTACATCCTCTCCTGCTGATCGTGCAACCTGAGTTTGGGGTTCCTCAGTTTGCAGAATGCCTGAATCCGGAATGAAATGACGTTGTTGCTCCTAGGCACACAGAGCCTCCAAAAAGACCCTGATAACTCCTCATTCCTGTTAGCTTTGCCACTAGAGGAGGTCAGCAGCACCCTTTTTGCTGCAAAACCTCGACTGGTAGATGCTCTCCTCCTGCATCTTTCTTTGTACAGACAGTTGGGTGCAGACCACACAGGGTCACGCCAGGAATCAGTGTGTGGAGTTAGGCAGGAATAGAGACAGGAATGTAAATACTGAGCATCGGGTCCCCGGATCTCTTTGCTCATCAGTACAGTGGTACGTTGTCACTAGCTGCAGTTGAATCTACTGGACTTGCTGCCTTTAAAAGGACTTTCCACGTGAAAACTCCACCCAGTCTCCTCCTTTCTTCCTCACCCTCAGCATTTCAGCAGTATGGAGCAATAGAGCAAGGACAGCTTTCACCACATGGGACCTCAGTACCTTGGTTTTGGTTTTCTACTCACACAAGCTCAGAGCTTGGTGCTTGGCATAACTCTTGTTACTGATGCTGCAGGAACATGGAACACATTCATAGATATCTGAAAAGGTCTGCATATCACTGTGGTTGCAAAGGTGTCTCATCAAGTGGAGCCACCTGTGCTTGGATATTGTATCTTGGTGGTTATCAGGATGTTCTGTTGTGGAGAGCTCAGGAGAACTTAGGTATGTGTGTAGAAATCTTTGACATAATTAAAACAGCTCGTGTGAGAAGACTATATGGTCAGTCACACCTAAAATTAATTGCCTGAGAAGGCTGGTGCAATAGTCTGTTAGCTGAGAAATGGTTTCTCTAGCTCCATGCACAGCAGGCTGCTCAGTTTGTTAAACCTGGTGGACCTGGGAAGCTTGGTTTCAAATGCTAAAATAATAGACTGAGATTTATTTTTAAAGGTGTCCCACAAACAGGAACAGAATGCACAGTCATGGACTTTTTATTTCTTCAGAAAATGTGTTAAGAGCCTAAAACTGTTAGCTTGTTATTTTAATATTTTTTTCTGCCTAATTTTTGCTTTCAGGTGGAATGGAAAGCCTGAAATTTCATTAACTTTGTCGAGGTTTTGCTGAAGCTGCAGTAGTGAAATAGGAGGGTTGTCAGATCTGAACTGAAAGGCTAGAAAACTTACCTATTCCCCTAATTGTTTTTTGCCCTTTGAGCTAAATTTTTTAGCATAAAGTAAACAAAAATAATTTTAACAGAATAACAGCAATAGAAATTACTTCTTAATTAAAAATCATGCTCACTAGAATATTATCATTGTGATAATACTGCTAGTTTTTCTGTTGCCTGTAGAAAGTTCAAGAAAACAAAAAGCAGGAAATTCAGAATTCATAATGTAAACAACCAGCAGGACAAAAAAAAGTCTTATCTGGAAGAGGACTTTCAGCTTCTCATTTTGCAGAAGAAGAAAAAGCTATTCTTGCTATTTAGAAGCAATTTTTAAGGATTCTGAATTACAAAGGAGTAGTTTCAGTTTCCATTCTATCCTTCAGTTTTGCATAGATGTTTTTGTTTTATTTGAGGATTGTATTTTTGTAACATGCGCTCAGTATATTAAACCCTTCAATTATTTATGTATTTCAAGATAAATTTAGCCCTTTCCGCCCAACTGCACATCTGGCCTATGTAGTTTCAACTTGCAACGGGATTTTTTATAACTAGATATTAAAATACTGACTCAGTGCACTGGTCCCCGCAGAATCATAGCAATGATGCAGTAGCAAAACATATGGAAAGTCTGTGTCTCCTTGCAGCTGATGGGGAAACAGGATTTTGTAGATGCTCCTTTTTTGTGCAATGGAGCACCACAGGCAGCAGCTGTGAGGGTTTTCATGTCGGAGAGATAACATGGCTGGTGGTTCTGGTATCTTGTAATTCATTTACTTGTAATGCTCACTTTAGCCACATGGAAACACCCCTTGCAGTGCCAGACTAGTCAGTCATGGACAGTCTGTTGTATGTGAAGCATTAGAAGGTGGCTTAGTAAACAATATCAGTCCTTCTGGGAAGATTCCTGTATTCTCTAACGTCCTATAGACTATAGGCTCCTATAGGCTTCTATATTTCGTTGTGTCCACACTACTTACACCCAGATGGCAAGAACAAAATGCAGAAGCCCTCATCTCAGGCAGGTTTAAATCCATGTTATTTAGCTGATGTTGCAATGTCGTGTCTTCTTCTCACTCTCAAAGAATACCCTCAGCTTTTGAAATAAATTTCACACTTCTTTCTGGCCATTTTCACCTGCTTTAGCTGCAAAAAGGCAAAGATTAGGCTGGAAACACCAGGTTCAGTCCCTTGCCCTGCTGTACATGCCCTTCGTGGTCCTTGGCAAATTGATTGCTCTTGCTGTAACTTGGTTGCTGATCTGCAGTAGAGAAACAGCATATTACTAACCAGTCTCCTGGTGTGTGGGGAGCAAAACTATGTGGATCTGTTACTAGCAATGAGATCCTGAATTTGGGTGCCTATTTTCATGGGCAGAGTGCTAGACATCCAGAGCGTCCTCAGTGGTCTGCAAAGCTCTGCACAGCCTCTGCTGCTGCTGTTTGCCTCTCCTTGGCCTCATTTCACCCCTTTCTCGGCAGACGTGTGCAGTTCCGCCAGCTGCGTTTGAAGCGTGACACGTCCTGCAAGGGCAAGATAGCCAGGGTCTGGCCAAGCTCTTACTGCCCGGTACGTGCAGAATGGGATGGCACAAGGGCGAGGAGGCAGCAGGGCATGACTTCGATCTGTGCGAGGAAAAGAAGGGGTTTCTGGGTTTATTGTGGTTTTTAGCAAAAAGCTAAAAGAGAGAGAACAGGAGGAGGTTGGAGGAGGAGAAGGTAACAAAGGAATGGACTAAAGAAGGTTTATTTTTAAAGCAAAGTCAGACCACCCTGCACTCCCAGGCATTGATTCCCATTGCACTCCGTGCTGCGGTGGGGATGCCCCCGGACTTCTGCAAAAGGGGCTGGGAGCAAAAAGTCCCCACCAGGCTTGAATGTGAGTTTAGTATTACCACTCCAGGCATAGGAACAGTCTTGGCACCTCTGCCAATTGTGTCCTGAATATTTCCCTTCTCTGCCTCATGCCGGCTCCAGCACAGGGACCTCGGGGGAGCCATCTGGCTGGACTGTCATGTCCACACAGGCAGGCAGGCTTGTCTCTAAGGGCGAAGTAACTCTTCTTCCAAGGCTCCCTTTTGCAGTACAACAGGATGATGAGGAGAGGCGTGCAATGCCTAGAGAGCCCCAGCAGCCTCCCAGGCTGCTTGGCTGGAAGAAAGGTGAAAGATGCAGCTGCTCTGCTGGTGAGAGCCTCAGCATTACCAGCGTGCTCCCACCTCGCCTCTCCCTCTGCACTGGAGGGGTGGGCTTAGCAAAGGTGAGGGATGAAGTGCATCAGCAGAGGTTGGTGAAGGTCCGCCTCGCCTATGCCTCTGCACGAGCAGCTCCCTGAGAGGAGCGGTGGTCCCCGGGATGGCAGAAGCACTTCTTTTGTTTCAACAGTCTGCACTGACTGGGAGGGAAAATATAAAATTTGAAGGAAAAAGAGATGGTTTTGAAGCTGTTCCTTTTTTCAAACGTGTCAGCCTGCTTCCAGTCTTAAACAATCCCTTTGTTCACAAGGCTGGGGCAATTTCGTTGGCCACGAGGGAGCTGAGACACTTCAATTTGCAGCTAGCGCTTGGAGCATGGTTTTCCTGTTGCATGCAGAAGAATGCATGAAATGAGCTTTGGGGCCATGGCATCGCATCCAGGGATATCTATTATGCCTTCCCTGTGCTAAGTAACCCTGGTTGGCACAGTTTTCTTTTAAATATGTTGCAAGAAAAAGATCTGTTTTATTGTCATGGCCTGCTTTCAGGGGCATGGTTCGCCCTTGGCTGATTGCACTGGGCTACCATTCAGTCAGAGCCCTTGCAGAAGTGCACCAGGTTTGGCCGGCTCTGTTAACAGAGGCTTCGTCTATGCTGGTAAATCTAAACATCTGTACACATGGTTAGTGTGGTCCCTGGCCACGTTTTGGCCTATGCCAATCATCTCCAGCCGAGAAAAGGCCTGGACGCTGTTTGAGTAAGAGCTTGTGAAGGGACAGTTTTCATTTCTTTCTTTATGAACTGATTTAACCCTGAGTCTGGTCTCAGTTTCCGTTCACATCAAAGCCCCCTGGACAGATCTGGGATAAAGCCCAGGATTCACTTTTCAAGCTCTGAAGAACATATTGCATGAATACAGGTAGTACATTTCCTGGTGTTTGACAGCATCTCTAGGTCTATGGACATATCGGCAGGCAAGAGGGTTTTGGACACAGCCATCCTCTTTTGGTGGAGAATTTGGGTGGCTTGACATGACTCATGCCAAGCCCCTCATTCCTTGGACCTCTTGTCCTATTTTATTTACATATGCAACCAGACATGGAGTGGGCCATCACTTGACTAGACCAGTGGTGAGGACAACAGCTTCCAAGTGGTCCTGCTGCTGCCAGAGGCACAACCCTCCAATGCACGGAGGCACAGTGATGGCCATGGTCATGGTCACCAACACAGGGGCAAAACTGGGGTCCAATGCAGCAGACTCATCTGCCTGCCTCACAGCAGCTTTTAGCAAGTCTCATTTCACTCTGTAGTGCCAGGCTGGCAGCTTTTGCGATGGCTTTTGGAAGATACTTCTTTTTCAGTTCCCATTTGGCCTCCCCAGTGCAGATGCAAGTCTCCATGAACCAGATTTTGCATGGTTTGGACGGAGATAAGTTTACACAGGTGACCTTCTAACAAAAAAAATCTGCGGGAGGTTATAAGATTAACATTCACCCTGAAGGCTACAGGGGCTGCTGAGCCTCTTCATGAGAAAAAAAAAAAAAAAAAAAAGGAAAATGGAGAAGATCAGGTTAAGAAAACCAACTCTGCTTCACCCAACTAGAAATATTAAGCTGGGAAAGCCTGTGAGGATGGCAGAGGATTCAAGCACAGCAAATGCTCTTGCTGTTGACTGGCCCCAGCTCACCGACACACTTAATAAGCGGCGCAGCCTGGAGAAGAGGCTGGTGGCAAGGAGCAGAGGCAGGTGCCGTAGTCAGTAATGTGCCAGCCCCAGCACTGAAGTCGGGTGTCTGCGGCTGCGGTAGGAAGGCAGGCAGGAGGAGAGACGGGGGTGAGCTGCCGCCATGAGACAGCTCTCCCTTTCTCCTGCCGCTGTCTTTTCGGACTCACTATTTGTTGAGCAGAGCTGACTTTTGTTGCGGTCTCATCAGCTCTTCGCAGAGCTTTCAGCAGCAAATCCAGCTATGGTAGGCTGATTTTGCTTCACAAAATGAGCCCTCAAAAGGCTCTGGGACAGCTGCTGAAGGGAGAGTCCCACCTCAAAGTGTGCCAAGAAATGGGGTGGGGTTACTACACCTCCATGACACATGGAGACATTGGTCATAGGCTTGCTTGACACAGAATGGATGCAGTCAGCTCACTGCTCCCTGCAGAAACCTGTAGCAGGGGTTATGTCACCTGGCCAGCATCCAGCTCAACAGGATCCTGGTTCTCAACTGGGTTTCTGAGATGTTGGTGACATATAACCAGAGCTTCCTTTATCTCTGTCTTCTATGAAATGAGGTGTTTCACAGACTCCTTGCCACCCACAACAGGCATTACTGGCTTCTCCTCTCACATCCTGCCCATGGCATGGTCCAGTGGTCTGATCTCTACCTGCATGATAGAAACACAAATGCACGTAGCTATTATAGCTTTGCCATGAGTTTCAAGGTTGTAGCTACAACCACAATGTTACCTCCCTTGCCTCCAGCTGTTCCAGGCTGTCAGGATCAGATGTGGGTGTCCTCCATAGGAGCATGGCACTCTGCCCATTCATACCTCCAGATGTCTCCTCAATCAAGCTAAGCATTGTCTCAAAACCTGGGTGCCCCAAGACAGCTATTATCTGCCTGATACTTCAGCAAGCTCTTGAAGAGCTGTTTTGTTTTCATTTTACAAGGGTACCTATACCAATGTGCTCCTAGTATGAGCCTTTCAGGATTTCAGTGCACAGCTTTTATTCTTCTCCTTCCAGATGCCTTTAGAGATAAAAAATGTCCCCTTTATTAGTCGTATATGGCCTTGTTTTTATTTTGTAGCTGGATGTTGTCTCACCTTCCTTTTTGCTGAAATCTTCCTGACAGTGAAAATGCTTTATTCTGCTTAATGCCCACCCTTCTTCCAACACATCTCCTAAAGTCTTGCAGTTTCTGTGAGAGTGACATCCATTCTAAGTGATGCCTTCAGATGAGAGACAAACACTCCCCTGTTATTCATTCAACGCAGAACAGATGCAGCAAATTCCCCACATACTCCTGTTTGCTTTGTGGAGGCAAGGGCAGACGCAAGACAACATCTCTTTGGGGATAGACAGATGCTTTCCAGCACATCAGGATGGTGTAGATAGATAGGCTCTGCAGTATCTGTATGGTACCCAGCTCATATCACAGAAGCCATCTCCTGGAGCTCCTGCCCTGAAAGACAAGGAAGATCTCCTGCCTGACTCTTGGTGCAGACCTACTGTCAACCCCTGTCCACACTCTTATACTCATCCCTAGGTCAGAGACCCTTTCTTCAGCCCCAGCCAGTCTCTGCAGTATGGGATCTGCGCAGCAGCAGTTCCCCTGGCCCCTGGTGGCTGCTGCAGCCCCAGTGTCTTTTGGCAGTGCCTCCAGGACGGATGTGGTGTGCCACTGGCCGTCCCCCCACCGCTCCGGACAGCTTTTATGTACTGCCAGGAGATTTCTACCCTTCTGCTTTACCTGCATGGAGGACTGGGACATGTATCTGTTGGTCAGCCAGCCTGTTTTCCTAGCTAGGAATAACTAACTACCATTCCCAGAATTATGGGTGGGCAGATATTTTATTCTTTAACAAAAACCAAGGCAAATTACTTGATCTAATATTACTATGACTCTGCCACAACCTACTGCAAGATCATCCCACCTCCACCTACAAGGCCCCCTCTAAGCATCTTTCATAAGGATTCCTCCAGCTCCTCCAAACCAGGAATGAGGGCTGAATTTAAGCAAGCAGACCATGCCATCTCAGAAAAAAGCCTTTGCTCTTGAACTGGTTTGGATGTACAGCAAGCCAGCCAGTCTTCCAAGCCCATATGGTTTTCAGCTAGCTATTTGGCTTCCTTCAGCTATCAAGTAAATGCATTGAAGCAGATGAGATGATTGTCCCAAATTTACACAGGTAGGAATGAAAACATCTTGCCTGGGATTTTCAGATTGACTAAAAGATATTCAGATGACTAAAGTGACTTTGTGTTTTCAGATCAATCTGCCGGAGAGTGACAGATGCAGTGGACAGCAGGCAAATTTCATACTGCGATGCCACTACACAAATCAGCTGAACTCAGATTAGGAGTGGTAGATACACCAGATAGGAGTGGTAGATACACCAGAAGGCTGTGCTGCCATTCAGTGTGACCTGGACAGGCTGGAAAGCTGGGCAGAGAGGAACCTGATGAGGTTCAACAAGGGCAAGTGCAAGGTCCTGCACCTGGGGAGGAACAACCCCATGCACAGGCTTGGGGCGGACC